>MDTD01125597.1_pt1 | contig 38548 bp, 39 predicted proteins | sample 811221 | NCBI WGS metagenome assembly MDTD01 (sample SAMN05326646, study PRJNA326480) | marine metagenome | isolation source: seawater | place: Pacific Ocean: South West | collected 2011
AGGCGATCCACGGCTCGACCGACGTCGCTTATGGCTGCTGCGGTCAAGCCCTGACCAGGTTCACGAGCCGAGCGTCCATGGGACCCGACCGCCCTTCCGATCCGTCACGACCGTCCATGGTAGCCGCCAGATGCCCTCTGGTACACTTCAAGAATGAGCCAAGAGGCACCGAAATCCACCCCGCCGAGCGATCTGGACACACCCCTCGCCGTCCCGGACGACGTCACCCCGGACAAACCGCTGGTGCTCTTCACGGTCCGGCTGCTGTACCTGGTCCTGATGATCACGGCCTCCATCCTTCCCTTCGCCAGCATCACCAACCCCAAGTCCATGGAAATGCCGCTGCTGGACTCGCTGGCGCCGTTCCTGGCCACAATTGCTATTGCCACGCTGATCGTGCTCCTGGACCTGAAGACCCCACGCAAGCAGCTGTCGGTGGTCGTGGCCATGTATCTGGCCGTTCTGGCCGGTCTGCTGGCGGCGCTGGCGATCTCGGCCCTGATCGATCTCATCGCCGACGCCTGGGATCTCCCCGAAACCAGCATGGCCCTGAAGTATCTGACGCTGCTCAAGCTTGCGACCGGCATCACCCTGTGCTACCTGGCGGTCTCGCTCGTGCTTTCCACCCGCGACGACATTCGTCTCGTCATCCCCTACGTGGAGTTCTCGAAGCAGATCCGCGGCATCCGTCCCATGCTGCTGGACACCTCGGTGCTCATCGACGGACGCTACAACGCATTTTGTCAGAGCGGCTTTCTCGATGCGCCCGCCATGGTTCCCCGCTGCGTCATCGACGAACTGCATCGACTCTCAGACTCGAGTGACCGGCTCAAGCGGGAACGCGGCCGACGGGGCATGTCCAATCTGCGTTCACTGCAGCAGATGCCCGAGATCCGGCTCGACATCGAGGAACTGGATGCCAAGGAGGGCATGGTCGATCAGGCCCTGATGGACCATGCCGAGAAGAACCAGCTCCGGCTCGTGACCACCGACTCGAACCTACTGCGGGTCGCCGAGATCCGACGCATCAGCACGCTGAACCTCCACGATCTGTCCATCGTGATGCAGGAGTCGGCGACTCCGGGCCAACAGCTTTCGCTGGAGATCATCCGGGCCGGCGAAGAGCCGGACCAGGGGATCGCCTACCTGCCCGATGGAACCATGGTGGTGATCGAGGGGGGCGGCGATGCCATCGGACGGGTCGTCGAGGCGGTGGTGACCAACACCCTGCAGACGAGCGCCGGCCGCATGGTGTTCGCGAGGATTGCCGGAACCGACGGGACGCAGTGAGGCCCGGCAAACCCGGTATACTTCTCCCTTTCCACAGGAGCAGCGCATGCCACCCGACGCCGGTACCGGTCGCACTTCGGCGGACACCGAGACGATCCTCATCCTCGACTTCGGCAGTCAGTACGCCCAGCTGATCGCCCGGCGGGTGCGTGAGGCGGGTGCATTCAGCCTCCTGATGGCGCCCGATACGCCGCTGGAGGAACTCGCCGCCCACACGCCCAAAGGCATCATCCTCTCGGGCGGTCCAGCCAGCATCCACGAGGACGGTTCCCCCCGCTGCGATCCGAGACTGTTCGAACTCGGAATCCCTGTCCTGGGCATCTGCTACGGCATGCAGCTGGGCTGCCACCTGCTGGGCTGTCCCGTGGACGCCGCCGAGGCCAGGGAGTACGGCCGGAGCCGACTGACGGTCACGGACCACAGCGACCTGCTGGCCAGCATCCCCAGCACCACGAACGTATGGATGAGTCACGGCGACCAGGTCTCGGATCTGGCCACGGACTTCGACTGCCTGGCCTCGACGGACACCTGTCCGCACGCGGCGGTGCGGCACCGCACCATGCCCTTCTACGGCCTGCAGTTCCATCCGGAGGTCACGCACACCCCGCACGGCGTGGATGTCCTGCGCAACTTCCTGTACGAGATCTGCAAGTGCCGCGGAACGTGGCGGATGGCCGACTTCCTCGAATCCGAATGCGACCGCGTCCGGGGACAGATCGGCGACGGCCGCGTCATTTGCGGCCTGTCCGGGGGAGTCGACTCGTCGGTGGTCGCGGCGCTGCTGGCCAAGGCGGTCGGCGAACAGCTCACCTGCATCTTCGTGGACAACGGCCTGCTCCGGAAGAACGAGCGGGAACTCGTCGAGACGACCTTCCGTGACCACTTCGACATCGACCTGCGGGTCGTGGACGCCTCGGCGGAATTTCTCGCCGACCTCGATGGCATCGACGATCCCCAGGAGAAGCGACGGCGGATCGGGCACCGGTTCATCGAGGTGTTCCGCACCGCGGCTGCGGAGGTCGCCGGCGAAGGCGGCGGCGACTTCAAGTTCCTCGCCCAGGGAACCCTGTACCCCGACGTGATCGAATCCGGACACGGCTACGCCGGACAGGCCGCCAACATCAAACTGCACCACAACGTGGGCGGGCTGCCGGACGATCTCGAGTTCGAACTCGTCGAACCACTGCGCGATCTCTTCAAGGACGAAGTCCGTGCCCTGGGAGAAGTGCTCGGACTCCCCCCCCACATCGTCTGGCGACATCCCTTCCCGGGCCCCGGACTGGCCGTCCGCTGCCTCGGAGCCGTGGAACGGGACAAGCTCGACCTGCTGCGGGAATGCGACGAGATCCTCCTCGAGGAGATCGTGTCCCACAATCTGTATCGCAGCACGGATCAGGTCTTCACCGTCCTGCTGCCCGTCCAGAGCGTGGGCGTCATGGGCGACGGCCGTACGTACGAATCCGTGGTGGCCGTGCGGGCGGTCGAGACGTCCGACTTCATGACCGCCGACTGGGCCCGGATCCCCTACGACGTGCTGGCGATCGTCAGCAATCGGATCATCAACGAGGTCCCCGGCGTCAACCGGGTGGTGTACGACATCTCCTCCAAGCCTCCGGCCACCATCGAGTGGGAATGACCCCACGCCTCCGCCCCGCCCGGTACCATGCGGGCGTGATGGACAGTCACCACGATCGCGTTCCCGAACTCCACCTCGAGTTCTACAGCCGGCCTGGGTACCTGGCCGCGATACGAAGCATGCTCGACACCCTGTGCGGACGGCTGGGCTACGACCCCGGAGCCGCCAGCCAGATCTGCCTGGCCATCGACGAGGCCCTCTGCAACGTCATCCGCCACGGATACGATTCACGACCGGACGGCCGCATCCGGCTGTCCATCCACGAACTGGACCAGCCGGACCGCCTGGAGTTCGTGATCGAGGACGACGCCCGACAGGTCGATCTCGATACCATACGATCCCGGGAACTCGATGACGTGAGGCCGGGGGGACTGGGCGTGCACCTGATCAACGAGATCATGGACGACGTCATCTACGAGCACCGCGAAGGCGGCGGCATGCGACTACGAATGCACAAGACACTGCCCAGCACCGGTACGCCGGTCGACGCAGGGGAAGCAGAACCATGCAAGTGAACACCGAACAGCGGGATGGAGCCACGATCGTCCGACCGGACGGGGACATCGACCTCGCCACCTCCTCGATTCTCCGGACCTCGCTCCAGGCCGCCCACGATTCGGACGGCGACAAGATCGTCATCGATCTGTCCAGCGTCCAGTACATGGACTCCTCGGGCGTCGCGACCCTGGTCGAGTGCCTGCAGATGGCCCGCCGCGGCGGCACGACCCTCCTGCTCTGCGAACTGCACGAACGGGTCCTTTCGGTATTCCAGATCGCACGGCTCGACAGCGTCTTCGACATCGTGTCGACCCTCGACGAGGCGATGAGCCGCTGAGCACCCACCGATGTCCGACGCCGCCCGTGAATCCCGACCACCCATGTTCCTCCGGATGCTTGATCGCTGGGGAGGCATGTGGAACGGCGTCTTCGCGCTGTTCGGCGGCCTGTGGCTGCTGCTGGCCGAGGTGTTCACGTGGATCGCGCGTGGGATGACCCGTCCCGAGGTGCGGATCGGACGGTCCGCCATCGTGAGCCAGCTGGTCCGGGTCGGGGTCAAGTCCATCGGCATCATCCTGCTCGTCTCGGGATGCATCGGACTCATCCTCGCCATCTCCATGCAGCCCCCCCTGGCCGAACTGGGCCAGCAGAACATGATCGCCAACATCGTCGCGGTCGGCGTCTTTCGGGAAATGGGGCCGCTGATCGCCGCCATCGTGCTGACGGGATTCGCCGGAGCTGCGATCGCGGCCGAAATCGGCACCATGGTCGTCGGGGAGGAGATCGAGGCCCTGGAGACGCACGCACTGAACCCCGTGCGGTTCCTGGTCGTCCCCCGGGTCATCGCGACCATCATCAGCCTGTTCCTGCTCACGATCCTCGGGGACGTCATGGCGGTCTTCGCCTCCGGCGTCATCACCGTGAACTTCCTCGACGTGCCGCAGGAGGTGTACATCAGCAACACCATCGAACAGCTGCGAATGTCCGACTTCCTCACCGGACTCCTGAAGGCCGCGACGTTCGGCACCCTGCTCAGCGCGATCGCCTGCTACAACGGGCTCAAGGTGACCGGAGGCGCCGCGGGCGTGGGCAAGGCGACCACGGACACCGTCGTGCAGACGGTGGTCCTGATCATCGTCGCGGACATGATCTTCGGCGTCCTCTTCCTCAAGCTTGGCTGGACCTGAGCCGGACGGCTCACTCCTGGTCCGACACCACCTCGAGCAGCGAGAACTTCATCCGCATGCCCTCGTCCGTCGACCACATGGCCATGCTGTAGCCACCGAGTCGCTCGGCCATCTCGGCGTAGAGCCCCGTCAGGGCGCCACGCTCCTCCATCATCTCGGCACGGATCTCCTCGGCCAGTTCCGGATCGTCCTCCGCCAGTTCCTTCAGGGACTGCTTCATCTGGAGTTCGTCGATCTCCATCGCGTCGTTCATCAGACGGAAGACGTCCTGGACGGACCACCCGCTCAGAGGACGGTCGGGAAGCGTGGACAGCGCGGCCTTGAGGTTCGGCGTGAGTTCGAGTTCGCCCCGTTCACCGACATGACGAAGAGCCTCCTCGATGCCGGAGCGGTTGCCCATCATGACGTAGTCGCCACCCATGGCGACGGCCATGTCGTCGCCACCACCCCCGGAGAACATGCCCGGCATGGCCATGCCGCCGCCCTCGAGGGTGTAGATGGTGTGCCCCTGGAAGTCCCCCTGCTCCATTCCCATGTCGCCGGCGAACATGGTGAAGGCGTCGTTGAACTTCTGGGTGTCACCGGACTGCATCGCGGTGATGGAGATCATGCTGTCCATGGTGATCGGACGGCTGATCGACGTCAGGCCGATCATGGTGCCGTCCATGCTGTCGAACATGGCGGCCAGCGTGGGCTCGATCTGTTCGAGCGCCTGCATCCCCTGACCCTGGATGAAGGGATTGGAACGGATCACGCTCTTGATCCAGTCGAGCACGCCCTTGAAGTCGAAGTTGTACCGCGACATGCCGTAGACCTCGGTCTCGAGCAGGGCCGGCAGCGGCTCGCGGTCCGTGTTCTTTGAGACCAGTTCGATGATGCCCGACTTGCCCTCGGGCATGTAGATCGCGGCGTGCGCGTCCATCAGCGTCGGAGCCTCGCCCGCGTCGAACCGCACGCCCACGGCGTTGATTCGGCCGGTCGCGGCCACCAGGGTGCCGCCCATGAATCCCATCATGCCGGAGGTGTCGAATGCCGACACCATGTCACCGAGGTGCTTCGTCAACAGGACGACGGAGGGACCACCCTGACCGAGCATCGCATTGATGCCCTGCCAGTCGTCCGAGGCCGACAGCGGATCGGAGACGGACTCTCCTTCGAGAGCCTCGACGGCCCGCTCCATGCCGGCGGTGGATGTGGCCACCAGCAGCACGTGCTTCTCATCGTCCAGGCAGATGTAGGTGTCCATGGCCTCCAGAGCCGACAGATCCGGTCCCATCTGGAATCCGCCCCCCTGCGGCATGCCCGGCTCCTCGCCCGAGATGACGATGCATTCACGGCCGGCGATGTCCATCAGCTCGCCTTCGTTCTCGCCGGCCTCCTCGATCATTTCGCGGACCGCCTCGCGAACCTCCTCGCCCTGACTGCTGTAGTCCATGAACATCAACGAATGGGGCAGCACCCCTCCGGTCTCCGCGTCCTCGCTGGCGTAGAGCGCCACGCCCATGCGGATCTTGGCGAAGTTCTCGATGAGATCACCGTCCTCCTTCATCTTCTTGATGGCGTCCGCCATGGCGCCTCCGCCCTGGTCGAGCACGGAATCGATGTCCATGAACTCCATTTCGGCGACATCGCCATCCCCACGCATCATCTTCATCACGGGACTGTTCTCCATGCGCTTGAAGATCGCCTCGGCACCGGGGTGGCTGAACACCAGCACGGACGACTGCGGAGCGAACTGCTCGATGGAGAGGTCCGCCGCCGACACCACGGTGGGCAGGCAGGAGACGGCGAGAGCGGCAATGGTTGTCTTGAACACGTCGGAGTTCCTTCTCGTTGAAACGAAGGGGGTCAGGGACGAAGACCGGGGGCGACCCCGTCCTTCTGGCGAGTGGGCGGCTTCTGGTAGTTGTGGCCGGCGTTGGGATTCATCTCGTCGTACGCGAACGCCTCGCGATTGCGGATGAAGTCCTTCACGTAGCGTGCCGGGATCGCGAATCCGAGGTTATCCCCGGACGGGATCCCCATGTTGGTGATTCCGATGACCTCGCCCTTGGTGTTGAACAGCGGACCGCCGGAGTTGCCCGGATTGATCGGCGTATCCGTCTGGATGTAGGACAGTCCGTCGAAGTTCCGCTGGGTCGTCGAGATGACGCCTTCGGTCATCGTCTGCTCCATGTTGAGCGGATTGCCGATGGCGAAGACGGGCTGGCCGACCATGATCCCCTCGTAGGATTCGATCGGCGAATAGGGGAACGCGTCGTCCCGGGGATGATTCATCTTCAGCAGGGCCAGATCCAGGTGGTTGTTCACGGCGACGATCTCGACGTCCTCGACCGTGGTCCGCTTCCGGGTTCCGTCCGGCTGGGGCACCCAGATGATCGCCCGCAGGTCCTGCTCACCCTGGATGACGTGGGCGTTGGTGATGGCGAAGCCGTCCTCATTGATCACGACACCCGATCCGAGACCGCCGGGAGTCTGGACCTTGATGACGCTCGACATGACCCGCTCGGCCTGCAGCTTGGAGCTCAGTTCACGCGGATTCTGGGCCGTGTGGTAGAGATCGTCGCGGACGACGTTGACCTCGTCGCCGCCCGTCTCCTCCACTTCCTTCACGTCGTTGTTGTCGAGCTCGATGACCATCGGCCCGATGTCGAGCCACAGCGTGGTGTCGTTCTGCTTCAGCAGGACCCCCTCGAGCCGCTTCCCGTCGTTGAGGACGACGACATCCGCCCCCAGGGGGGAGACCAGCAGAACGGCGATCAGAGCGGAAACGTGGTGAATCTTCATCGGGGCTTCTCCTTGCCGACCTTGCGTCGGGGGCTCCAGTATAGGCTCTCCCCGTACCGCCGCCCCCCTTCCTCGAACGGGGCCGGGGAGGCTACCATGGGCCGTTCCCAAGAACGTCGAATCAGGAGACCTTCCATGCGACCGATCCGGATCCCCCACCTTCTCGCCGTCGTCTCGATCGCAGTGCCGTGCAGCAGTGCAGCGTCCCAGGACGCCACCCTGCCCGACTACTTCGGATTCGCCGGAGTCGACGTCATCAAGATCGGCGACGATCCCGGCCCGATGACCTCGGCGGACCTGAACGGCGACGGCCTCGACGACCTGCTCGTCCTGAACAACAGCGATTCTCGGATCGACGTCCTCTACCAGAAGCAAGACCCCGTGCCCGGAGCGGTCGAGGCCCCCAAGCGGCCCAATGAGCTTCCCGATCACTGGAGGTACCGCCGGGAGAACATCCCGCTGGCCGACTACGGCAGCGCAATGCGGACCCTCGACGCCGACGGCGACGGCGACCTCGACATCATCTACGCCAGCCGCGGCCGCATCGTGTTCCTGATGCAGGAGTCGCCGGAACAGTTCAAGAAGGGACGCATCCACAAGATCCGTCAGCTGGAGGCGGGCCCCGCCTCCTTCGCCATCACCGACGTCGTCGGTGACGACGGTCCCGATCTGGTGAGCATCGTCGACGGCAACGTGACGGTCTGGCCGCTGGAGGGAGACGACCTCGGCAAGCCCGTGACCCTGGCCGCGGGCCAGAAGGTCAAGGGACTCGTTCCAGCCGACTACGACGGGGACGGAACCATCGACATCGCGGGTGTCATCCCCGACGACGCCGCCCCGGTCCGCATCTGGTTCGGGCAGGAGCAGGACGGCGAACGGATGCTGGGCGCCCAGGTCATCTTCGAGATGCCCCCCATCACCGTCTTCGAGGCCGTGCAGCTTCCCGGCGAGGCGGCGTCCCGCATCGCCGTCATCGAGCGGGCGTCGAAGCGGGTCGTCATCTACCGGCTCGACAGCGAGGAGGTCGAGAACTCCGGCAACCGGGACGCCTCCTTCGTGGTGCACAGCTTTGAGGACCCCGGCAACCGCAATCGGGCCCAGACCGTGGTCGATCTCAATGGCGACGGCCTGGAGGATCTGATCGCCACCGACACCAGAGCCAATGCCATCGTCGTCTACCGTCAGGAGGAGGGACACGGCCTCGCATCCGGAGAGTCCTTCCCCACCTTGTCCGAAGTCGGCTACATCGCCGCGGCGGACACCGACGGCGACGCGCAGGCGGAGATCTTCGTCCTGTCCGAGGATGAAGGCGTCGTGGGCCGCTCCACCATCGACGGATCCGAGATCGCATTCCCCCGCCCGATGTCCATCACCGAAGGGCACACCCCGGTGTCCATGAATCTCGTCCAACTCGAACAGGGGCCCCGACTGGCGGTCATCGCCGCCGACAAGCGGGACTACCTGATCGATCTGATCCAGATGGACGGCACCAGCGAGTCCTTCGACCTCGGCTCGATGAGCCGGGCCCCCGACACGGTCATGCCGGTGGACGCCGATCAGGACGGCAACACCGACCTGCTGCTGTTCACCCGGGACAAGCCGATGATCATGCTGCAGGCCATGCCGCCCGCCGACCCCGCCGACGGCGTCGTGATGGGCGAGGAGACCGCTCCGACGTTCACCAAGCGGGAGAAGGCGGACATGGGACAGTTCGGCCTCGTCGCCAAGGCCGCCTCCGAGAACACCACCACCTTCGACATCGACGGCAGCGGTCGCGAGGAGCTGCTGATCGCCGACAAGAACTTCGTCCGAGCCGTCCGCTACGAGGCCGAACCCTCCGACGGCAGCAGCCCCGGCTGGCAGGTCGTCAAGCAGATCAACACGGACGCTCCCGACGCCAGCCTCGTCTCGCTGACGACGCTGGGCCGACGCATCATCGCCGCCGACAAGACCAACAACCGGCTGGTCATCTTCGAAGCCGACTCCGAAGGACGGTGGAACGAGACCGAGGCCCTCAACGTACGTGGATTCACGCTCGGTGCGATCTACGGGGGGCGTTTCACCGGAGACGACCAGGAGAGCATCCTGGCCATCGGACAGGACGGCTTCGCGGTCATCCGGCTGGGAGGACAGCGGCGGTCCCTGGAGGAGGTCGCCGCGTGGCGGACCGACGAGGAACGGCGTCTCCACTACGACCTCGCAGTGGGCGACATGAATGCCGACGGGTACACGGACATGGCGTCACTGGACGCGGGCGAGCAGATGTTCGAGATCTTCACCTTCGACGGCAACGGCGACATGCTGCACGTGACCAACTTCAAGATCTACGAATCGAAGCTCTTCAGCCGCGGCGAGGGACGCGAGTACCAGCCGACGCAGGTGCTGATCACCGACCTGACCGGGGACGGAGCGCACGACGTGGTGATGATCGTGCACGATCGCATCCTGATGTATCCCCAGTAGAACCGGATCAGCGGTCCGACATCGGGGTGTAGGCCACTCCGTGCGGTCCCGTGTACTGGCAGCGGGGACGGATCAGACGGTTGTCCTGGTGCTGCTCCAGCACGTGCGCCGCCCAGCCGGCGTTGCGGCTCAGCGCGAACACCGGCGTGAACAGGTCGATCTCCAGCCCGAGCGAGTAGTAGGTCGTCGCGGAGTAGAAATCCACGTTCGGATAGATGCCCTTCGAGCCCACCTCGCGTTCCATGATGTCCTGGATCCGGGTGCTCATCTCGTAGAGTTCGTGGTTGCCGGTCTCGTCGGCGATCTGCTTCGCGAACGTGCGGAGGTACTTGGCCCGCGGATCGAGCGCCTTGTAGACGCGATGACCGAATCCCATGATCTTCCGCTTGCTGGCCAGGGACTCCTGCACGAATGCATCCACGGAGTCGATGTCGCCGATCTCCTGCAGCATCCGCATCACACGCTCGTTAGCGCCACCGTGCAGAGGGCCCCGCAGCGTGCCGATGGCCGACGTCAACGCGGAATACATGTCGCTCTGGGTCGCGATGGTGACCATCGCGGCGAAGGTCGAGGCGTTGATGCCGTGGTCCGCATGAAGCACCAGACTCACATCGATGGCCCGGGCACTCGCCGCTCCGGGCATCTCGTCGTTGAGCATCCAGAGGAAGTTGGTCGCGATGTCGAGATCGGCTCGCGGCGCGACGGGCTCCTCGCCCTTGCGCAGGCGGGAGAAGGCCGCGATGATCGCCGGCGTCTTGGCCAGGACCTTGATCGCCTTGCGCCGTTCGCTCTCGAGGGACTGGTCGTCGCAGTCCGCGTCCATCGTGCCCATGGCGGAGACCATGGTGCGAAGCATGTGCATCGGCGATGCATCGGCGGGAACCAGCCGCAGCATGCCCAGCAACTCGGATCCGAGCTCGTACTCGGCACGAAGCTCGGACTTCAGGGACTCCAGTTCGTCCGCGCTTGGCAGCCGGTCGTTCCACAGCAGGAAGACCACCTCCTCGAAGGTGGAATTTCGGGCGAGATCATCGATGTCGATGCCGAGGTATTCGAGCACCCCGTTCTGACCGTCGATGAAGGATTTCGTCGATTCACCGATGATGGTGTGATCGAGTCCCTTGTCCATGTGCATGGTGACTGCTGCCTCGGCCATTTCTAGCATTCCGGCGGTGATTGCTGCCCCGCCGTCTCCTTGCTGATCTGTTACGCCGCCCCGGTTTCCACGAGGAAACACGCCGCACCCGTCTCTCAGGCACGACTCGGACCCACCACGGGGCAGAGCACCTCATACTAGAACACCCGGTGCTCTCTTTCAATACTGGACGAGGAAAGCCCCTCTGGCGGCCACCTCCTACACTGGATCAACGTGTTCATCCCCATCGGAACAGATCGGCCGACGAAACGACGCCCCCGCGTCGTGGAGGCCCTCATCGTCCTGAACATGCTGGTCTACCTGGCCGGGCTGGCCGGTGACGTGTTCGGTGGAGTCTCCTTTGAGACCCTGACCAACTGGATGATGCTCTCCAGGGGCGACTTCCACTGGTGGAACCTGATCACCTACCAGTTCGCCCACAACCCCTCCGACATCCTGCATCTGGTCTTCAACATGGTGGGGCTCTGGATCTTCGGCACCTCCCTCGAGGGCCGCCTGGGCCACGCCAACTTCCTCGTCTTCTACCTCGTCGGTGGCTGCATCGCGGGCATCGCCCACATGATGGAGACCGCCGCTCCGGTGATCGGCGCCAGTGGTTCGGTGTGCGCCCTGATCGGAGGCTTCATCGCCCTCTTCCCCCGCAGCCGCATCCGCATCCTCCTGCTCTTCATCATGATCGGGGTGTTCGAGGTCGGAAGCCTGTGGGTCGTGGGCTTCTACGTTCTGATCGACTTCGTGGGCTGGGTCGCTCCCAGCGGCTCGACCACGGCCTACGTCGCCCACATCGCCGGCTACCTCTACGGCTTTCTCCTGGCGATCCTACTGCTGTGGATCCGCCTTCTGAAGTCGGACGACTTCGACATGGTCTACCTTTGGAAACAGGCCCGGCGACGTTCCGCCTTTCGACGCACCATCCGACAGAATCCCACCGGCACGTGGGATACCACCGCCAGCCCCGCTCCGCCCCCGGTGGTACGACTGAACCCCGAGGAACAGGCCAGACGCAGTGCCATCGGCGACGCGAGGTCCCGCATCCACCGGCTGGTCCGACAGGGACGCTTCGAGGATGCCGGTGCGGGCTACCTCGAACTCCTCGACCTGGATCCGGATGCGGTGCTGACCGAAGCGGCCCAGCTCGAACTGGCGAACCGGCTCTACGCGGAGGGCGACCGCACGGTCGCCGCCACCGCCTACGAACGGTTCCTGGAGCACTACCCCCGCTCCGACCAGAACCACGAAGTCGCCCTGATCCTCAGCCTGCTGTACATCCGCGTCCTCGACCGACCGGACGACGCCGCGACGCTGCTGGACGACGTGGCCACAAAACTGCATGATGACGCCCACCGCTCGCTTGCGAACTCGCTGCTGGAGGAACTGCGCGGGACGGGTCCGGAGCCGGCGTCATGAATCACCCCTGGAATCGAACCGACGCCTCCGCCCCCCGGATCAAGATCTGCGGCATCCGCGATCTCGATACCGCCCTGGCCGCGGTCGAGTCCGGCGCGGACGCCCTGGGGTTCGTGCTGGCCCCGGGTTCGCCCCGCACCGTCAGCCGTTCCGTCGCCACGAGGATCGCGGACGCCCTTCCCGCGCACGTGGAGGCGGTCGGCGTCTTCGTCGACGGCGAGTTCGAGTCCGAACTCCGGCCGTGGCAGCCCCGCTGGACACAGCTTCACGGCAACGAGGATGAAGCACTCGTCCGGATGATCTCCGGACCGGTGATCCGCGCGGTCCCCTTCGACCCCCCAACGCTTCTTCACTGGGACCGGGTGGATGGAGTCGACCGTCTGCTCGTGGACAGTCCGCATCCCGGAAGCGGCCGCACGTTCGATCACGCCGCCCTCCACGAACTTCGAGACCGCCTGCAGACCCCGCTGATTCTCGCGGGAGGACTCGCACCGGACACCGTGTCGGAATCGATCCGAACCCTGCGCCCCTGGGCCGTGGACGTGAGCAGCGGCGTCGAATCGGCTCCGGGCACGAAGGAGCCGTCGCTGATCGACGACTTCTGCCGTGCCGTGCGGGAATCCGTCGCATGACCGATCTGCACCTTGCCAACGCCCGCGTCTGGACCGGTGATCCCCTCCACCCCGTGGCGGAGTCGATCCTCATCCGCAACGGACGTGTCGCCGCCCTCGATGCACCGGCCGGTGACGTCAGATCCATCGACTGCCGGGGAGACGTCGTGACCCCCGGTCTGATCGACGCCCACCTCCATCTGCTTCTGGGCGGTTCGTCCCTGGAAACCCTCGATCTTTCGCACGTCCGATCCCGGGCGGAGTTCGAAGCGTGCATCGAGACCGCCCACGCCGGCCTTGCTCCCGACGCCTGGCTCCTCGCCCACGGATGGTCGCAGGACAACTGGGACGGAACTCTTCCGACCTCCCGGTGGCTGCAGTCCGCGGGCGATCGACCGGTGGTCTGCTGGCGCATGGACTGGCACGCGGCCCTGGTGAACGACCCCGTCCTTCGACTCTGCGAACTGCCCGAAGATGCGCAGCTCGAAGCGGAGGGCGGACGGCACGTCCGTGGTGACGACGGATCTGAGACCGGACTGCTGCTGGAGAATGCCGCGTGGAAATACGTCCAGTCCCGCATTCCCTCTCCGTCGGTCGAACGCAGGCGATCCCACCTGCTCGACGCCCAGCGACACGCGCACCGGATGGGGCTCACCGGCGTCCGCACCATGGAATACGCGAAGGATCTCCACGAGGTCTACGACCCGCTGCGATCCGAACTCACCCTCCGCTGTTCGGTGGTGCTGCTCGACCGCGAACTTCCCCTCGACCTCTCCTGGGTGCCCACCTTCCGGAGCGACGGGCATCTGTTCATCTCTGGCTGCAAGACCTTCATCGACGGGACCATCGGTTCACGTTCGGCGAGACTGCGTGACGACTGGGCCGATCGTCCCGGGGACCGGGGGATGCTGGTCGAACTCGCACTGGAGCAGCAACTGGTGCCCTGGCTGGAATCGGTGCACGCGGCCGGGCTGGATGCCGCCGCCCATGCCATCGGCGACGAGGCGGTCGGACTGGTGCTGGATCTGCACGAACGGTCGGGCAATGGACGCGTCACCCTCGAGCACGGCGAGGTGGTCCACCCCGGGGACCTCGCCCGAGCCCGGGGAGTCTGGTTCAGCATGCAGCCCCTGCACCGGGCCGACGACGCCCGTTCGGCCGTCGTCGCCCTCGGGACGGAACGAGCGGGATGGCTGGCCCCCTTCCGATCGCTGCGGGATGCCGGCGCCAGATTCGCCTTCGGATCGGATTGGCCGATCGTGACCTGCGATCCGGTGTCCGGAATCCACGCGGCGACCACCGGACTGACCGTCGACGGCGATCCCTTCCATCCCGAACAGACGATCTCGACCGAGGAGGCCCTGATTGCCTACACCCGGGATGCCGCCGAGTGCTGTCGCTTCTCAGACGCCGGGGTGCTCCGGCCGGATGCCCTCGGGGATTGTGTCCGATGGCGGGGCGATCCCCTTGCGGAGTCATGGAATACTGATCATCCATCACCGATCCAGACCATCTCGGCCGGCGGAGTGGTCTACGATGGAAGGGATCCAAGACCATGAGCGATCTCCCGCTGACACATCTCGATGCACAGGGACGGGCCGGCATGGTCGACGTGTCGGGTAAACCGCCGGTTCGTCGGGATGCCGTCGCGGAGGGAGACTTTCGTGCGAAGGCCTCCACCATCGATCGGATCATGCAGGGGGAACTGCCCAAGGGGGAAGCCCTTTCCGTGGCCAGGCTGGCGGGAATACAGGCCGCCAAGGACTGCGCACGAACCATTCCCCTGTGCCACCCGATTCCGCTCGAACACGCCTCGGTGGATTTCCGTCGCTGCGAGGACACCGTCATCCGCATCCGCGCAACCGCCACCGTCGTCGCCCGCACCGGAATCGAGATGGAGGCGCTCACGGCCGTCATGGGAGCGGCCCTCACCCTGTGGGACATGACCAAGGCGATTGACGACTCGCTTTCAATCGGTAACGTCAATCTCGTCGAAAAGAGGAAGGCCTCGAGCTGATCACACCATGCGTAGTCCACTTCATTCCATCCTGATCCTCGGCTGCGTCGCACCACTGCTGATCGCCTGCGAGGACTCCGAACCACCCGCTCCGATCGAGCCGGCCCCCACCGCCACCAGCGCTCCCACCACGAACTCCCTGCTGGACAGCCTGGAGATCACCCAGACCATCGACACCTCAGCCAGCACGACCGAGCCCGACGACCCGACCTCCGCCGTGTTCCTCGGCCTGGAGACCACCAAGCCGATCACCTGGCTCTGGCAGCCTCCGAAGCGGAGCATGCGCAAGGCCAACTACCTGGTCCCGGGCACCAACGGCAGCGAGCCCGCGGAGCTGACCGTCACCCACTTCCCCGAAGCACCCGGCAACACACCCGAAGCCAACATCCGCCGCTGGACCTCCCAGTTCAGATCGGTGGACGGCGGACCCGCCAAGGCCAAGGTCGAGACCTTCACGGTCGGAACCATGCCCGTCACCCTGGTGGAGATCGAGGGCGAGTACATGGGAATGGGCGGCGCCTGGCATCAGGCCGACCAGCGCATGCTGGTCTCCATGGTGCAGGCACCCGTCGGCTCGGTGTTTCTCAAGCTGCTCGGACCGGAAGGAACCGTCGACGCCAACCGCCAGGCCTACATGGACTTCGTCAAGGGACTGAGGCCGACCCAGTAGAACGACGTCAGGCCTCCGGCGTGAAGGTCGCTCCCGACCGAACGTGACAGTTGATGAAGTGCCCTTCGGCGCACTGGTCGAGATCGATGTCCCTCGACAGCGACAGGGTGATGGGGACCACCGAACCGAGCAGAACCGTTCGCTGGTCCCGATCCACCTCGAGCACGCGGCCCGCAACGATGCGGGGCTGGCCGGACAGCGGTTCGATGAAGATGCCTCCACCCGCCGCGGGATGGATCTTGAGAGCCTCCGCCTCGATTCGACCCCGGACGCGTTGGCCGGGCTCGGCCCCGATCGCCCCCAGAGGCACCAGTGCGAGCTCGTAGGAGCTCGAGGAGGGAGCCAGGACCACGGACTCGTCGTCGACGGATCGGATCATGGCACGGGTCGTGGCGGAGTCAGACATGGTCGCTGCATCCTACATGGCCGGGCTCGGGCCGGGGAACCCCCAGGAAGTTCGCCAACAGGGCCGGCCCGTGATCGGACAGGAAGCTCTCGGGATGGAACTGCACGCCGTCCATGGGGGCCTCGGCCGGGGCACCCCGCCAGCGAAGTCCCATGACATCCCCCTGCTCCGTCCAGGCGCTGATTTCGAAGTCCTCGGTGACGCTCTCCCGATCGACGATGAGCGAGTGGTACCGGGTGGCGATGAAGGGATCCGGCAATCCACGGAACAGGCCACGTCCGTCGTGGTGGATCTCGGAGGTCTTGCCGTGCATCGGCGTACCGTGTCGTCGCACGACCATTCCGTGCACGTCTCCGATCGTCTGGTGTCCGAGGCAGACCCCGAGCATGGGGACCCGTCCCGCGAAGGCCCGGATCAGATCCGGGCAGACTCCGGTCTCGTTGGGCGTGCAAGGCCCCGGCGAGAGCACGAGGTGGGTGGGCTCGAGGGCGGTCGCCGCGTCCACGTCGATGCGGTCGTTGCGAACCACCTCGATGTGCATGTCAGGCCGAAGCACGCCCATGCACTGGACGAGGTTCCAGGTGAACGAATCGTAGTTGTCGATCAGGAGAATCATGGCACTCGTCGCACAGGGTATCGCAACCACCGGCGAAGCGCCGCGAATCAGGCCGCGTTCATGGTTCCCGCGACGCCGTCCCGGGTCACGACGAAGAGATCCGTGGTGATGGGATAGGGCAGCCGCTTGAAGTCCCGCTGCACCTTGCGCCGCAGTCGATCGACGAATCCGTGCGGTTCGTAGGACATGGCCACGAACATGTCCCGTGCCGGTGCTGCGACGTAGAAGTCGCCCTTGAGCTCCGGTGCGAGCCGTCCGTGGAGGGAGCCCATCAGCAGACGGGCCGCGTCGTAGCCGTCCTGGGCCGAGAAGATCGCGGCACGGCCGCCATCCTCCGAATCGACCAGTTGGACCTTGAGATCGGGAGCGTAGCGGGCAAGATTCTCGCGGGCGTACTCGTCGAGTTCGTTGATGGAGATCCCCCATCGCATGATCTGCTCGATGGTGATGCTGACTGTCAACCTCGGCATGTCGATCACGTAGACGATCACCGTGTCGTTGACGAACGGGAGGTGCGCCACCTGTTCGCGATCCAGATGGTCGAAGATCGACTGGGGCTGGATGCGGGGCATGATGCGGGTGCGGGCCAGTGAAAGCGGCAGCGGAGCCTGGGCGATCGAGTCGCCGTCGAGCAGGCGACCGATGAAGTCGTCGACCACTTCACCTCCCCGCTCGGGATCGCAGATCACCATGCGGTAGAGATTGCTGAGATCCAGATGACGGCCACCGATGCTGAGATCCATGGGACCAAGCAACTCGACCTCTCGATCCTTGACCTGCTTGCGGATCACCCGCAGGACATGCTCGCAGAAGGCTTCCGGTTCGCGGGGCAACTGTGCCATGCCGATCTCCAGTTCAAATCGTGCCGTCGGCTCGGACGACGGGGCCGAGCCCTTCCCACTCTCCCCATCGACCAGTCCGAGGCCGACCTGAAGACGAAGGGCCAAAGATCCATACGCAGGATGAAACCGTTCGGATCGGGTCGAAACGGGATTCCGGCATCAGAAGGCAAATCGGCGTTTCCAAGGCCTCCAGCAGGCTGTACCCTGTGTACATGGCCTCACTTCTGAGCATCGGCGACATCAACATCGGCCCCGGACAGCCCCTGACCATTCTGGCGGGGCCCTGCGTGCTGGAAGAGGACGACACCAATCGCCGCATCGCCGGCTTCCTCAAGGAGACGTGCCAGGATCTCGGGCTGCCGTTGATCTTCAAGGCGAGCTTCGACAAGGCCAACCGCACCAGCATGCGATCCCACCGGGGACCGGGCATCTCCGAAGGGCTCGACGTGATGGCGGCGATCGGCGAGGAGTTCCAACTCCCGCTCACGACCGACATCCACGCTCCCGATCAGGCGGCGGCGGCGGCATCCACCATCGATCTCCTGCAGATCCCGGCCTTCCTGTGCCGGCAGACCGATCTGCTGCAGGCCTGCGCGGAAACCGGGCGTCCCGTCAACGTCAAGAAGGGGCAGTTCATGTCCCCCGCCGAGATGAAGCACGTTCTCGACAAGCTGGAGGCCTGCCGGGCATCCGGCTCGATGCTCACCGAACGCGGGACCTTCTTCGGCTACCACCGACTGGTCAACGACTTCGTCGGACTCGGCGACATGATGGAACTCGGAGCCCCGGTGTGCTTCGATGTCACCCATTCCACGCAGCTGCCCGGGGCCGGAGCGGACCAGACCGCAGGACGCCCCGATCGCGCCGACCTGCTGGCCCGGGCCGCCGTCGCCGCGGGCGTGAACGCGTTGTTCATCGAATGCCACCCCGATCCTGCTGCGGGACGAAGCGATGCCAGCACCATGCAGTCGCTGGAGCACACCGCGAGAATCCTCGCCGATGTCGCCCGGATCCACGGCACGCTGCATTCCACCCACGCTTCGGCCTGACCCCACTCGCCCGCCTAGGATGACTTCATGAAGTGCGATCTGTGCAACAAACCGGCCGTCGTCCACGAGGTCACGATCTCGGGCGGCACCAAGAAGGAAGTCCATCTGTGCCTGGAACATGCGCAGGCCGCCGGCATCGCCATCCCCGGCCAGCAACCGGCGAACAAGCTGCTCTCGAAGTTCGTGATCGGGAACAAGAAGGGCGAGACCGCCGGTCACCAGCGATGCGGGGGCTGCGGTTCGACCTTCGGCCAGATCAAGCAGACAAACCTAATCGGCTGTGCCGAGTGCTACCGCGCGTTCGAGGACCAGCTGAGCCAGCTGATCGAGCAATCGCAGTTCGGACACCGCGAGCATGTGGGACGCATTCCTCGCAAGATGCACACCCCCTCCCACAACGAGATCAGGGCCCGAAAGCTGATGCGGGAGCTGGACGCGGCCGTCACGGCCGAGCAGTACGAACGCGCCGCGGAACTCCGGGACCGGCTCAACGAACTCACCACCAACGTCGAACCGGAACCCGAAAGCGGACCGGACGATGGATGAGATCACGCCGAGGGATCCGGATGTCGTGCTCAGCAGTCGTGTCCGGCTGGCCCGCAATCTGTCCGGACACCCGTTCCTCAACCGCGCCTCCGAGACCCAGTGCGCCCAGATCGTGCGTTCCACGCAGCACGTGCTGCTGAACGCGTCCGTCGCGGAGAAGATCATCTGGATCGATCTGGACGAGATCAATGCCCATGACCGAAGCCTGCTGGTCGAGCGGCATCTCATCTCCAAGAACCTCGCCGAAAGCACGCTGCACCGCGGGGTGGCGATCTCGGGCGACGAGCAGTTGAGCATCATGGTCAACGAGGAGGACCACCTGCGGATCCAGGCCCTGCGGGGAGGCTCCGACATCGACGCCGCCTTCCAGCAGGTGCGCGAAACCGATCTGAAACTCGAGCAGCAGCTGGACTTCGCATTCAGCGACCGGTGGGGATACCTCGCGGTCTGCCCCACCAACGTCGGGACCGGAATCCGATTTTCCATCATGGTCCATCTGCCCGGACTCCGGATCACCAACGAGCTCGGAAAGGTGCGAAGGGCCGCCAAGGAACTGCATCTCGCCGTCCGCGGCTACTACGGCGAAGGCTCCGAATCACTCGGAAACATCTTCCAGATCAGCAATCAGGTGACCCTGGGCTCGACGGAGGAGGACATCCGCGACATCTTCACCGAGCGGATCATGCCCGCCCTCATCGACTACGAGCGTTCGGCGCGGCAGGTGCTCCTGAAGCGGAATCCCACGCTCCTGGACGACCGGGTGCATCGCGCCCTGAACATCCTGCGGTCCGCCCGACTGCTCAAGGTCGACGAGGCCATGAAGCTCATCAGCCGCGTGCGTCTGGGCGTCTGCCTCGACCGGCTCAGGGTCCCGCTGCATCAGCTCGACGACCTCTTCATCCAGATCCAGCCGGCCCACCTGCGGCAGCACGTCAACTGCTCCCTCAATGAAGAAGAGGAACTCGAGATCCGCGCCTCGCTGGTCCGCGAAGTGCTCAAGGATGTCGATTGAATCAGACCAACCGGTCGATCGACTTCGCAAGCAGGAAGTCGCGTTCGGTCAGTCCTCCGGCATCGTGCGTCGACAGGGTGAGGGTCACCTTGTTCCAGCGGATGAGGATGTCGGGATGATGCTGGGCGGATTCCGCCAGTTCGGCCACCGCCTGCACGAATCCCATCGATCCCAGGAAGTCGTCGTGGGTGAAGGTCCGCTGGATGGCTTCGCCGCTGAGCGACCACTCCGCCACCGATTCCAGCGACTGTTGGATCATGGTGTCATTGAGTTTGTCCATGCCGGTTGGCCTCCCTGCCCACGACCACATCGCCGGGGACTGTTGCCATACCATCCGCTGGTCGAACCATGATGTCAATCAGCCCCTCCAGCAATGCCTCCCAGCCCACCCTTCCCGGGGTGACCCGTCTCGCACCGTCCCCGACCGGCGCGCTGCATCTGGGCAACGCCCGAACCTTCATCGCCAACTGGGCCATCGGGCGACAGCGTGGATGGCGGATCGTGATGCGGATGGAGGATCTCGACGGTCCGAGGATCAAGCCCGAATCGGCCGCCGAGGCCCTGGAGCTCCTGCACTGGCTGGGGATCGACTGGGACGGCGACGTGCTGACCCAGTCCCACGATCTCGAGCCGTACCGACACGCCATGCGCACGCTCTGCGCCGCAGGCCGGACCTACCCGTGCACTCTGACCCGCACCGAGATCGAAGCCGTCGCCAGCGCCCCCCAGGACGGCACCGCGGCACCTCCGGGCATCCCTCGTCCTGATGATGCGGGACGGGCCGTCGACTTCCGCGAGGAGGATCACAACTACCGGCTGCTCGTCGACGACACCGCCGTCGAACTCCTCGACCGGTTTGCCGGCCCGCATCGCATCGACCTTCGTGAGGCGGGTGGCGACTTTGTCGTCTGGACGCGTCGCGGCACACCCGCCTATCAGCTGAGCGTCGTGGTCGACGACCTTCGGCAACGGGTGACCGATGTGGTCCGCGGCGACGATCTGCTCGACAGCGCCGCCCGCCAGACGCTGCTCTACAATGCATTGGGCGGAACCCCCCCGCGCTGGTGGCACTTGCCGCTGGTGGTGGGACCCGACGGACGCCGGCTGGCCAAGCGGCACGGCGACACCCGCCTGTCCTTCTACCGCGACGCGGGTGCCGCGCCCGAACGCGTTCTCGGTCTGCTCGCGGTCTGGTGCGGATGCATCCCGTCCCCGAGGGAGATAACAGTGCAGGAGTTCCTCGAGACATTCGATCCGGCCGGAATCCCACGATCCCCGATCACCTTCACCGACAAGGACCACGCATGGCTCTCCGGCTCCTGATGCTGATTATCACCCTGCTCGCCTGCGGATGCAGCGATGCTCCCACCATGCGTACGCACGAGACGATCATGCTCGGCGGACGACCGTGGAAGATGGAGTTGGCGATGACCGATGCCGCCATCGCCCGTGGCCTGATGGGACGGAGTTCGCTCCCCGATGGCGAAGGCATGCTTTTCGTCTTTCCCGACAACGAGGTCCGCTCGTTCTGGATGGCCAACTGCCTGATGGACATCGACCTGCTGTATCTGGACGGCCGGGGCTACATCATCACCATCCATCGCATGAAGGTCGAGGCTCCCCAAGCCGCCGATGAATCCGAACTGGCCTACCAGGCCAGATTGAAGCACTACTGGAGCAGCAGCCCCGCCCGATTCGCCATCGAGCTCCCCCCCGGGTCCGTCGAGGCCCTTTCGCTGGCCCCCAACCAGAAAGTGGAACTTGACCTCGATGGGCTCAAGGAGCTCCGCAGACGGGCCGATAGCCTTCCTGGCCCCTGAACCAACGGGGCCGTGGAGACCGGCCCTGAACCATCGACTGCACATCTTCATGCTCACCGCCGAGCCCGCCCTCCTGAAGGCCCGTCGCCTCGCGTCCGCCATCGCTGCCGCGTGGCCGGCGGAACCGTCTCCGGAGGTCACCGTGGCTTCCCACGCCAGCCTCGATCTTCCGCTGGTCGAACATGCCGATGCAGTGCTGGTCGACCTCGGGCACCAGCTGCCCCCCGGCGAAACGATTCTGGGCCTGCTGACCCTCGGCGAAATGGGACTCCCCGCGGTTCTCCTCGGCGACGACACCGAGTTCCGACGCATGTACCCCGATCATGGCCTGCTCCACGTGGACCGTGGAATCGATCCGCACGCATTGGCGGGCATTCTGTTGGGCGTCACCCACCGCCAGGACGAAGTCATGGATCTGCTGCACGAATCGGGACGCTCGCGCCATGAGGTCCAGCGGCTCGACCGGCAGTTGGACCGGCTTCAGCACGAACTCCAAGGGGCTTCCAGACTCCAGACTCAGTCCCTGCCCGAACCGATCCAACCCATCGAGGGCGGATCGGTCGCCACCCTGTGGAAACCCGCCGGAGAGGTCTCGGGCGACCTGGCCAACGTCGTGGAACTGGAAGGTGGCTGCACCGCCTTGCTGGTGGCCGACTCCATCGGCCACGGAGTTCCCGCCGCCATGCTCTCCATGAACCTTCAGCGGACGCTCACCGAGGCCCGGGAGGAAGGCGATCCGTCGGTTCTCCATTCCCCGGCCCGGATGCTCCGCCGACTCAACGAGTCGCTGGTACGCACCGCTGGCGACGAGACCCGCTTCGCCACCGCGTTGTACGCCGTCTTCGATCCCCGCACGGGGCGGCTGCTGGTCGGTGCAGCCGGACACCCCGCACCGATCCTTGTCCGGTCCGGCGGCACCCTGGAACGTCTGCCGGCGCAGGGGCCCCTGCTGGGCCTCTTCTCCGGAGAGTGCTACTCGGAAAGCGGCTGGACACTGCAACCGTCCGACCGCGTCGTCTTCTACACCGATGGGATCGAACAGGCGTCCGCATGCGTTCGCAGCTGCATCGGCAGCAGTGCGGATGCCGTCGAAGACCTCGTGCGCACCGCCGCCACCGCCGGGTCGCCGGTGTCGTTCATGGATCAGATCCACACCGCGCTCGACCTCGAGAACGGACGCCGAACCGGTGAAGACGTGGACGACCTCACCATGGTCTGCCTGAGCGTGGATGCGACCCCGACCCCGATCCGTCGGGCGGCCTGAAATTCATCCGAGCCCGCGGGCCTCCAGCAGTCGAGCAACGACTCTGGCGATCATGTCGCATTCGATGTTCACCGGCATGCCCGGCTCGATGCCGCCGAGCGTCGTGTCACGACGTGTCACCGGAATCAGTGCGATGCAGAAACGATCGTCCTCCACCGCGGTCACCGTGAGGGAGACGCCGTCGACGGTGATCGAACCCCGCTCCACGAGGAACGCGGACAGTTCGGCCGGAACTCGGCACCACACCCGCACGTCGTCTCCGGACTGCTCGACCTCCTCGACGATCGCGACGCCGTCGACATGCCCTTGGACGAGATGGCCACCGAGCTGGTCACCGACCCGCAATGCGGGCTCGACATTGACGACCTGACCGGGCGAGAGCCGGCCCAGGGACGTCAACTCCAACGTCCGGGGCACCACGTCGAAGTCGATCCGCACCGCCCCGTCCGAGGCATGCGGCTCGCAGGCGACCGTGAGGCAGCAACCGTTGATGGCCACCGAATCCCCGACCGCCGGGCGTTCCATCTCCGGTACCTCGACCGACAGACGAACCACCGCCTCACCGGCCTCTCCGGTGGATTCGAGGTGGCTGACTCGGCCTTGGTGCTGGATGAGCCCTGTGAACACGATGTCGAGCATATCGATTATTTGACGCACCAGCAGCGAGGGCGGATACTGGCGTATTCTCTGAGGGGGCCCCGTCCGGGGGCCCCGAGACATCGGATCCCCAGATCAACGGCACGAGCACCATGCCCCACGGACCACGAATCGCACTCGATGAACGCCACTCACACCGGTTCGGCCGCATGCTGACCGGATGCTGCCTCCTGGGGATGATCATCGCATCGGCGACCACTGCGACCCCCTCCGAACAGGAAGCCGAAGAACGCCTGGCCCGCCAGCAGGCCGTTCGCGACCACCTGGAGCAGTCGTACCTCGTCGGCCCCGCCGCGGCGGAATCGTTCGGCTACACCGTCGACTGGCAGTTCCCGGTGCCCTCCGGCGATGTGGATTCCGTGACCAGTCACGGGGATCGTATCTTCGTCGTGACGGGCAACAACGATCTGATCTGCCTGCAGGCCGACAACGGCCGGCGGATCTGGACGGTGAGTGTCGCCGACGACCTCGAGATCGTGCACTCGATCACCTACATGCCGGAGCAGGAACTCGTCCTCGTGCTCACCAACAGCAAGCTCGTCACCCTCGACAGCAACACCGGCATGACCAAGGCCGCCGTGCTGGGCAAGGCCCATCAGGAACTGCAGTGGATTGCGAACACCCCGGGCGTCCTCAGCGGTGATCATCTGATCTACGGCGCCCGCAACGGACAGCTGGTCTGGCAGACGTGGAAGATCGGATTCGCCTGGAAGGCCTACCAGGCCGCCGGTTCGCTTCGACTCCCCCCCGTCCGGAGCAACAACATCATCTGCACCACCAGCTCCGATGGAGTCGTCTCGGCCTTCAACGCCGACACCGCAGGACAGATGTGGAACGCCAGGCTTCTCGACGGGATCGTCGCCGAAGCGGCTGCGAGCGACCACGCCATCTACGTGGCGGGAATCGACCAGCACCTGCGGGCCTTCGACATCCGCTCCGGCCGCACGCTGTGGCGGGTCCTGACGGAGAGCGCCCTGGTGGATCCCCCGACCCTGATCGGAGACCGCCTCTACCAGCAGATCCCCGGCCTCGGGCTCGCCTGCTTCGATGCCCTGCCCGTCAACAAGCTCGACGGTGATCGCAAGTGGCTCTGCCCCGACAACAACGGCACCGTCGTGGCCCGGCACGGCGACACCCTCGTCACCTGGGACGCCACCAACAAGGTCCTCTCCACGGTCTCCGCGACCCAGGGGACCCCGATCCATTCCAGGCAGTACGCCAACATCGACGAGATCCTCACGACCCGTCTCCAGGACGGGAAACTGCTTGCGGTCGGCGACGATGGCCGTCTGATCTGCCTTGATCCCATGCGTTGATCGGCCTCCGGCCAGCGCACCACCCCACCAGCCCTACCATGCCTACCACTCCCATCGCACGAGCACTGCTCTCGGTCAGCGACAAGACCGATCTGGTGCCGTTCGCCAGATCCCTCGCCAGTCTCGGCATCGAACTCATTTCGACCGGCGGCACCGCACGGGCCCTCACCGAGGCCGGACTCGAAGTCACCCCCATTCAGGACGTCACCGGGTTCCCCGAGATGCTCGACGGACGCGTCAAGACGCTGCACCCGCTCGTCCACGGCGCTCTGCTGGGCCGTCCGGACCTCGAGGAACACGTCCGCGCGATGGATGAACACGGCATCGTTCCGATCCAGCTCGTCTGCATCAACCTGTACCCGTTCGAACAGACCATCCGCCGAGAAGACGTGACGGACGCCGAGGCCATCGAGCAGATCGACATCGGGGGGCCCTCGATGATCCGGTCCGCGGCCAAGAACCATGCCTTCGTGACCATCGTCACCTCGCCCCAGCAGTACGACGACGTGATCGACGACATTCGCCGCAACGAAGGGAACTCCTCGGAGGCGATGCGACGGAAGCTGGCGGCGGCGGCGTTCACCCGGACCGCGACCTACGACACGGCGATCAGCCAGTGGATGAGCCGCGAAGAGGACGAACCGTTCCCCCCCGTCCTCCAGATCACGGGCCGACGATCCCGCATCCTGCGCTACGGAGAGAACCCCCACCAGCGGAGTGCGCTCTACGTCACTCCCGGAGACGGCGCCATCCAGCTCGCCTCGGCCCGTCTTCGTTCCGGAAAGCCGCTGAGCTACAACAACCTGAACGACGCCGCGGGCGCCCTTGCCCTCGTCAACGATCTCGCCATCGTCAACCCGGACCGGTTCGCGGCCACCGTCGTCAAGCACACCAATGCGTGCGGCGCCTCGGTCTCCGATGCACCGGTGGATGCCTTCCTGGCCGCATGGGAGGGAGACCCCCGCGCGGGCTTCGGCGGCATCGTGGCCATGAGCAGTCCCATCGGATCGGAACTCGCCGACACCATCACCGACGGTTCCCGGTTCCTCGAAGTCATCATCGCGCCGTCGTTCGAAGCGGATGCGGTCGAGATTCTCGCCGAACGATGGAAGAACGTACGCCTGCTGGAGGTGCCGGGCATCGGCTCGATCCAGCCCCCGGCCCCCACGGTCCGAAGCATTCCCGGCGGCCTTCTCGTCCAGGAACCGGATTCGATCATCGCCGATCCGAGCCGCTGGTCGCACGCCGCCGGCCCCGCTCCGGACGACTCTCTGCTTAGCGACGCGCGACTGATGTGGCTCGTCTGCAAGCACCTCTCGTCCAATGCCATCGCAGTGGGCGGAGACGGAAAACTGCTCGGCGCGGGCACCGGTCAGGTCGATCGGGTTGGCGCCTGCTCACTGGCCATCGAACGCGCCGGCGAGGCATTGGGGGCGATCGAACGTGCCGTTGCCGCGTCGGATGCATTCTTCCCGTTCCCCGACGGACCGGAGCTGCTCGCCGACGCCGGCATCCGCTGCATCGTCCAGCCCGGGGGTTCGAAACGAGACGACGAGACGATCACGCTCTGCAACGACCGCGACATCACCCTGCTGATGACGGGTATCAGGCACTTCAGACACTGATGACGTTCAGCCGGTGGCCCCGATGCTGACGTCGATGGGCTGACCGGACGGCTGGTGGGTCGGCTCGACCGCCAACTGCAGCGGCAGCCGCCGGCCCTGACCGTCGTAGGGAATGTTGTCCTGGTCGATGATCCGCTGGATGGCCATGATCCCCTCGATGAGCATCTCGGGACGCGGAGGACAGCCGGGAACGTACACGTCGACGGGGACGTACTGGTCGATCCCCTGCACCACGGCGTAGGTGTCGAACACACCACCGGTCGAAGCACAGGCCCCCATGGAGATCACCCACTTGGGCTCGGTCATCTGCTTGTAGATGTGCTGCATCACCGGCAGCATCTTCACGCTGACCCGACCGGCCACGATGAGGAGATCCGCCTGGCGGGGGCTGAAGCGGAAGACCTCCGCCCCGAACCGGGACAGGTCGAAGCGGCTGGAGGCCGTCGCCATCAGTTCGATGCCGCAGCAGGCAGTGGCGAACGGCATCGGCCACAGGCTGGAGCGTCGGGCCCAGTTGATGACCCGGTTCAGCTGTGTGGTGAGAAATCCGTCGACTGGAAGTGCGGCTTCGAGACCCATGGATCAACTCCCTGGCCGCGTCATGCGGCCTCGAGACCATGGTAGACCCGTCGGCACCCCAATGCCACCGGAAAGATCACGCGGCGGCCATCCACTCCGTCCGGACGGTGTTTCCGCCCGTTTCCGTGGCGAAGAGACGGTCGATCTTCAGCATGCGGAACATCTGGGCCAGCCGACCATTCAGTCCCACCAGGGTGGTCTGGAGCCCGAAGGCATCGGCGGTGTTCCGGATGTCGATGCACATGCCCAGGCCGACGCTCTGCATCATCTGGACACTGGATACGTCCAGAACCATCGATTTCAGAGATCGTCCCTGGCTGCGCAGCACGCGATGCACGGCGGCCGCGATGATCGAGGCCTCGTGATCCCCCACGCGGGGCGAAGTGATGTGGATGTGAAAGTCCCCGTTGCACACGGAGGTGCTCACGTACGGATTGAAGGTCGTCTGGGTCATGTGTTCTCTCCCTGCTCCAAATCAGGTCTGTTCCCCCCTCCCATCGATCCAGTCCGCATCCGACCTGAGCCCTGGACCGGCCCCGACCCCCGGATCGAGTCCGCACTCGACCGAGAATCCGCACAGATCCGCCATATTCACATCGGACCCCGATTATCGGTCCGAAGAAAGGACTTGAGAATCGTTTCGGGACACTGCATGCTTGTCTGCAACGAAACGTGCCCCGATCCTCTTCGGAGATGCCATGCCCTGCCTGCTTTCACTCCTCCTCATGACGTCCATGGCGATCGAGCCGACCGCGGCCCCGACGGCCCCGTCCCCACCGACGAAATCCTCGGAGCCCGCCGAAGACGCCGCTCCACGCGAATACGTCCTCACCCAGGAGCCGATCGAGGAGGTCCTGGCCCGGGCTCGGGCCTGCCTCGGTCCGGAGTTCCGGACCTACGAGGAGCGGTACTGGGTCGTCCTGACGGATGCCGACTACACAAGCATCAAGCACATTCACCGCGACTTGAAGTCGACCCGCCACCAGTTCATCCGGCTGTGCCAGGTCCTCGGATCCGTGCGGCCGATGCCTCGGCACAAGATGCTCTGCATCGTGTTCCGGGATCAAGACGCATTCTCCGAGTTCGCGTCCACCTGCGGTCGCAGTCCGAGCCGGATCTCCGCGGCCGTCGGAGGTTTCTTCTCCCCCCTCGACCAGTGGATCGTCTTCTACGAACCCCGGGGGATCCCGGCTCTGGTCGAGGCCCGAGAGCAGATCCGGACCGAACGCGAGGAGCTCGAGGCGTACCGGAAGGAGTCGGAGCGGACGAACGACGCTCCTCGGGTCGAGGACCAGCAGCGGAAGGCCGTCGAATCATGGAACCGGCATCTTGAACAGCAGCGAAGCCGGCTCGACCGGCTGGAACAGGAACTGCGGACCTCCATCACCGCCCACGAGGCCTTCCATCAGCTGAGCTGGCTCACCGGATTCGTCGACTGTCGCGGAGGCTGGGGCTACTGGCTGCACGAGGGCTTCGCGACCTGCTTCGAGACGGACGACACCGCCTACGCCTTCGGGCCTGCGCACGAGTCCACGCTTCGCCGGGATGGTTTCCGGGCCGCCCTTGCCGACAACGAACTGATGCCCCTGCGGACCCTGCTGACCTTCCACAACTTCGCCGACGTTCCGCCCGAACGCATCAAGGTGTTCTACAACCAGTCCTATGCCCTGGTCCGATGGCTCTACCGGTTCCGCCGGACCCAGTTGAACAACTACCTGCGTTCACTGCGCGAACGCGCGGACCTGGAGTTCCCGGCGGACTTCGTACGGGCGTTCGAGGATTCCTTCGGCCCCATCGAACGGCTCGAACGCCGTTGGCTCCGCGACGAGATCGACCAGTGGAACGCTAGCCGGCGGGATCCTTAAAGCGATCACGGCTTCGCAGATCACCCAGTCGCTGCGAGACCATGGCGATCTCGAGTCCGTAGAGGACCGACAGCCACATCAGGTACATCCAGAACATGAAGACCGGCACGAAGCCCAGACTCCCTCCGAGCGGACTGGAGCGGACCGCCCCCTCGATGTACAACGTCAACGCCCACTGCCCGAGTCCCAGCAGCAGGGTGGCGGATGCGGCGCCCACTGCCGCCGGACGGCGTCGAATGACCCGGGCGGGAATGCGGCGGTAGCAGAACCGGAGCAGCAGCCACACCGAGACGATGGAGACGACCGACTGCAGGAAGGGCGTCACCCACGTCCAGAATCCCAAGACACCCGCCGTCTCCTCGATCACCCGATCGAGGCACCACACCGCGACCACGGTGAGCAGAGGTGCGAGAACGATCACACCCACGTACACCCAGATGCGACGTCGTATCCAGTTGCGGGGAGTGGATCGCGTGATCATGTTGAAGGTGGTGTCGACCTCCTCCACCAGACGCAGGGCCGAGTAGAGCACCACGGCGAGGCCGATCCACGTCAACCCGGTGAGATCCATCGCCATCGCCTGCTCGGCCATGCGCTGGAACCATTCGACCAGGTCGACGGTCTCGTTGGCCCCCCCGTCCGTGGACGGAATGGTGATGCGGATGTCCTCCAGACGGAACCAGTTGGCCAGGTCCCGCACGCTCTGGAGGAACAGCTCCTTGCGGACCACGGCCTTGGCGACGATCGCCGCCAGGACCAGCAACGGCATGAGCGAGAAGAGGGTGCGGAAGGTGAGGGCCGCCGCGTTCGAGCCGGCCCGATCCCGGCGCATCTGTCGGTAGGCGGAACGCCACAGCTGCCACAGGAAACGGAGGAATCGCTGACCGCGGGTGAGATCGGCGTGGGGGACGGCTTCGATCCGCCTGACCAGTTGTCGCAACCGGTTGAACATTGCCTTGGCCCCAGTTCCGCGATTCGATCCATGCGTCGACTGGGGGCGATTGAGAGGCTCCCAGGCCGGTATCCACGGCGTTGGAACCCTATCGGCAAGGAATGGGGTTCCCAGCCACTGCAGGGGCCACGCACGTCCGCGACGCCCGGTAGACTACTCGATTCGAACCCCCGGATTCACCATGCCCCGAGACGACGAAGCCCGACATGCCCCCGTACCGCCTCCGCCCCCTCCCGGCGCCGGCTGGTCCGTGGCCCCCGATCCGGACGCTCCGTCGGACAACGGCGACGCGTACCGAGATGCCCAGCGCGGCCAGCGGCTGCAGAAGGTGCTCGCCGCCGCCGGTGTGGCCTCACGACGGGACTGCGAGGAACTCATCACCTCGGGCGAGGTCCGGGTGAACGGAACGCTCGTCGACTGGTTGCCGGCCTGGGTCGACCCGCAGCGGGACCGCATCACGGTGTCCGGCGAAGGTGTTCGGACCACCGCTCCGCTGGTGCACGTACTGCTCTTCAAGCCCCGCGGCGTGGTGTGCACCAACGACGACCCCGGTGATCGGCGTCGCGCCATCGACCTTGTGCCCCATCCCTCCAGAGCCAGGCTGTTTCCGGTGGGCCGACTGGACATCGACTCCTCCGGACTGCTGATCCTCACCAACGACGGCGAACTCGCCGCCCGCCTGACCCATCCCCGGCACGGAATACGCAAGGAGTACGAGGTGTCCGTGCAGGGGGAACTGACGGATCGCGAGATCAAACGGCTGCAACGCGGCGTCCTGCTCACCAGCCGGCGGCGATCACGCCGCCGTCCGTCGGGCACCGAGGACATGCGACGGCATGCCGCCTCCTCGATCGAACTCATCCACCGGGATCGCGACCGGACCCGCCTCAAGATCGTGCTGGCCGAAGGCCGCAATCGACAGATCAGACGGATGATGGCCAAGCTGGGGCATCCGGTGAAGAAACTGCGTCGAATCAAGATCGGCCCGCTCACCCTGAAGGGGATGCAGCCGGGGCAGTGGAGGGATCTGACGCAGGGCGAGATCGACATGCTGCGGCGCATCGGCACCGAGTGATCAGTCCGCGGTATCGTCCGGCGTCGGCTCGTCGTCGAAGTTCGCGTGCTCGATCCATTCCGCCTCGCCGCGAAGCTCGAGCATGATGGGCGCGCCCCAATCCTCCTGCTGGCAGGAGATCCGATGGGTCCGCACCAGTTCGAGCAGGCCCAGGAACATGCCCAGTCGCTGCGCCGGACTTCGACCGGCGAACGTCTCCTGCAGTGACAGCGTGGTCCCGCCGCGACGGTGCAGCCGATCCATCAGATCCTGCTTGTAGAGTTCGATGGGCACCTCGTCCATCGCGACGTGGTGATCGCCCAGTCGATCGAAGTCGATGGCCGAGGCGATGTCGTCGTAGGCCTCCGAGAGATCCATGACATGGACATCCTCGATGTCCAGTCCGTCCTCCTGATCCATCCGGACCGATTCGTCCGAAGGACGAATGCGGACCCGGAGTCGCCGCTGGAACTCCGAACGACGCTCCTCCAGCGCCTCCGACGCGGAACGGATCCGCTGGTAGGCCAGCAGCTGCTGGACGAGATCCTGACGGGGATCCACGAGCTCGTCGGTTCCCCCCTCCTCCCCGTCCTCGCCCTCGGCCTGCGTCGGAGCAAGCGTGCGGGACTTGAGCTCCATCAAGGTGGCCGCCATGACCAGGAAGTCGCCGGCCAGCTCCACGTCGACCGAGTCAACCTGCCGAAGCACCAGCAGATACTGGTCCGTGATGGCCGCGATCGGGATGTCCTGGATGTCCACCTCGGCCCGCCGGATCAGGAACAGCAGGAGGTCCAGAGGCCCTTCGAAGGACTCGAGCTGGACCGTGTAGTCTTCCTGGATCGAGGGCATGCGTATCCGCCTCCGGGGGGACAGGGAGCGTCGAAGCGGATCCCGGTACAATGGGACCGTGGAGCCGAGGCTCCATCATACCGAACGATGAGCGTCACTCCGTCCAATTCGAAGAACCACGAAGACCTCTCTTCCACGGGAGAGCGGGCCACCGGGTGCATCAGCGACGTGCTTCGCACCGAAGCCGAAGCGATCCAGCGGCTGGCGGACGCCGTGGCGGCCGATCCGACCGGCCCCGAAGCCACCCGCTGGGAAACGGCCGTCGATCTCATCGCCGGCTGCGAGGGGCACGTGGTCGTCAGCGGCATGGGCAAGTCCGGACTGATCGGGGCCAAGATCTCCGCCACCTTCAGCAGCGTCGGCATTCCCTCCAATGTCCTCCACCCCGCCGAAGCGGTGCACGGCGACCTGGGACGAATCCGCCGGGACGACGTGGTGATGCTGCTGTCGTACTCCGGAACCACCGAGGAGGTGGTCAACCTGGCCACGATCCTCAAGGCGGACGGCGTTCCTCGCCTGGGCATTTCGGCCCGACACGATTCCAAGCTGGCCGAACTCTGCGACGTGCACATCGCCCTGGGCGAACTGGAGGAGGCGGGCACGCTCAATCTCGCCCCGACCACCTCCACCACCGCCACCCTGGCGTGCGGCGACGCACTGGCCATGGCCGTGGCACGACGGCGGCGACTGACCGAGGACGAGTTCCATCGCCACCATCCCGGCGGCAAGCTGGGCAGTTCGCTGCGCAGCGTCGACGAAGTCATGCGGCTTCGCGTCGGCGAGAACCTCCCCGTCGTCTCCCAGAACCACAGCGTCAAGCAGGCGCTCGACGAGGCGTGGACCGATGGGGACCATCGCCGCGCCGGTGCGATCATGCTCGTGGACGACGAAGGACGCCTCAGCGGCATCTTCACCGACGGCGACCTGCGTCGCCTCATGATGGAGGATCCGCAGGGCCTCTCCCGCCCGATCCGCGACGTGATGACCACGCATCCCCGCAGCCTGCGGCTCGACGATCGAACCCGCGACGCCCGGCAACTGATCGCGGAGCATCGAATCGACGAGATTCCCGTGGTGGACGAGGACGGACGTCCCCGTGGGCTCATCGATGTCCAGGATCTGATCACGCTGAAGATCGTCCAGGAGTGACCCACACCCCGTCGGGCCACCCTACAATGCCACCAACGCAGGAGGACCTGGGATGGATCCTGAAACCGCCGGTGGAATCCGGCTCCTCTGCCTCGACGTGGACGGCGTCATGACCGACGGCCGCATCGTCTATGACGAACACGGCGTCGAGAGCAAACGCTTCCACGTACGCGACGGTCTGGCCATCAAGCTCTGGCGGGATGCGGGACACGAAGTCGCGATCATCTCCAGCCGAAGCAGCGAGGCCGTCACCCGCCGGGCCGCCGAACTCGGCGTGCAGCACGTCCACCAGGGCTGTCGTGACAAGTTGACGGCCCTGGAATCCGTGAGCAGCGCAACCGGAATCGATCTCCGGCACGCAGCCGCGATGGGCGACGATCTTCCGGATCTCCCCATGCTGCACGCGGTCGCCCTGCCCATCGCCGTGGCCGATGCCGCGACGGAGGTCCGCACCGCAGCGGCGTTGGTCACCGACACCCCGGGGGGGCACGGCGCCATCCGGGAAGTCATCGAGACACTGCTCCAGGCACAGGAATGCTGGGACGATCTGCTTTCCAGATGGCAGACGGCCCGGCAGGAAGGCTGACCCATGGAAGATCAGGACAAGATCCGTCGGATGCTTCTTGACGACACCAGCACGTCGCAGGGCTGGACACCGTGGAAGATGACGGCCCTCGGCGTGGTGGCCGCACTCGTCCTGCTCGGCGTCGTGCTCGTGCTTGATACCGGCCGCAGTCGTCCCCAGGTCGCCGAGGAGGAGGCCACGCAGGTCGTCGACCTGCTCGGCCCCAGTCGGCTGCAGGAGGACGAAACCGCAACCGGGGGCATCCTGGATCCCGACATCGGCCTCGACCTGCCCGCGGGCGGGTGGGTGCAGATCGCCGACAGCCGGGGGCAGCTCTCCCAGCAGTACCGCTGCGAGCATCTGGATCCCAATCCTCCGGAATACCCGGCCCACTGGATCGACATGATCCGCCCCCAGGTCGAACTCTACCTGAGCAACGACCGTTTGCTGACCATCACCGGCGAGCGGGCCGTGGCCTACGCCCCGAGCCGCGCCCTGGAGACGGGTCGCATCACCGGGGATGTCCGCATCAATCTCTACGAACCGGTGGATGGACGCGTCGCGGACCCGTCGCTGCACGCTCCGTCGCTCGAGATGCGCACCACCCGGGCCGAGTTCGACAACTTCCTGGGCAAGATCCTCTGCGACGACCGCATCGATCTGGTCACGGAAACGGAGACCATGGTGGGGCACGATCTCGAGGTGCTCCTCAACAGCCAGGCCGACCGGATCGAATACCTTTCGATGCAGCGGCTCGACTACCTCCTCCTCCAACCCGAGAACGAATCCGTCGCCCTCCGTCCGGATCCAAACTGGCCCCCCCGCCGCAACGCCCGGATCACCAGCGCGCCCCCAGTGGTCCGCCCGGCCGCGATCAACCCCGTGTCGTCCACACCCGATCCGTCCGATGCGATCTTCTACACGCTGACCCTCAACGAGAACATCCGGATCCTGCAGGGCGGCATCCGCAACGGCAAGGTCGTCACCGGCGACGACCTGCATGTCACGTTCTCCCTCGAGTCCGACGCCTTCGAGGGGCAGGCCCGGCGGTTCGATTCGACCGGGATGCCCATGGCCCGTGCCATGCCGTGGCCCGAGCGACTGACCTGGATGACCCTGGCGACGACCGGCACCGCACCGGTCCCCGGGCCCGACGACATTCTGCTCACCTGCGACGGACCGGTCACCATGGTTCCCGTGGAGGATTCGAGGGATCGTCCGGCTTCCCCCGACGAGACCCGGGCGGAACTGGTGGGATCCCCCGTCTACATCCTCGATTCCGCCGAGTTGACCGAGATCACCTGCGGGCGCGTGGTCTACCACGCCCTCGATGATCGATTCGATCTCCACGCCGACGAGGTCCGTGACGTCCTGATCCGGGACGACCGTCTCCGCGCCCGAGGCAGCCACATGTGGCTGAGCCGGGAACGCGGCGAAGGCGGGTTCACCGATGCGGGAACCGTGAGCATGGTCGCCCGGGCTGAGAATCCGCTCGACACCCCGGACACGATTCCTCCCACGGACCCGACGGCCGCCAACCAGCCGATCGCCGTGACGGAATCGGAGGCGGCCGAAACCGGATCCGAACTCGACATCACCTGGACCGGTGGTGTGGATCTCGCATTCGAGCCCTCGAGCAGCAGCGACCAGCCGGTGCTGCAGCAGATCGTCTTCAAGGGCGACGTCGACGTGCAGTCCGTCGACGGCGTGATCTCATGCCAGCAGCTCAAGATGCGCTTCGAGAAGAACGAGACGGGCAAGGCGGTACCGGCCAGAATGACCGCCGTCGAGCAGGTCATGGCCCGGAACGACGACCAGACCATCTGGGCCGACGATCTCGACGTCACCTTCGCCCAGGCCCCGGAATCCGAGGCGTCCCCCTCCACGGACGATTCGGACTCCGACTCGCTCATCGGATCCGACACCAGAGTCCAGGACGTCTTCGCCAACGGCGACGTCCAGGTCCTGCTGGCGGACGGAGCCCGGGCGTTCGCCGACCGGCTTCAGGCGGATGCGGCCCAGGAGACCGTCCAGCTCACGGGAGAGGACGTCGTCATCGCCCGCGACGACATGCTGATCGATCACGGTCGTTCCGTGACGCTGCGTCGCAAGGAAGGCACGGCGTACTGGGATGGCCCGGGACAGGCCCGTCTCCTCACCCGCCCGCTGGATCTCCGGTCCGGCACCCGGATCAAGCGGCCGCAGATCGCCCCCCGAAGACGGGGCGATCCTCCCAGCGTCACCATGCGTGCCCGCTGGAACGAGTCGATGAACTACGACAGCAACTTCAACGAAGGAGCGGGCGAGATCAAGCTCACCGGTGCGGTCTCCGTGATCGCCGAGCCGAATCCCGGCGAACGAAACCGGCTCGACGGCCGGACGCTGATTCTCCAGTTCAGCCACACCGAACCCGAACTCGGCACCGCACGCAGTCGACGGGATGACGCGGACCCCTTCGACGCGGCCGGATCAGGCCGCGTGCTCGAACGACTCATCGCCCGCGGCGACGCCAGACTCGAGCAGCGGGCCTGGCAGGCTCCGGACCGGACCGACGAGCCGCGCATCTTCTACGTCGCCGCCAAGCATCTGACCTGGAACGACCTGGCCGAGCAGGCCGAAGTGGTCGGCGACGGTGAACTCGTGATACGTGACCCGGACAACGGAACCGGCGAGGACGACGGGGAAGGCCGGGGCCTGTTCAAGGGTCCGGGCACATCCCGGTTCGTCTGGACGAGACGCCTCGACATGGCCCGCGACGCCGACGGCGTGTTCGAACTCTCCATGGAAGGCGAGGTCGAGGGGATCTACCGGGGCCTCACCGACCGGGACATCGCGTCGATCACGGCCGAACGCATCGAGGCCCGTACGCGACCGAGCGCCGATCCCCGCACCGAGCAGGATCGGAATCCGGAGGAAAGCGTCCTGGACCTTGGGGACGACATGGACATCGACCGCCTCATGGCCAGCGGCCAGGTCTACATCGCCACACCACGCCGCCGGGTCGACTGCGACCTCTTCGACTACGACGTCGGCACCGGGCTGGCCAAGGTCGCCGCGGCCCAGGGCCGCTCGGTCTCGATTCTCACCGAGGGGTCCCCCACCCCGGTTCGGGCCGGAAGCGTCCTCTGGAACATGGATCCGGCCATCGACACCATCACGATCACCGGTGCCCGCGGTGGTGCGATAAATCCCTGACCGTTTCGCATCGGATCTTCTACAATAAGACCATGCCGACCAGCATCGACCATCCTGCACTCCCCCGCGTCCGTGAGGCCTTCCCGGATGCCAAGCTGCAGGCCACGGACTTCCGCGGCCAGGCCTCGCTGATCGTCCAGCCCGAGGATGCCCACGATGTGCTCCGCTTCCTCAAGGAACATCCTGAATGCGACTACGCTCTGCTCAGCGACGTCACGGTGGTCGACTACCTGGACTATCCGGTCCGGATGCCGGGGAGATTCGCGGTGGTATGGGTGATCCGCAGCTTCTCGACGAACACCATGCTGGTCGTTAAGACCTACCTCGAACCGCAGGGCGACACCTCCGGCAACGACATGGACCCCGGCCTCCGCGTCGCCTCCGTCTGCGACCTCTGGCCCGGCGCCGAATGGCGTGAACGCGAGGCGTTCGACATGTTCGGCATCGAGTTCACGGGACATCCCGACCTTCGTCGCATCCTGACCTGGAGCGACTACCCGGCCTTCCCGCTTCGCAAGGACTACCCCCTGCGGGGCCGCGGCGAACGCGAGAACCACGAAGTCGTCGATCGAGACTCCACCTGACGGAAACTAGACGCCACGGGTGGACGGATCCCAGATCGCCTTGTGCAGCTGCGGCTGCAGCAGCACGTCGAGCCCGTCCTCCAGTACCCACTCCGCCACCGTGCGCATCGAAAGCGCGGCGCAGCCTTTGATCTCCGTTCCCGCCGCCTGTTCATTGACCGGGGACACGAGGATCGTGTCCACCCGATCTTTCAGATCGTACCGATCGATCACCCCGCGCATCCACTCGTAGTCGGCCCGGTCCGTGATCACGAACTTGACCTCGTCCGTCCGCCGGAGGACCTCGACGTTCTCCCAGCAGTTGCGTTCCGATTCCCCGCTGCCCGGAGTCTTGATGTCCACGATCCTCACCACCCGCTCGTCGCAGGTATCGATCGGACATGCACCGGAGGTCTCCAGGAGGACCGTCCAGCCCTGATCGCAGAGCCGTCGCATCAACTCATGGACGGGCTTCTGCAGCAAAGGTTCCCCCCCCGTGAGTTCGACCAGGCGACAGGGCCATCGGGAGATCCGTTCGATGATCTCGTCGATCTCCATGCCCTCCCCCTCCTTGAAGGCGTATTCGGTATCGCAGTAGCGGCACCGAAGATGGCACCCCCGGAGTCGAACGAAGACGCAGGGACGCCCCAGCCGGGAGGATTCTCCCTGGATCGAGAAGAACAGCTCGTTGATCAGCAGCCGTGCCATGGTCCTGCAGCCTAGCAGGACCCGGGGCCCAGATCACGGGCCGACCCCCTTTCCACCGGAGCCAATCACAGGTATCCTGCCCGATCACGCATCCTGAGCGCGAGTGGCGGAATTGGCAGACGCGCCAGCTTGAGGTGCTGGTGGGAGTAAAATCCCGTGGAGGTTCGAGTCCTCTCTCGCGCATTGACCGGCCC
>MDTD01087399.1_pt1 | contig 38530 bp, 27 predicted proteins | sample 811221 | NCBI WGS metagenome assembly MDTD01 (sample SAMN05326646, study PRJNA326480) | marine metagenome | isolation source: seawater | place: Pacific Ocean: South West | collected 2011
AGGCACGGTGCCACTAAGAGCGCTAGCCACAATATGCGCAAGGGTCCCTCCTGAGCCCATCGCCCTCGACCCTACCAATTGAGAGAGGAATTGTCGAAAAGCGTGATTAGGGGCGTGATAACTACAATGTGCCGTCGCATCGGTCTTTGTTGCAAATGGCTCCCCCCCTCTGGTGGCACCGTCTACAACATTTCCTAGCTTTGACTCAGTTGCAGCAAATCCCTCGCATGATCAGTTGCGCCCCGACTATCTCGAGACCCACCAAGCATGCGGGCGATCTCTTCAAGTCTCGTCTCCCCCTCGACCGAGCGAACCAACGTGGCGGCTCGACCAGACTCCACGTGCTTTTCCACCACGTGATGGTGGTGTCCCATCGCGGCCACAGGGGCCAAGTGTGTAATGGCTAAAACCTGGCCGGTCAGGCTTAGTGCACGCAACTTTCGACCGACAGACTCAGCAACCATCCCGCCTATTCCGGAATCGATTTCGTCGAAAATAGCGATAGGAACCTCGTTGGCGTCTGCCAGGACGCCCTTTAACGCCAAGAGCACACGAGAACGTTCTCCGCCGGACGCTACCTTGTCGATGGGACGCAGATGGTCTCCATGATTGGTCGCTATCTGTACCGACACCTGATCGATTCCAACCGAGCTAAGCGTCTCAAGGGGCGTCCATGAAAATGCGATTCTTGCACCATCCATTGCGAGATCCGAGAGTTCTCGGGTGACCTCTTCCTCCAAGACGCGCGCCGCTGCTTGGCGCGTTGTGCTTAAGGTCTGGGCCTTCGAGCGGGCTATCTTTTCCAAGTTCGATACGTCTCGGCGCAATGTCTCCAGGTGATGGTCGGCATCATCCACCTCAGATAGATCGGAGCGGATCGAGTCAAAATGAGAAAAGACGTGTTCCCATGTCGGCCCGAAACGACGACGCAGCTTCTCTAGCTTGAAGAGACGCTCCTCAAGACTTTCAAGAGCGTATGGATCCGACTCGATGCCGTCCGCGTAGCGACGTGTCTCATACGCAATATCCTCAAGTTCAATTCGGCTCGCCTCCAAGCGCTGATGGATCGGAGATATGGCTGGGTCTAGGGCCGCAGCCTCGGCCATCCTCTTATCGAGGTCCACAAGTACCGAAACAACGGACTGACCTGTTCCAGTCAAACCCTGTTCGACCTCGGAGCAACTCGCTACCAGCGCCCCTGCATGAGCCAACTGACCACGGCGTGCTCGCAGTTCATCTTCTTCGCCTGGTTTGGGATCGATGGCATCGAATTCTCCAAGCTGGAATCGAAGAAAGTCTTCCTGCTGCATCCGTTCCTTCAAACGTAGTTCCAGGTCCCCCAACTCTGCCTGAGCGTCTTTATAAGCCAGGTACGCATCGCTAAATTCAGAGGCCTGTGTCACAGCACCTGCAAAGCGATCCAAGAGCGATAGTTGATGCTTAGGCTGGGTTAAAAGGGTATGCGCATGCTGATCCGTGCGATCGATGACTCCGCGCATGAGGTCCGCCAGTAGAGCAACGGTTGTCAGATGACCGTTGACGAAGACGCGCCCCCTCCCAGAGCCCGATAACACCCGCCGAATCAACACCTCAACAGTGCCGTTGATGTGCTCCTCATCGACCCACTCAAGAGCTCTTAATCGGTTAATAAGCGGGTAGTCCGGCGAAAATCGAAACAATGCCTCGACTTCCGCACTCTTGGCACCGCGCCGGATCCAATCGCTCTTGGCGCGCTCGCCCAAGATAATGTGCAGCGCTTGGGCGACAATGGACTTTCCAGCCCCTGTCTCCCCAGTCACAATGTTAAGTCCTTCCCCGAACGGGATGGACGCTTCCTCAATGACTGCGAGATTCTTGATACGTAAGTGAACCAACATTTACAGAACATCCTTTCACTGTTCACATGTTCAGTAACACTCACGGATTGTGCTGTAAAGAAAAGCTGGGTGACGTTCTTAGCCGTTGGGAATGAGTCTTAACACCGTAGATGACGGCGTTGTCTTGCCATCCAGAGTCCTAATCCAAACAGAGCGAGCCATGGTCCGTGTGGTGAATGACCTGAACGAACCCCACATCCGTCAGACGTTCCAGAGTCGACCTCTGAACCACTCGCTATGTCCTCGGCAGAGGCATCGGCCGAGATGATGTCACCGCGGTCATACGTGGCACAGAAACCAGCTTCATCATCCGGATGAAGCTCTCTCTTTGCACACTCCTCCTCAAACGTGTCGGCAAACATCGTGGCTTCTGAATCGTCGGAATGGTTCAAGCCTACAAAGTGACCGAACTCATGGGTAAGAATGTTCTGAAGGTCGTAGTTGAGACCCGTAGGATCGCAAAATGAATCCACATCGAACGTTTTTTGGTCATTGTTAACCAAAATATCAGCATCCCTGAGTTCGCCTGTGAACTTACTAAACTCCAGCAGTGTGATGGCCATCAACGTGCTACCAAATTGCCAACCCTCTTGGATCCAGTACACGCCGTTCTTTTTATCAAAAAGATCGGGCGATCCTTCAAAGGTCCAGCCCTGGAACTCTAAATTCAGGCTGCCACACTCAAGCGACTCCCACGGCTCCTTGGAGGCCAATACGATCGCCTCCAAAGTGGACTGGTCCCAGCCCGGTGGAATCTCCTGGTGAATGGTAAAACCCACCTGATCCGTTGGCCAAGCAACGACCTTCCCGGTTTCTGTTACCACTTGCTGATACGCCTGTGCCGTTGAGGCCGTGAGCAACACGGTAGCAAGGATTAGCCAGGATTGAAGCACTCTCATAGACGCCCCAACCTACGATCTCGACGAACAAAGGCGAGACAAAGTAAGCTGAGAAGCAACGCCCATGGGGCACTCCCTACCGATGCTGTACATCCGCTGGATTCCGGTGCCGCAGGGCAATAACTCGCTCCAGCCGCAAAATAATTGTTCGCTCCACATGAGGCATCTCCCTCACCGGCTGGGTAGTTGGCAGCAATTGCATTCTTATCATCTGGGTGGAGCCCGAAATCACCGACGTTCTTCGGTACCGAATTCACTGCCATGACAGAGGCGTGGATGGTCGAGTGGTCCAAGCCTAAGAGATGACCTAGTTCGTGCGTCATCGTATAACGCAGGGAAAACGAGTCCACAGAACCATCGACTGTGAATCGCTCGCTTACAAGATTGAATTCAATATCAGCATCCACGATTTCACCGTTATGCTCCCGGTACATAATCGTGGTCAAGCCGGCTATCTTCGGTGGGTGCTTCCAGGACCCCTCTTCCTCGCGGAATTGAATCACGTTTTGAGGCCCGGGCCAGTCATCAAACCCAACCTCATCGAAGCACGTATAGCCTCTATCGATTCCCTGTAATTCACCACCCTGGGCATCTTCCCAATGGGCAAATGACTCCGCTAAGACCTGTCGGATAGCCAAGCTATCGAACACGGTCGAACCGACATCATTGGTCCACACCTCGACGCATCGATTGCTCCAATGAACTTGCGCGCCTGATGTCGTCGTCATCACTTTGAAACGGGTAACCGAATTGTGATGCTGTGCGGATCTGATTGGCCCTCCGCTGAATGCTGAAGCAACCTCTTCGGGCCAAACACCTTGTCCGTAATTGAGTGGAACCAAATCGTCTCCAACACGCTCCAACATAAAGACTGCGCGTTGACCAACACTGAGCTGAGGAACACCGAATACAAGGGTCGAAACGCCATTGCGCGAACCTCCGGGAAGTCCGACCGTCAGGCGCTCGCCCGGTGTTCCTTTGAATGTCGACAAGACTCGGATGTGAACATCGGACCAGGTTGCTCCGGGTTTCGTAGCCCAAGGCCTCGCAGAGATGGTCTCAACCTCGGCTAAGACCACGATGTGCGCATGCTTGTATAGCTCCTCCAAGGACGTCGTTCGCAGCGTGAGAGCCTGAGACCATCCAGGAATAAGTGACACCACGAGCGCCAGTATGAACCGATATGTAGTGGACATAGCCGAATCTTATCGAACGTTTCCATTCGGTCCAACTGATTGGCATGAGGGCCATCGGAAGAAGCGCGTAAATAAAACGCGGGCGCGAGCGTCCAACCTCTCAATAAACATCTCACGAAATGACACACGTTGGTCGATGGGTCTTCCGGACTCGTCGTTCAACACCGAGTTGGCCAACTCTTGGCCATTAGAGTCGATGTGTGGATACTTACGTCGCGAAGCAACAAAGGTAAGACGGAACGGATCATGACAAGGATAATGCTCAGTTTGGCCATGTTGGGCCTACTTGCGGGGCCTGCAAGTGCAGACTCGAATCTCAGCGGAGAAGACATCGTTCGAAAGGCTTCAAACCAAAACCAGGTCGGTCTGTCGGCGGGTGAAGCCATGATGGTGATGAAAATTCAAACGCCGGAAGGTGATATTCTCAACCGGAAACTTCGCATACGTGCGGCGTCCCAGAAGGGACTTTCACAACTCCGAATGACATTTGTCGAACCTCAAGACCAACGGGGCATCGAGGTGCTTATGCTGGAGCAGAAAGACAGCTCCAATCTGCAATACCTCTATCTGCCGAGCTTCAAAAAGGTTCGACGTATTTCCGGTTCTGCAAAGAATGGACGTTTTGAGGGATCGGATTTCACCTATGCCGACATGGAGAGCCGAGACATCTCAGAGGGGACTTACAAACGGCTGGCCGATGAAACGTATGGAAAACAACCCGTATTTCGCGTCGATGTTTCGCCAAAGAAGACATCCGATGAAAAATACTCGCGCGTCAAAATGTGGGTCTCCAAGAAGGCTTGGCTACCACTCAAGGTGATCTTTATCGACCATCAAGGCCGCAAGGCGAAGCAATTAAAGGTCAAGCGGCTGAAGAAGGTGAACGGACGCTACATCGTCACAAAAGCCGTCATGCGTAACCTTCTTAAGGGCAGCGAGACAGAGCTTTCGATTACGAATATAAACGATGACGTGTCGTTTCCATCGCATATTTTCTTGTCCAGCAACCTCGGAAAGTAGGTGTTCATGCTGAAGCGTCTCGGCGGACCTTTCGCCTCCGCGTTGATCTTAGCCATCGGCCTTACAGGCGCGATGGCAAACCCAACTCTGGCCGAGGAAGAGGACGATGTTCTCATCATCGATGATGGAGATAGCCCTGCCTCTAAAGCCGAGGACACAAACACTCCAGTAAGCAACGCCCTCTTCATCGGGAACTATCAGAGTCTTCTTGGGGTCGATACGAGTTTTGACGGCGGACAGGAAGACGTCATCGAGTGGCGAAATCGCTTGGACTTGTCCATCGCGATGGACGTCAATGCTGACCTGAGAGTCGTCGTCTCCGGACGCATGAACTATTGGCTGCTTCTGGAGGATACGAAAGAGGCAGACGATTACCGAGTCGACACTCAGCGCGCGATCTTCGAGGGAAGCCTTCGCGACACGTATGCGCTGTGGCGTTTAGGAGCAGGGTTCGATGTGGCTGTCGGTACGCGTACATTCACTTGGGGACGTACAGATTTTAGTCAGCCCCTCGATGTTCTGAATCCCTTGGACTTTCGCGATGGCATCGTCGACCAAGGTGCGACCAACAAGGAGCCTATCTTTTCGGTCGAAGCCACCAAGAACTTCGGCAATTTAAACCTGTCATTGGTTTGGATCCCATTCTTCGCACCCCACAAGATTGATCTTTTTGGGACGGATTGGTCGATGATGGCCGCGGACTTGGAACTCATGAACTCCGGTAGTTTCGCGCAGTACCTCGGAATTCTTGAGGCACTGCACCCCACCCGCTACGAGGAAATACAGGGTGCGCTCTCCTCGACTGAGGATCCCCCTCAAAACGGAATTACTGGCGCAGATACCGGCATTCGCATGACGGGAACAGTGGGCGGAGTCGATTACGGTCTGGCCTACGCCTACCAGTGGGATCGGATGCCGGTCATACGCAACCTTGATTTTGGCGGCATGCAGGTTGGATTCACGGGCATACTCGGGACTGGCAACAAGGCAGCGAACCTGGAGCAAATCCGTCGCAGTGTTGATCTCGGCTATGAGCGCCGCCATGTCGTTGGAAGTGATTTTGAATGGACTGCAAGCGTCTTCACCTTCAAAGGTGATGTCGCCTACAGTCATCCCCGTACATTTTACGTGGCAACCGAGAAAGCCATTGAAGGTGATCTCGACGGCAATACCGAGATAACCATCGAATCGATTAGGAAGCCTTCACTGGCATGGGCGTTTCAATTGGATGTGATGCCTGGTGCAGGCCTCTTTCTTTCCTTTGAGGTGTCCGGAAACCATGTCTTCTCGCTGGAGGACGGAGTGGAGCTTCTGCTCTTGGAAGAGGACCTCTACCGGATGAGTGGTCTGGTTCAATGGCGTTTTGGCTCGCAGGAAGAATTCCAACTTCAAGTCGCTGGAATGATGGGGTTAACCCAAAGTGATGGGCTCGTCATGCCACAATTGAGTTGGCGAATTTCACCGCTTTGGCGTGTGGATTTAGGTGCAACACTCGTATTCGGGACAAAAGAGGAGCCCAGCGCGATTTCTCTGTTCGAGTCGAACGATTTCGCGTATGTGCGTGCCAACCTAAGTTTTTAGACTTCCGGAGCCACTCATGAGCGATCGTCCCGTCGATGTCCTGCGCACACTACGAATTACACCCGATTACACTGACGCGCCCTTAGCGAGTGTACTCATCGAATGCGGCCAAACCCGCGTTCTCTGCACCGCGTCTATGGAAGATAAGGTGCCTCGTTTTCGTATGGATTCTGGCGGTGGTTGGCTTACAGCCGAATACTCCATGCTTCCAGGCTCAACCCCGCAGCGTAACCGTCGCGCGGTAAGTCGCGGCAAACTCGATGGACGCGCCACAGAAATTCAGCGCTTGATCGGACGTTCCCTCCGAGCTGGTTTTGATTTGGATAAATTGGGCCCCTGTAGCCTCTGGATCGATTGCGATGTCATCCAGGCAGACGGGGGAACCCGCACGGCATCCATTACCGGTGGCTATGTCGCAGCGCGCCTTGCTATCGAACGACTCATTGCTAGCGGTCATAGTTCACCCAAAGCACTCCTCAGCCCAATCGCTGCGGTCAGTGTTGGTGTGATTAAGGGACAACCTACCTTAGACCTGGACTACGTCCTCGACGTCGCTGCTGAGGTCGATATGAACGTCGTGATGAACGGTGAAGGAAAGTTCATCGAGGTCCAGGGAACTGCCGAAGGCGCTCCATTCAGCCGTGAAGAGCTGGATGAACTCCTTCGTCTGGCTGCCAAGGGAATCGACGAACTTCGAGAAGCCCAAGAGGACGCCGTCCAGCGTGGGTTAGCGAATCGCCCCTCGGCCTAGCCGAGCCGCACTCCTTTTTGAGTTGCACTTGCACCCTCTTGTTCCCATAGTTTGCGGGCATGACCGATATAGCTCCCATGATCGAGGAAGAAAAACGACTCCTCGAGACCGTACTGACCAACCTTAGACGTCTAAAGGCTGGTCCTGCTCAAGCCGATCACGCCGCTCAGCTTACAAAGCTTCGTGACAGTCTCTCCGATGAGAAACTTCCCGAAGATATTGCCAGCATCATGGAAGCAATGAATCGGACCGCGGCCCTGATGGCTCAGCAATCGCAAAGCGAACATGGGACCGTAAATATTAATCGGCCCTACTTCGGTCATCTCAAACTGGACGATGATTTTGGGAAGCGTTCGATTCTCATTGGTAAAAAGACCTTCATCTCCGATCGCGTACGAATCGTCGATTGGAGAAATGCGCCGGTTAGTCGCCTATTCTACCAATACGCCGAAGGTGATGAGTACGAAGAAACCATCAATGGGCAGGATGTATCTGGTTACGTAGAAGCCAAACGCACCGTCGGGGTCGACATGGGGCAACTCAAACGCGTTTCCGATGAAGACCATACATGGGTTCTCCGAGGCGATGGTACGTGGGTCGACCGTAAAGCTGCCGAGGCCAAACTTGGAGGTGGCCAGCAGACAGCTGTGCGACCAAACAGCCTTGGAACCGGTATGGTTACTGAGAGCGACAAACACCTGACGGAAATCACGGGCCTCCTCGATCCTGAACAATTCAAGCTCATCACGAAGAAAGAGACCGGGGTTGTCATCGTCACGGGTAGCGCTGGCAGCGGAAAAACGACCGTTGCATTACACCGTATCGCCTACCTGAACTTCCTTGCTCCCAAAGCGTTTAGGCCGCACCGAATCTTGGTCGTCGTGTTTTCTAAAGCCTTGGCCAACTACATTGCCCAAGTCCTTCCTGGACTGGGAGTGGATGGCGTACGCGTCCAGCGGTTCGATAAGTGGGCCGCATGGCTACGTAAGATGCATTTTCGAGGCCTCCCAAATCGCATTAGCGAAGAGACACCCGCCCTTGTGACCCGATTCAAGACCCACGAGGCCCTTCTCTCCATGCTGGACGAGACAGGCGCCAAACGGCGCCATCAAGCAGTCATCGACACCTTTGAAGAGCTGTTCACAGACAAAGCCTGGATTCGTCGGGGGTTGGCGAAATTCGCTCCCGGTGAGTTTAGCGATGATCAAATCAACCAAATTCATCGATGGTGTACTGACAGTCATTTTCGTCGGGAAGACGCTGATGAGAAAGATGCAGAACCGGCCGATCTTGATGCCGAAGATGACGCGATCTTATTGCGCCTCTATCAAACGATGATCGGTCCGTTGAAGTTCTTCCGAGGCAATAGTCCCAAGGGACCGAATCTCGCCTACGACCATATCATGGTCGATGAATGTCAGGATTTATCGCCCTTAGAGATCGCTGTCATTCTGGGAACTGCGAACAAACGTCGAAATGTCACGCTCGCCGGTGATGTTGCACAATCTATCGCTCAGCACCGCGATGTCCGAAGCTGGGAAGATGTTCTTACCGCATTACGCCTCGAACATGTCCGAATCTCGCCGCTAGATGTGAGTTATCGATCGACTGCATCCATTATGCGGATTGCACACGAGATCCTTGGACCTTACGCCCCCGAAGAGATGGCGACGACCACCCGTGAGGGAGCGCCTGCTGCTCACCTTGAGTTTTCTGAGCTCGGTGAGGCCGTCGCTTGGGTCGCAGAAGCTCTGACCGACCTTATGCGTCGCGAACCACTGGCTAGCGTCGCACTTCTTACCCCCAATCCGTCGCGTTCAATCAGTTGGTATGACGCGCTGGACAGGTCAGAAGTGCCCTCCATTTCGCTGGTCGATGACCAAGACTTCTCTTTTTCTCCAGGCATCGAGGTCACCGATATTCGCTCATCAAAAGGTCTAGAGTTCGACTACGTCATCGTGCTGGATGTTGATTCAGACCATTTCCCGGACTCGGCTAATGCTCGCCACCTTTTGCATGTCGGGGCAACACGCGCTGCGCATCAACTGTGGTTCGTCTCAACGGGACAGCCATCGCCGCTTCTTCCAGACTCTCTAGCAGGCTTTTTGGAGGCCTAAGGAGAACGATGAACGCTCCCTCCTCTCTTCCGATTTACGAGTACACAGACACAATCGTCGAGGCCGTTCGGAACAATCAAGTTGTTGTGGTGGAGGGACAAACAGGATGCGGAAAGACGACGCAACTCCCTCGTATCTTGCTTCGTGCGGACTTGGTTCAACGCCGCATCGGCGTAACGCAACCACGAAGGATTGCAGCCATTAGCGTCGCTTGGCGTATTGCCGAGGAAGTCGGCGTCGAACTGGGCGAAGAAGTTGGCTATGCAATCCGTTTTGACGACAAAACAACGGACGACACGATCGTTAAGGTCATGACAGATGGGATCCTGCTGCAGGAAGCAAGAACTGATCCTCTCTTTGAGAATTATGATGTCATCATGGTGGACGAGGCCCATGAACGGAGCCTCAATATCGACTTCACGCTGGGACTACTTCACCGCGCAGTCAAAGAGTCCAATCTACGGGTGATCATCAGCTCAGCGACCTTGAATCCAAAACAATTTCAGGACTTCTTTTCCGACATCGTTCCCGAAGTTCCAGTCATCTCAATCGACGCACGTCCCCATCCTGTGGAGTTGCTCTATCGACCGCCCGAGTATGACGATCGTCATGGCATCTGCGACGCAGCCGCAAAACAGGTAATGCGCATTCACCGAAGCGGCCAACCCGGACACGTGCTGGTGTTCATGCCGGGTGAAGCGATGATCCATGAAACCATGGAGCGAATCGCGGACATGCGTCCCGGGGCCAATATGGTCATTCTCCCGCTCTTTGGTCGCCTCACACGTGAGGAACAAGAAGAGGTCTTCAAAGAGGTTGGAGACCACCGGAAAGTGATTGTCTCGACGAATATCGCGGAGACATCGATCACCATCGATAATGTCCGATACGTCATCGATGCGGGTTGGGCTAAAGTCCCACGCATCCAGCGCCAAACGGGCATTACAGCGCTTCGTGAAGAAGGAATTAGTCAGGCATCGGCAGCTCAGCGAGCAGGACGTGCGGGCCGAACGGCTCCTGGGAAAGCCATTCGGCTCTACCATGAACATACGCTGAATACGCGTCCCAGGTTTACCGACGAAGAGATCTTGCGCGTCGATCTCACAGACGTTGTTCTGCGTCTCATTGCGCTGGGCATTCAGGACGTTGAAAACTTCTCGTTTCCAACGCGCCCACCCAATAAGGCGATCAAGAACGCCATCCGTAACTTGATCGACATGAACGCCATCGATCATGACCGAATCCTTACATACATCGGTCGAAAGATGGTGCCTTTCCCGCTCTCTCCCTCACTCGCGCGAATGATTGTAGAAGCCAGCGAGAACTATCCCAATGCAGTGGATGAGGTACTCATTGTGGGCGCATTTTTGAGTGCCCGTAGTCCGTTCCTATTTCCATCGGGTGAGGAAAATGAAGCCCGGGAAGCTCATATGCAGCTTTGGGATCCTATGGGTGACTCGGTCACAGCCGTCACAACGTATCGCCGCTACCTCAAGTCCACTCATAAGGAACGATTCTGCAAGAAGTTCTACTTGGACCCGCACATCATGGGCTTTATCACCAAGGCTCACCAACAGCTCTCTGATATCGCGCGGCACTTGGGAATCGAGGTAAGAAGTGGCGGTTCCGACGCAGATATAATCCGTTCGGTCGCCACAGGCTTTGCCCGGAACATCATGATGGCTCGCGGTCGATTATTCGAGGGACCGGCCCAGATGAAGGTCGCGATTCATCCCTCGAGTGCATGCTTTGGAGATAAGAATCGATTTGTCGTCGCTGCTGAAATCATGGTGAGCCACCGGGCCTATGCGCGGCACGTGTCTCCCCTTGAACCCGATTGGGTTGCGACGATAAGCCCTGAGGCAGCCCGGCGCTTTAACATCCGTAAGCGGAACGAAAAGCGACGGAAGTTCGAGGCAAGCGAGGTACCACAAAGTATCCGTATCGGTGGCGAGGATTTGGACATCCAAATCCGTAAAGGAAAACCAACTGTGCAGATACCGATCAACACGGTGAATGCACTTATTCAATCAGACCCTCGAGACCTTACATCAGAACAGGGACGTTTCTTGGGTCAGCTTCTCCACAATGGAAGCCCTCTTGGCTCCTCGATGCCCATGCGTTCCCTGTTGCCGATCCTAAGCGATATGCCACTCCCGGAACCAGGGGAAACACTTGGACGTGACGTTCCCCAGGGTGCCCTGCTGGACGTGGAGCGAAATCTTCACACGCTTGAGCGACATCTGGACGCGCTGCTCGCATGTATGCTTCCGAGCCGCGGAAAACGCCCGGGATGGCTCATGCTCGTAGCAAACGGTGGCGGTTCATTTTGGTATGAGGTCTGCACACAATTTCCTGAGGCTTTAGAGGCGTCCGTACTCTCATTGGAGGACCTGTTGGGACGCCTATCAGGAGACGACGCGCTCTTTGAGAAGGTACAAACACTGACAATTCAGTGGGCCGACGTTCTCGATGGCGTTAAGAGTGTCCTCAGTACGGAAAAGCGAAAGAAAAAGCGGCGGCGCTAGCCCTTCGCACGGACCAATGAAGGTTCATAGTCCGCGGGAGCCTGGAAACCAAGCAGGTTCAAGATCGTCGCCGCAAGATTCGCTACGCCGGGTTCGGCGATGCTCTCGTCAGTAATGAACGTCGTTCCCGCCCCCTCTCCAACAATGGCGTATGGAACCGGGTTCAAGGTGTGGCTTGTCTTCGGCTTTAGCGAGCCATCGGCTTGCCGCTTTAACTCTCCCGTCTTCGCATCGCTCTCAGCCATCTCTTCACAGTTTCCGTGATCTGCGGTCACGATTGAGACATAGCCTTTCGATGATAGGAAGCTCACCAACTCTTCCAGTTGGCCGTCCATGAACTCCATGGTTTGAATGGCACTTTGGAGATCACCAGAGTGTCCAACCATGTCTCCATTCGCGAAGTTTAGTCGGATGAGATCGGGTTTGAACTCGACCACTTCACGTTTGGTCTCAGCCACAATTTCCTGGGCCTTCATCGGCGGCTTTTCCGATGGTTCACACCGATCGGAGGTCACCTGAACGTAGCGCTCGAGAGCATCCACAAATTTACCGGAACGGTTGCCGTTGAAGAAGTAGGTCACGTGCCCGAATTTATGGGTCTCGCTGAGTGCTAGCTGACGTTGACCCGCCCGAGCCAAGTACTCTCCTACCGTGCGGTCGATCGTCGGTGGTGGAACCAGGAAGCGACTGGGGAGGTTGAGGTCCCCGTCGTATTGCATCATCCCTGCGTACCGAACATCCGGCGTTCGCTCACGTTCGAAATAGGTGAATTCGTCTCCTTCTTCGAAGGCGCGCGTTAGCTCGATCGCCCGGTCCCCACGGAAGTTGAAAAAGATAACAGAATCACCGTCTTCAATCGGGCCGACAGGGCCTTCCTCGTCGACGATAACAAAAGGTGGCAGGTATTGATCGATAACGCTGGGATCCTCGGCACGCAGCGTCTCGATGCCTTCCGTTAACGAGGAAAATGCCCGACCCTCGCCCAATACGTGAGCACACCATCCGCGCTCCACCATAGACCAATCAGCCTCGTAACGATCCATCGTGATGACCATCCGACCACCACCACTCGCGACCTGTGCATCGACGCCCTGAGCACGAAGACTCGTCAAGCACTCCTCAAGCTGGGCGACATACTCGAGGGCGGTTTTTTCTCCCACATCCCGTCCGTCTAGCAGGACATGGACCCGAATGCACTCTGCCCCCTGGTTGCCAGCCGCCCTTACCATCGCCAGCAAATGCTCAATATGGCTGTGTACATTGCCGTCACTCAACAGACCAATGAAGTGTAGGGTTCCCTCATCTTTCACAGGCTCCATGAGCCATTGCCAAGTCTCGCAACGCGTCAACTCACCCTTATCAACCGCGACTTGAACGAGTTTCGCCCCCTGATCGAAAATCCGGCCGGCTCCCATCGCATTGTGACCAACTTCGCTATTGCCCATATCCTTGTCGCTGGGCATACCGACTGCCCTTCCATGGGCACGCAGTTGACCAACAACCGGCGTCTCCATCAAAGAGTCGAGGTAAGGAGTATCCGCTAGATGCCAGGCGTTGGCTTCGTTCTGTGGTCCAATACCCACACCATCGAGAATAATCAGCGCAACGCCGCCCGTTGGACGAGCAAGCTGTCCATGTGATTGCAGAGTCCAGTCAGTCATCATTTCAGAACACAATTTCCAGGTGCAGGAAGCGCATCGCACCCTTCAATGCCGCATCCACACATCGTCTGGCCTACGCATTGCCGATTATCGGCACACTCGGCATCTGTGAAGCAGGATTCGTTGAACACTCCGTAGGGGACACAGATACTTGTCACATCCAACGAACATTGGGATTTATTAATCCCCGAGACACAACGCAATCCGCCTTTGCAGGCTAGATAGCTGTCGCAGCAGGCACCCACATCTTCTTTGGGTGCGCACTCGCCAGGCTTGTCGATCTCGTCGCAAATCGCGTCAACAGGACATATACGGAGTCCCTTGCAGTAATTTCCGTCACCGCAGTCCTTGTGGTTCCAACAGCTGCCGGGCACATCAGGCTGGCACAGTCCGCCCAATGGGCAATTGTGTGTCGCATTACAGGGGTTGAGTACGCATTCGAGATCACGAGCGCATGAGTAACTTTCCCCACAATCAAGGTCAGAGTTGCATCCTTGCTGACTGGCGGGTTCGCACCATCCTCGCCCACTTTTAAAGCAACGAGCACCACACGCACAAATACGGGACTTGATACACACTTGAGCGTCAGGACAATCCTCGTAATTCCAGCAATTGATGCCGAAATCTGGCTTCGGCAAGCAAACGGCCGTTGGGGCCGGAGGACAGGTTTGGAACGAGTTCGAGTTACGGCACTCAAGGCCGTCCTGGCAGTCATTGTGGCTGGTGCAGCAGGTGTCCTTATCAGCCTTTGCCTCACATTTACCGGGAACGTTAGGTTCGGCACAGCCGCCAGACGCAATACACACTGTATCCACCAAACAGCGCTGGTCCTTCCCACAATCGTCACTTGACCAGCAGCCCGTCTCGACCTCTGGAACACACACGTGTGCGGGCCCTGGCGCCTTTTTCGATGCGTCGTTATCCGCTCCCTCAAAGGGGCAATAGCTTATATCTGGGGCAATGCATCGCATGCCAGGTCCGCACTCTTGGTCTAGCTCGCATGGAGTCACCTGCGTCCGGCAAGTTCCCGCCACCGACTCGCACTCGGCATCACCGCATGCGCACAGCGTTGCATCCTGGCAAACACGCCCTTTTCCGCAGTGAGCGTCCTTGTAGCAGGAGTTTGCTTCAGGAATCGCGACGCATTGTTTGCCGTCGACACAAATCTCGCCTGTGCCGCAATCATCGTGTGTTTGGCAGCAGGTACTGTCCGCGTCAGCACACAGCCCCGTCGTTGTTGGAATGAGGCAACCGTCCTCCCCACAGGGGCAAATTGAGGCACCGGCGCAAATCAATCCCTCAATGCAGTCCGCGTTCGCAAAACACGCGTCATCCGTAGGTTTTTCTTCACAAGAAGCCTCTAGACACAGCCCACTTGCACCACATTCCTCATCGGAGAGGCAACAAGGTCCAGGCTGCGCACACACACCACTCTGCGGTGTACAGTCCGCCTCTCCGCAGGTACAGAGCTCGACTGCCTGACACACAAGACCACCACCACAATCCTTGTCGAAGTAGCAGCGCCCGTCCCCCGGCTCAGCGTGACACACACCATTCAAGCAACGCTCCGAATCGCCACACTCGCTATCAGCATTGCAGCAGCCCTCAGGATAGGCACAACTTCCGCTGCCAGGCACGCAGGTTTCATCCTCACAGGGGCATATGATCGCTCCCTGACACACCTGTCCGGGAAGGCATCCGCCCTTGTTATAGCAACCAGTGGCTCCAGGAGCGCCGTGACACGCGCCTTCGATGCACAGTTCACCCACAGGACAGACACCGGACTCACAGCAAAGAAGCCCTGGCGGGCGGGTCGTATCAGGTTCTTCCACCTCCAAGAGATCGGCCATCGGCGGAAGTTCCTCGGCCGGAGCAGGACTCGGAGCCGGACAAGCAGCCCACACAAGGGCCATAAGGCACAAGAGAAAGACGGTTGGTCGTATGTTCATGGGCCGGAAGTGTAGCTCTCTCGAGCCTTGATCGGAAGAAGGTTTCTGAACGTCGAACGAATTCATACAAAAAAACCCCGTTCCACTCAGGAACGGGGCTTTGATTTGGTATGTCCGGTTGAGGTTACTTCTTCGCTTCACCTTCAGCAGGCTTGGCTTCGCCACCTTCGGGAGCTTTAGCTTCCTCTTTCTTTTCTGGTGCAGCAGCGGCTTCACCCTCGTCCTTTTTCTCCGTGTCTCCAGCCTTTGGAGGTTCTGGAGTCTTTGGCGGCGCAGCCTTCGGTGGCTCTGGGGTCTTTGCGGGGCATGATTCCCGTTCCCAAACCTTCTTGCCGTCCTTCATGACTGCCTTGCCATCCGCCATCTTGGCGATTTTTTGCGGCTTGCCATCTGCACACATGCATCCGGACTCCTGGCTGTATGTTCCGCCATCGCCCTCACAAGACTTCTTTGCTTCTGCCATCTTTTTGGCTGCAGCCGCTACAGCTTCTTCGTTCTTACCGACGCCTTCTCCACGCTTGTCCCAATTCGCGAGAGAGGTCTCGCAGGTCTTATTCATGTTGCCCGCAGTGCCGTCCTGTTTCGCTTTGGCCAACTGTTTCTTGAAGTCTTCACAGGCACCTTTACTTTTCTCATCTGCGCAAAGTTTCTTCTCGTAGTCTGCACAGGGGTCGCCACCACACCCAACGGCGGTTAGCGTGAAACTAATGGCCAATAGGCCTACAAAGATAGATCGCATGATTCAAGTCCTCTGTCGTGACGGTTAAAGAGTGGACACGGACAACTGTGCCCACCTACCTCATATTAAACCCCAGATCCGACATTCTTGCAACGGATCGACCGCTCATGGAGAGGGGAAATACCGATTAAAATCCTTCCGTTTTCACTGTGCACCTCGACCTTCCGATTCCTTGGTTCGGAGGGTTGACGGTTGCCCATGACTTAGAGGCGTGCCATGAAAACCCATCTCTTCTGGTGAAGCGGAAGACCAAATTTCAATTCCAATCGCTAGCCACGTGACGTGAACCACGTCGTTCTCGTAAGATAGCGGCTGGTTCCACCAATCTTAGGGCTTGTACCGATGAGTCAATCTTCTCCCTTTGTGCCACGAAAGCGACCCGCAAAAATAACAGGACTCGTTCGTCATACGGCGCTCAAGTTGCTGTCGCGAAGTTTAAGAGAAGGCGAGGCGTTGGCCGAATTCGAAGAGGCGATTAGCAAGCGGCTGGAGGGTCGCGAAGTCGCTGCTGTGGGGTCAGGCCGGTTCGCCCTCATACTCCTGCTGAGGTCCCTGGGTATTACCCCCCCGAGCACCATCCTCATGGCGTCCTACAACGCCTCATGCGTGCCGAACGCGCTGCAAGCGGCTGGCTATACCATTCATTTCCTCGATATCGACCGCGACACGCTCCACCTCGATCCGTCCAAATTACCGAAGAAAGCACCAGCAGGTTCAGCGGCCCTGATAGTCACCCACCTTGAAGGCTGTCCGGTCGACATGCCGAAACTCTTGAGTTGGGCGAAAAAGAACAAGCTACGGGTCATCGAAGACGCGGCCCATGCGCTTGGTGCCACCGTCGAAGGCAGACCTGTTGGCACGCTCGCTGACGGGGCCATTTTCTCCCTCGGTAGGGGTAAACACCTCAACACAATGGGAGGAGGTCTCGCTGTTGCTGGTGACTCCGAGAGCGGCTCGTTACTCAAGTCGTTTGCAGACGAACTGCCCACAGACTCATCGCTCGACTTAACCAAAGCTGTCGTGATGGAGGGGGTGGTGGCCACCGGAACAAACCCGGCGATTTTCAAAGCTGTTGCGGCGCCGCCGCTACGGCTCGCAAGGCGATGGGGACTCGATCCAATGGCCTCTCTCTTCGAAGACGCCAAAGATCGACTCGATGGGATCCCACTGGCTTGGCAGCGTCGTCTTTTGGACCTCCAAGCCAAGTTCGGCCTTGAGGCCCTCGATGGTTTTGATCGCTCTCTTGTCCGTCGCCGTGAGATTGCACAGCGCCTCATCGCAGGTTTAGATGGTGTTCTTCCCATGCAACGCGCGCTCGATGACTCCGATCCAGCCTGGCTGGAGCTGACCGTACTCGTCAACAACCGTTCTGCCTTCCAGCGAGCGTTATTGGCTCGAGGAATCGACACCCAGCATACCTGGATGGATGCATGTGATACATTGGATGCCTTCCAGTCAGCTTCAGGGGGACCTTGTCCCGTGTCTCGAGACGTAAATATGCAAGCGCTTTACCTCCCAACGTATGCGAGCCTTACAGATGCGCAATGCGATCATGTGATTCGCTCGGTGTGCGATATTGTTGCGCAGGGAGGGGCATGAGGGCACTCCTCATCAACGTCGGGCATGGCTCTGAGGCGCATGACGATCATCCCCGCCATAACGTGGCGCCGATCGATCTGGCGATCTGTGCGTCCATCCTAGAAGAAGCCGGTTACCGCGTAGACTTGTGGGATACCGCAGTGACACCAAGTCGTCCCTCGGACGAAGTTGCCGAATTGGTCGCTGCGAAAGCCCCAGATCTCCTCCTCGTACGTCCTCTCCACGGATGCGATGAACCGATGCAGCGGCTCCTGGAGGCTGTCGAGGGACAATCAAAACGGCTGATGATGGGTCCAAGCGCGGCTCAGTTCGCCAAGCGATATCTAAACGAGAGACTTATCGAGGGTGCGTTCATTGGTGAGCCCGAATTAACCCTAAAAGAAAGCCTACCGCATCTTCACAAAAAGCGTCTGCCCGCGACGATTGCTGGATTCCAGGTTAAGGGTGACAAAATGCCGGCGCCACGAGGCTTCAATGACGACCTCGATGCACTTCCATTCCCTGCACACCACTTGCTAAATCGTCAGGGTTATCAATTCCGCTACCCGCTGGACGTGGAGGATAAACTCCAAATCGGATACGTCCTTTCCAGCCGTGGATGTGCTCTAAAATGCGTGTTCTGCGCACCGGTCGAGCGAGAAACCTTCGGAACCAAATACCGATGGCGTTCTGCAGCCAATATTGTCGACGAAATTGAGTGGATGCGAAGTATCGGAACCAACGCCCTCTACTTCATTGACGATTTCTTTGGGTTCTCTAAGCCACGAATCAAAGAACTGTGTGAGGAAATGATTCGTCGCGATGTGATTTTGCCCTGGGCTGCCCAGGTCCGTGCGCAGGGTATTGAACTGGAACTGCTCCAACTCATGCGACAAGCTGGTTGTTCGACCCTCTGTTTCGGGGCCGAGAGTGGCTCTGATCGACTCCTTAAGACCATCCGCAAGGGCGTCACAACCGACCAGATTCGCACCCAGGCACAAGCCATCCATGACGCAGGCATCCAATTGGTTGGGTACTTTATTGTCGGTGCGCCCGGCGAAAGCGACGAGGAGCGCCAAGCCACCTACAGTTTAATCGAAGAGATTGAGCCGGAAGTCGTTCAGATCCACATATTCAACGTCTTTCCAGGCGCACCAGCCATGGAACTATACCCTGACCTATACGACCCGACGACGACGAAGTTCACCGGACCTGGACAAGGTGGGAAAGACGCTCTCGATGAAGAACGTCGGCGTTTTTATCGGCGGTATTACCTTCGGCCGCGCTACATCAGGCGTACCCTCCAGCGTCGTTGGCGCCCTATGCTCGCAAACCTCGATGGCGAATTAGATTTCGTAAAGAGGTCTATGCGCTTTTTCACAGGACGCGCATGAAACCTAAGGACTATGCAGCGCTCATGGGAGCAGCGGCGAAGGTCGAAGTGGCCCGCCGATTTGGTCGGGCAACCATTCCCTACAAGCTCGAGTTTATCACGACCTTCTCCTGCCAAAGTAGGTGCCGAACATGCAGCATCTGGAAGCGCTATATTGACGAACCAGAACAGCAAAGTTTCGAACTTCGGCCCGAGCAAATCATACGAACAGCCCACTCAGCGCGAGACCATGTTCGATGGATAAGCTTAACAGGTGGCGAGGTCACGGACCGGCCGGATTTTATCGATATCGTTCGCGGACTCATCGACGCCGTTGGCGATCGACTCAGCTTATTTCAAATCACGACAAACGGCATCGACCCGGAAAAAACCGCTAAAATACTGCCTGAAGTGATTCGAATCGCTAAGCCGATTCCCACCTACATCACCCTTAGTCTTGACGGTATTGGGAAGACCTATGAGCGGGTCCGTGGCGTTCCTGATGGCTATCGGAAAGTCAAAGAATCAATGGCTATCCTTAAGGCTATCGAGAACGAGGAGAAGCACCTCACAACGGGTTATCAAATCACCCTCAGCGAACTGAACGTACACGAAGCCGATGAACTGTGGGAAGACGCATCATTTGGTCACGAACGCCCCATCGTCACCATGGCGACCGACGCGCTTCAACTCACCGGGGGCAAGGCAGATATCGATGTGCGCCGGGCCGGTGTTGAAGTTGAAAAGGCACTCGAGGATATGTGGAAACGCTACCCTCGGAGTGCGGTGAACGACCTCCCGCCCGCCATGCACTTGGGACTCACTCAACGCTACTTTAAAACAGGCCGAGCGCCCGTTCCGTGTGCAGCAGGGCATGCGACCGTGACCATCGACCCCTATGGTGGTGTTCTCCAATGCGATAGCCGTGCAACCGCTCTCGCTAGGCTACAAGACTATGACTTCGACCTGGTTGCTTTATGCAAATCTGATGAGTTTCGGTCTGCCCTCGAGCCTTTAAGCGGATGCCGAGAATGCTGGACGCCATGTCAGGCCTACCCTTCCATTCTTCATAATCCCGTAGCGTCAACGTTGGAGTACGCCAAGGCAAAAGTCGGGCTTTAAGGGAGCCTCGTTAGAGGCGACGGCGCCTTGTGGGGACCCGTAGACGCCGCTTACCTCGAGGCCGGCGGCCTTGGAGATCCCAGACCTTGCGCAGCCTGTCTAAGCGCTTATCAAATGCTCCCAGAAGCTTGTCCCAGCGCCGAATACCACCGCGAAGACCATCGAGGCGCTTACGAAGACCGTCGATCATCTCACTGGCGTGGGCAACCTGTGCCTTCACCTCTTCTTTATCGGTCCCTTCGCCTTCGGACGCTTTTTGATGTAGGCCGGTAATCAGCTTGTCGACAGCACGCCCGAGTTCACTCCATTCACTCAACTGATCCTGGTTGAGACCAAAAGCGAGAAGATCTTTAAGTGCACGAGCTACCTCAACCGCATCGACGGAAAAGAGCGGTGTTCCACTATCTGTCTCGGTGGTCGACTTCAAAATCCCCTTGGCACACCAGCTTTGAAGCTGCTCGAAGCTCACCCCGCTTTGGGTGCTGAGTTCATCGAGTCCGAGGTACGTGGGAGGTTTTCGAAAAAGAGGCCGTTTGCTTTGTGGAAGACCCACTTTTTGAGCAATCGCCGCGATATCTTTGGGCTGATAGCCCAACTCGACAAGCCCTAAGACTTTCTCCAGCTGCTCTTTGGCCTCATGACCATAGATGCTCCGCCCCTGAGAGTCCTGCGCGACAACATGAAGTAAGCCTAAGCGCTCAAGCTCGGCCAAGAATGGAGGAGAAATATCTACCCCGTTGAAAAGCTCACCCTGCGTCCACGTTTCCTGTCCCATGTCACCCCACCTAGAGGAAACTTAGCCTGGATCGCATGCCTTGTCATCGAGAACCTCATCTCAGTCCCTCCGGTAGAGTGGAATGACCCCACGATTGAAAGTGGCTAAGGAAGCGACGTTTCCCCCTGGCGAAAGTGACATTTCCCTTTCACTCCTTGCTTCCACTGACACGTCCATAGGCCGAAAGCACCGTCCTCGCGCACACCGATATAACGTTCGATGCCATGCTGCTTTCCATGCTGGTACTGAGCGCTACGTTGCTTCAAACCGTCCGAACCCCATTGGATATCATCCCCATGCTGTTCGCCCTTCTCGTAGTGGACTTCATGAATCTTGCGGCCCTTCGCATTCCATCGAGTCATTAGGCCATGTTTCATGTCGTTACGAAAATACGTTTCGGTGCGGTGTCCATCACCTCCAACCGTGGTCGTTCGACCACTACGCTTCCCATCCAGATGATTCGCTTCCGTGTACAGAAACCCATCCACGCTCCAGCTTTTCTGCACTCCGTGCGTTTTGCCGGCAACGTAGGGGATCTCTAAGCTCTTCGTCCCATGTGGATAAAAGTAAATGGCTCGTCCCGAACCTTTCTCGAACAAGGTTCGGTAAAGAGGCTTTCCTTCCGCCGCCCAACTTGTGAAACGACCATGCATCAAATCATTCTCGTAGAAGACTTCGAAGTTTTTCGAGCCGTCTTTCCTCCATTCCCTGTGCTGTCCATGCCTTTTCCCACGCTTGAAGTGGGATTCCCACATTGACTTCTCGCCCTCATAGAACGCACGCCAACGACCTTCGGCCTTGCCACGAATCAATAAGCCACGCTGATCGACAATCCGCTTGCCTGACATCGACACGTGGATAAAGACGCGGCCCGAATAAGGCTTCGAGTCTTTGGGATCGAGGAACACCTTTCCCTTTTCGATGAGCGTATTTGAATCACGCGGCTCCTTTGAGAGCGCATCCTTCATCTCCGAGGAGAGTGTGTCTTCCGCATAAACCGGCGGAACGAAAAGAAACCCAGTGAGAACTACCAAAACCAAGGACACACGCTTCATCACCTCCACGATGTCACATCTGCTCCTCTTCACCAAGAGGGCTTAGTATCAACCGGGCTTCCTCCACTACGAAGTGTACGTTTGGATGGATAAGGTGTCGGGACAATCGGTCCATAAGGATGAATATCGAGCGTAATTGCGCCATCTCGATCCGTAATCCACGTTCGAACCCCTGCGTGCTGGAGCCGCTCGATAACGTCCGCATGAGGCGGCATCCTACCCGGAGACAGCACACCACTCATAAGTCCAAATGAGGGATTTACTGCATCCAAGAAACGCTTGGAGGTGGATGTTCGACTACCGTGGTGGCCGATCTTGAGGATAGACGCCTGAAGGTCGTCTTCAAGACGCATCAGCCCCTCTTCACCGGCTTCCTCCAAATCTCCGACGAAAAGTACCCGTTTATCTGCATGGGTTAACCTGACAACCAAACTCGCATCGTTCAGTCCGAATCGACAACTTCCATTCGGACGTTTGGAATTCTTAGGTGGCCAGAGGACTTGGAGTCGTATGCCGGTCCACTCGATACTTGTTCCCCGTGTGACCACCTTTACGGAGCCACCACGGGAAGCCACCCGTGCTGCGATCCGTCTTAGAATCGGATGTTCCGTCCCACAGGGACCTATCCAGAGCTCTCGAATAGGTATTCTCTCAGCCAGTCGCTCGAATGCTCCCATATGGTCAGCGTGTGAATGTGTGATCATTGCTAACTCGATAGAATCAACCCCCAAGCGAGCCAACGAGGGAATCACGGTTCGGTTGGCAAGCGCGATGTTCCGGGTCGGATGATGACCCGATCCCCCCGAGTCGATAACGATCGTTCCACCCTCCGGGGTTTGTACGACAGCAGCATCCCCATGACCGACGTCGAGCATGGAAATGCGCATCGCGGACGATCCAATAGAGGGAACCAAGACCACGCCGAGAACTACCATCACGAATGCGGCAAACTGGATACGACCCAATCGGTTAAGGTTCCAAAGAACGGTCAATGTCAGCGCCAATCCAGCGCCATGCTCGAGCGCCTTCCCCTGGCTCGACGGAAGAATCTCGGCCCAACCGTCAACCAAATCCAAGAATCCTCCGAGAATGAACTCCGTTATGCCGCTTAACCCCCACGCCCAGTCGGGAAAGAGTTGAATCAACGAAGCGTAGAGAAAGGCCCAAGGAATCACCAACATAGAGGCTATTGGAAGAAGTCCTAGGTTAATGGCTAGCCCTGCCACCGAGGCCTGGCCAAAGCTAGCAAGGCATAGAGGCGTTGTGACGGACCAGGCGGCGGTATTGAGAGTCATCAACGATAGAATGGACCGCCGAAGTCCCCCGAGAGATACCCAGGTTCTCTCTTCATAGTCTCGAATAAAGCGTCGAAGCGAACGGTGGGCTAAAACAATACCTGATGCGGCTGAAAAGCTAAGTTGGAATGATACAGAGAAGACGAGGGAGGGTTGGCTTACCAGAAGAATGGTGGCGGCCCATGCTAGGGTTCTAAGGGGTTCGGAGCGCCGACCAAGGAGCGTTCCGAGTAGAAAAAAGGTGATGACAACGGCAGCACGAAGTGTCGCTGGACTCGCAATAATCACTCCGACAAATAGCCAGACCATCCACAAGGTCGCGAAAGCAGCCCATCGGGCGGGTTGCCCAATGTCTCTCATGCGAGGAAATGTACACAAGAGAAAGAGCATGAGCTTATAGAAGCTCCAAGCGACGATCCCCATATGCAGCCCAGATATGGCGAGAACGTGGGCCAAACCGGTGTCTACGAACGCATCCTTTAGCCGGATCGATAGACCCGAGCGCTCTCCCCAAACGATCGCATGAAAAAAAGCCTGAACGTCCGGTGAAAGGCTTGTTCCGGGCAATGGCTGCAAGTCGTCTCCGTCACCCGAAAAAGTCGGAATGTCGTCAGTAAACGCCCTCCAGAACTGGGGAACTCTGCGTAGCGGGTGTGAGCCTGATGGATTGCGCCAATCAGTCTCAGATTCTACGCGCGCCTCCGCCACAACATCTTGACCGGTCTTGGCCGAACAATCATCCGCCACATAAAGACTCACCCGTTCGACCAAGGGTTCCCCCTGGAATGTCGCATTGGACAGGGTGAGAGTAGAACCCTTCCCGGCGCGACATCGAACCCGTTCAACTTCACCTCGAAGCTCACCTGTCGAGTAGGTGTCGAAGTGATTTCCTAATCGGACTTCACGGGCATCTGCAATCCAGGCCGAACCAAATGCCACCAGGAGAATAGATGTTCGATACCAGCTTAGCCACCGAATGCATGCAAGGGTAGCGATAAATCCACATACGAGTGACCAGCCATGAATGCCAATGACATGGCCCCAAAGTGTTCCAAGCCAGCACGACACAAAAAGCAAACCCAATCAGACCTCGGCGCGTAATCACGTGAATCCGTTGGCCTGATGAGGCTTCCTTGTTGCAGAGAACTTGGCTTAAAGAAGCGTCGCCTGCCGAAATCGAAGCTGAGCGTCGTCATAGAGAGGCTTATTCACACGTGGACCCACGGGCCAGCTCTCCATCATTGAGGCCTCAAGCGGTCGGAACACTTCCTCGACCCCTCGCATCTCTCCCTGAAGCCAAGGAAGGTAGTGGTTGGGTCTTACAATCACCGGCATGCGATCGTGAATGGGTGCTACCAGAGTATTGGGGGTCGTGGTTAACAGCGTCGCTGTCTCCAGGATTTCCCCCGTTTGAGGGTCGTTCCAGGACTCCCAGAGCCCCCCGAAGAAGAAAGGAGTCCCGTCCTTAAGTCCGATATGGTGAGGCTCTTTGAGCTTTCCCGCGCGGCGCCATTCGTAAAAGCCATCGGAAGGAATGAGGCAGCGACGCGCTCGAAACGCCGACCGAAACGAAGGCTTCTCGGCTACCGTCTCGCTTCGAGCATTGATGAGCTTATGGGCAATCATTCGGTCCTTCGCCCATGAGGGAATGAGTCCCCAACGAAGAAGCGTTGCTTCGCGGCGGTTCTCCACCATTCGCATGGCTAAAATCTCTTGCCCCGGAGCGATATTGAAACGGGACTTTGTTTCTGGAATTGCGTCGGGCTCCAATTCAAGAAGCTCGGCAAGCTCCTCCCCGCTCACATCTAAACCGAACCGTCCACACATCGTTACGCTCCTCGGCTCAATGGTATCCTGGTCGTGGCTTAACCGGCAACGCTGCAATTCACGTAGATTTGAACTGTACGACCTCTTTCCCTGCGGTATCCTGTTGGCCGGATATCGAGGCGAAAGCATCATGGCTCCCAAGACGAACTACATTACTCCCCGCGGATACAAGCGACTCATCGACGAGCAAGACCATTTGCTGCGGACAAAGCGCCCCCAAATCGTTGAAGAAGTGTCCTATGCCGCGTCACTCGGTGATCGAAGCGAGAACGCGGAATACATCTACGGGAAAAAGAAGCTACGAGCGATTGATCGTCGCTTAAGGTGGCTAGGAAAACGTATCGAGGCAGCCGAAATTATCGATCCCGCTATCGATAGAGGCTCGAAGGTCTATTTCGGTGCCACGGTGACCTTGGAGTATCCCGATGAGAGTGAACGGACCTTCGCTCTGGTTGGAGCGGATGAAATCGAACCAGAGAAGAATCGCATTTCATGGAAGTGCCCCATCGGGCGCGCATTGATGGGCCGTGAAGAAGGTGATGAGACCATCATCAGACAACCAGAGGGCGTGACGAAAGTGGAACTGGTCGAGGTACAGTACCTGCCTCAAGAGCCTGATCCCGAAGGCCCCGTTACCTATACGGTGTAACGCCATCCGTTTACGTAGCCAGCGCGGTAATGGTAGGAAAACGCATGGTTGAACAGACCCGAGTCAAAGCGATCACTCGATTTCCCGATGGATCCACCGTCGATGACCATGTGGCGGTGGAGGAACCGTTGAAGATTCGTCTCCATGGAGAGGACCTGGTCGTTCTCATGCGCACGCCAGGAGACGATGACGCCCTGGTTGCGGGCTTTCTGTTGGCCGAGGGCGTCGTCGAAACGCCAGAAGATATTCGCTCTATTACGCACTGCCAGGACGTCGAAGAAAACGAGAACGTAATGGCCGTTGAACTTCGGGAAGGATGTCCTTGGGATCCAGAGAGCGTACGGCGCACGGCACTGTCGAGTTCGAGTTGCGGCATTTGCGGAAAAACCACGATTGATAATCTCCTGAAGCGATGTACATCACACGTGGAAGCCGCGTCGTTAGACGCGGCGATCTTGCGTGAAGCCCCTGCAAGAGCCCGGGCCAACCAAACTCTCTTCAAATCCACCGGTGGAATTCATGCAGCTTCACTTCTTAGCCTGTCTGATTACACCGTCATTGGTTTTGCTGAAGACGTCGGACGACACAATGCCATTGATAAGGTTCTTGGGCGCGCATTCTTGGACGGACGAACGCCACTCGATAACCACGCATTATGGGTCAGCGGAAGATCGAGCTTTGATGTGATCCAAAAGGCTCTTGCTGCTGGGGTTCGAGCAGTCATCTGCGTCGGAGCTCCAACATCCATGGCAGTCGAATTGGCCACGAAGAGTAATCTAACGCTGGTCGGATTCACAAAGGACGAACGCCGCTACAACGTCTATTCAGGCGAGGTCAGTTCCTCCTAAGCGATCGCTGTTGGCGGGCTTCTAAAGTTCCTCCTTTATTTCATGCTGGCCTTAGATACACTCGCGGCCCGCCACTCAGGAGATGGACCATGGGCATGACGAGTACAATGAAGGCCTTCGCAAGCGGTGCACCGACCCTGGAGGACGGCAAAGAGCTAGCGACAGAAGACGTCGATGGACTACTAGAACTCATCGCCACGCTCTTGGACCAACAACAGCGCGGACATCTTGAGATTCTCGGCGAAAGCGGTCTCCCCAAAGCGGCCAAAAAAGCAGCTCGTAAGGCGTCCCACAAGCTGAAATGTGCCGGTATTACGTCCGAAGTTAAAGCTCCTCGGACAGGAGCCATGGACTTTTCAGTCGATACCGACTTGAGCCAAATTGCACTCGTCTCGGCCCCTGGTCTACGCAGCCAGGGCTGGCATGCCTTCGCAGGACTACCTGGTATCGCGCCATGCGAAATCATGATGCGAGAAGGATGCCAAATCGCAGAGATCAATGTCCTTCAAAGCATCTCAATCGGCCGTTTAAAACGGGCGCTTGAGGACATGAAAGACCAACCAAACACGAGTCTTCCGATCTTGTGTGACGCGTCATTGGCTGTTCGCATGATCGACTCCACCGCCGAAGCAGTTCGTGCAGGCGATGGCCGCTTCCCAGGCGGTTGGACCCACGTCCTTAGTTGGCGCGATAAAGCCGTCGACCTCGGTGCAGATCCCTCAAAGTGGGATGCTCAAACCAATCTCGCAGCCCCCTTAGAAGCGTTGGCGAACGAGCCCGATGTCGATGAAAGCGGCTTATTATCGAATCCCGAGTGCGGGATTATGCTTCCTCCCACCGCTGTCTTGGAGGCGCTTTTCCGGGAAGTTCAGGTGGTGACCCAATCGGACCGCGACTACGAGCGTGAGGAATTCGACGAGCACCTCCGGGGATTAGCCCACGCGGCCTTAGATCAATGGCTCAGCAGCGAAGCACACCTCACGGCTCTCGCAAAACGTCTTGGCTCGGTCGCGGACGTTCTCTACTACACAGGCAATAAAGCGGCGGCATTACATGCCCTATGGTTGGCGGAGCATTTACCTCAAATGAGCCGGCTACCACATGAATACCAACTACTGTCGGAATGCCTCGTGAATGTGGTCGCCTTCGACGCAGCCTGGCAAAGTTATGAGGGAAAAGACTCCCAAAATGCGGGTGCGGAAAGCCGAGGTTCAGAAGACGCGTCGAATGATTAGCTGTCTACTGCTTTTCGAAGGCCAACACCTTGATGCCATGTAGGACAGGCAAGACCGTAGGATCATCTGTGTAGAGGGTAACCTCTACCTCCATGAAGTTTGCTTCCTGTCCTATCTCGAGGGGAAAGGTGTCCGGCGGGTATGGACCAAAAGGTCCCTGCCATTCTTGGGCCTGAAGACCCAACTTGGTTTGCGCCAGGCGCAAACGGACCTCGAGCCAGGTCACGCCATCACCAGGCAGGGTAGCGTCGACGAAGATTCGGTCCCACAGAGTGTTAGAACCGAGCCATCCTTCGAAGAGCTCCCGATAAAACCCCTGGGGACTCGTGATGGTCTTCAAGGCATAGCCGGTCATATCGCTGTAGGTATAAGGGCTCTGTCCAACGGGATATTCACCGACAACCTGCTTGGTTTTGAGATCAATTTTGCTCGCTGAACTCGTGCATTGGTTGATGGACCAAAGGTATTCGTCGGAGTCGATGGCAACACCCACGGGGGCCTTCGCTCCCCCCAGATCAATCGGCCCCTCTTGCTGTAGAGTCAGTGCGTTAATAACCGACACATAGCGCTTACCTGAAGGGTTTCCGCAGCCATTCCACGTATGATGCGCAACGTAGACCTTAGACTCTACCACCTGGCCACCCTCGTCTCGCTTCACGCTCACGGCAACACCTCGGGTATTCCCGCGACCGAAGTTTGGAAATTGGAAGAAGTTCTCATTATCGGAATCGAACCTGACGATACCTCCTTCCTCACCACGTGCGACCCAAACACCACCCAGGGGATCCAAGGCAATGCCATAAGCCTGACCGTTGGGCATATACCAAAAGCCGGTTTCTCCCTGCTCTGGATCGACACGACCCATGGAGTACGGTGAGCGCGAGGCATACCAGATGGTTTGGTCGCTATCGATGGCCAAGCCATAGGGCCGACCTGAAATGGTATGGCTCTTAACCGATTGACCGGTATCACCATCGAGCTTGTGGAGCTTATTGGAGTTCCAGAAACCCACCCAGATATTATTATCTTTATCGACACCGGCTGCACGGGCCACGGTTGCGCCGTCCGGCTGGCTCACCCAGAGGATGCACTCGTCGTTTCCGTTCATCTCGTTATTCGAGATTTTACAGTCTCCATTCGTGTCCGAACTGGTGTCGATCTTCCCGTTCCCGTTTTTATCAATGCAGTCCTCGATAAAGACGGCGACTTTCGCAACCTTGCCGTCACCGCGACATGCAATGATGCCATTTCCACCCAGATCCACCGCTGTGCGCGACGGATTGGAGCAAACCGAGTAGCGGGCCACCTCACAACCACTCTTCGTATTGAGCTTACTGACCGTATTCTCGCCAGAATTCGCAACCCATATGAAGGGTAGCTCTAGGGTTGAAGAGTCGAGCGTCAATCCACCATCCTGAGTCTTATTTAAGCCCGCTGTATTGTCCGGTGTTGGATCAAAATCATCGTCTTCTTCCTCGCCCACACCGACCAGGCAAACGCTCTCACAATCTCCACAGGGAGACGCCACGCCTTCGTCAATCTGTCCGTCGCAATTGTCGTCTTTGTAGTTACAGACCTCGATCGTGTTGGGATTGATGCCCGGATCGATATCTTTGCAATCCCCCTGCATATTCGAGGTGTAGAAGGTGGCAGGCTCTTTGGCACACAGACATTTCGGAGGTGCGGCCAACGAGCCGAATCCATCTCCATCGGCGTCCTGATAATAGTCGTTACAACCCTGGGCTCCCGGGTCGTCTACAATGCCGTTGCAGTCATTATCGGCACCATCGCAAAGTTCCGCTGCTCCGGGATAGGACGCTGGGTCTAACGGGTCACAATCCGCCTGGTCAACAACACCATCTGAATCGTCGTCATTATCAAGACAGTCAGGGATTCCATCATCATCAAAGTCCCCAAGCCCCTCGTCGATTTGTCCGTCACAGTTATCGTCCACATTATTGCAGACCTCTTGTTTTGGAACAGCCCCCAAACAACTTAAGGCTCCATCGACGCACAATCGCTGCCCAACACAGGTGCCGAATTGATTGGTGATATCGCAGGCCTCAGGCACAAAGCCTTCATCCCACTCACCATCACAATCGTCATCTTCGCCGTTGCATAGTTCCTGAGCTCCCGGATAGGCCGCAGGACTCAGATCATTGCAATCGTCAGCAACCTTCGCTGTGTAAAAGTCGACTGGATTTCCGAAATCCCAACAGAAACACCGTGCCGGTTCGTTCGGGTTGCCGTGGCCGTCCTGGTCAGCGTCGAGATAAAAATCAGAGCACCCTTCAGCCCCCTCCTCATCGACGAGGGCATCACAGTTATCATCCACGCCATTACATATTTCTACGGCACCCAGATGTACCAGCGGGTCGTTCGGCGCACAATCGTTAGCGTCGGGAGTGCCATCACCGTCCTTATCGCTATCGGCACAATCAGCAATTCCGTCAGCGTCCGCATCGGCAAACCCCTCATCAACCTCGCCATCGCAATCATCATCGAGCCCATTACACATTTCGAGCTGCGGTGCCTCCCCCAGACACACGGCCCCTTGGACCTCACATGACAAGCTACCGGGACACGAACCGAACTCGTTGGTTAGTTCACAGGATCCGCTCGCAGCCCCATCGTCGACGACACCATCACAGTCATCATCGACACCATTACAGATCTCAGGTCCGGCAAGCGGGCCGTCACACGCACCTAAGCCTCCTTCGCCGCAGGCTCTCGAGCCTGCGCATGAACCATGCTCGTTACTCACCGTGCAGCTGGTTGCGAGCCCAAGCTCGTTTCCTAAGCCATTACAATCACAAGCCCCTGAGTCAGGAAGGCATTGCTCGCTGACCTCACCGTCGGCTCCTAGAACCTGATTGCACACATAACCATCCGGGCATGGGTGACCGTCCAGCGTACAATTGAGCGAGCAGAAGCTACCCGCATCGCCATAAGGGAGGCAGAAGTTTGCCGCATTTGTGGCCGTCTGATTGCAGTCCTTATTCTCAGAGCAGGGATTGCAAAGATACGCCAAGGGATCCAAGCAGATGAACACAGGATTGCCGCTTGCATCCGAATAGGACTGGCATTCCCAACCAGACGGGCATTCTTCGAGGCATGTTTTCGAGCAGACCTTGCCCTGAGCTGATGGAACACACCAACCCGAGTAACACTCATCATTCGTCCCACAAGGTGCTCCAAACTCACCGGGTTCTGGAGCAGCGATATCCATCGGTTCGGGACCGGTGTCACTCGTTTGCACGTCCAGGAGCGGGGTCGTGCCAGCATCTGAAATGGTCCCGGATCCATCGGCACCTACATCGAAGGATGCATCGTTTGACACGATATTACCGCTATCTATGCCGGTCACTTGGCCTGGTTCAGACCCCGTGGAGGCGTCGGAACATCCGATTGCAAAACAAACGACAAGAGCGCTTGAAAACGCGTGTATGAAGCGACTACGTGCCAACATCAGCGAACGCTATCCTCGACAAAGAAAAATACGGACCACTACGAGGTTAACACACAAAGGCTCTCTTGCGGAAACCTGCGCGGCCCTTCGTTGATATGTTCCCGGTTGACCCGAAAGCGATCAATAACGCGTCGTTCGACGTTACGAAGCGTCCAAAAGATCCCGAGCCTCTTGTCGATGGGCAATAATACGCTCTCTGACAATGGCCATAAGCTCCTCCTTATTTTCCATCGTATAGCCTGATGTATCGATTGGCTCGCCCAGAACGACTCGAACGGATCCTCGGGTCATCCAACACCATCCCTTGGGCATGAGTTGCTGGGTGCCAACAATGCCGACAGGAATGATGGGAATTCCACCTTTCACCGCGATAACAAATCCACCTTTTTTGAAGGGGTTAAGTTCGTCGGCATCCGAGCGTGTACCCTCCGGAAAGATAGCCACTGTCCGGCCTGAGGAAATAAGGTCTGCGGCCTGGTCCAAGCTCGAAAATGCGCTGGAGCGCTTGCTTCGATTGATTGGAATGTGACCCATCATCCACAGGGACCAGCCGAAGAACGGAAAGTAGAAGAGGACTTTTTTTGTCAGGAACCGAATTGGAATTTTGCTTATGCGAATCAAGAGCGGTGGATCAAGGTGGCTCGTATGGTTCGCCATGAGGATTGCACCTCGTTCAGCTTTGACATGCTCCAGCCCTTGGACCTGGATGTCATTGGATACAACGGCAAGGCATGTGCCTCCCCAAAACCGACTTACTGGCCACCATATGAGGCCTTTACGATCGACAAACGCGGCCACGAGAGCAACGGATGCGCAGAGAGGTGTCACGATCAGAATGTGTAAGGCTCCCCCTAATGTGACCAGATACTTCATGCCCCTCCTGTGAGATATCGAATGCGCATCTTACTCACGCATCCCGACACGGTAAACGAGGATTTTGAGCCTATCCACTTAAAGTCCCATCACCAGCCTTGGCCGTTCAACACACACCTAATTCAGCCGCGGGATGACAAGTCGTTCCGAGTTCTTCACCATAGACGCAAAGGGAGTGGCTGCTGTGAGAAACCTTGAGATTGAAAAAGCAACACGTGTCTCCACGTTTCGAAAGATAGCAATCGGCAGTTGGAAGACAGTCGGGGATCCCAGCGTCTACGGAACCATGGAACTGACCATGGACAAAGCCCTCGAGTACATCGCCCAGTTTCGCGAACAAACAGGGATTCGACTCACCGTCTCTCACTTGATGGCCAAAGCAGCTGGGCACGCCATCGTTGAAGTGCCCGAAATTAATTCAATCCTTCGGTTTAATAGAATCTATCGCCGTAAGACGATCGGAATCTTTTTCCAAGTAGTCATGAAGGACGCCAATGGAGAAATCGACTTAAGCGGTACCACCGTGTACGACGTACAGCACAAAGATATGCCAACCATTGTAAGGGAATTCGAGGAGAAGGTGACCTTGGTCCGTGAACGTAAAGATCCCAACCTCGAGAAGACGCGAGGGATTTTTAAACATGTTCCCTATCTCTTCATGAACGCCATGATGAATGTCATCGGATTCTTGGCCTACACGCTGAACCTCAAACTCCCCGGAACAGCACGGGATCCCTTTGGCTCCATGCTGATCACCAATGTCGGTTCTCTGGGTATCGACCAGGCTTATGTGCCGCTCGTTCCCTACTCTAGGGTGCCAATCATTCTAGCCATCGGCGCAACCAACAAGGTACCCGTCGTCGAAGACGACGAAGTCGTGATAAGGCAGCGCTTAAAAGTGAACGCCACCTTTGACCATCGCTTTATCGACGGTGCACACATCGCCAAAATGGCAGAGGTGTTCAGACGCTGCTTTAGCGATCCAGACACCCATTTTGGTCCTATTCCAACGACACATGGAGCTCTTGATGTGCCCTCGGAGTAAACGGTGGCTTACCGCCCTTTCCATAACACTTGCTCTCTTATCGGTTGGTTGCCCTAAAGACGACACATACACCGTCAAGGAACGGAACTACGAAGGCCTCAGAAAGGTTGAACTAGAACCTAGCCAACCCAACTCGACGTCCTCTCAACGTTCTCCTGACCAAGCGGATTCAGGCGGAAAACAACGACCTACAACTGGTCCTGAGTGGGTGATTGTCGAGAATGTCTCCAACGTGGCGAAAGCCGTCCTTGAGGAAGGAAAACAAGCTGAGAAGGATGGAAAGCAACTGGTGGTGTATGTGGGAGCCGTATGGTGCAAACCTTGTAAGGAGTTCGATGCTGCAACCAAACAAGCGAATTTCGGCAGTGATCTGGACCATATTCGGCTCATGAAATTCGACTGGGATCGACACCAGACACCACTTCATCGAGCGAATTATGGCTCCCAATACCTACCACTCTTTGTGGTACCAGGACCCGATGGAAAGGGAAGCGACAAGCGTTTCTTTGGTTCGCGGTTCAAGGGTCAAGTGGGGGTCGAGGATCTCAAGAAGCGTCTTGTTGATTTAGCTTCGAAACGCTGATTTCCGGTAACAATTCTGCACACATCGATCGGAATGCTTTTTGGCGTTTTGGGTTACGTAGGCATGGATTACTCAGATTCATGGCGCAGTTTTCGACGCACTCACAAGGCGCTGTTAGATTGGCATAGCATGAATCGTTTTGTCCTCCTCACCATGGCCTTGAGTCTTGGCGCTTGCTCGTCACGTCAAAGCACGGTGGAGAGCGTCTCAACGCAGCGATTGGATCCAGCCGCAGCCTCTGCGGGTAAAGACGATGCTTCGTCTAAGCCTGCTCCCGATACGTCAGAGATTCACCTTCAAGGAGAGCAACATGAAAACGTTCAACGCAATCAAACCGACAGATGGCGCCCATACTTCGACATTGCTCCGCTGGACACGGCCCTTGAAGCCTTTCATGCGGGTCGTAACCGTGAGGCTGCCCGACTCTTCGAAGGCTACATTCTTGAGCAAAAAGAGGGACCTAGAATTCTGCCAGCACGCTTTCTCTCGCTTCTTGCCTGGCATGACGCTGGGGTCTCGGACCCCACTGCGAAGGACCTGGAGACCCTGGCCGAAACCTGGCCCCTTTTAGGCGACTACGCCCTCTACTACGCGGGCTCTTGTCACGAGCGAGCAGGCCGAAACAAAGAAGCATTGAGCGCGTTTGAGAAGGTCGAGCCTGCTTCGTCCCTTCGCGCACGCGCTGTCGAAAAGCGTGCACGCATCTTGGCGAGAACAGAGCGTCTAGACGACGCATTGACCCTTTTAAAGGCGCTGACCCTGACCGAGAAACGGGGACGACAGGAGTCCTGGTTACTCCGCGCTCAGCTCCTGAAGCGGGCAGGAAAAGAAGCTGATGCCAGGCGGGCTGCGACCGAAGCCGTACATCGAAATCCACTCAGCCAAAGTGGAAAAGCGGCAGCCAGACTGTTGGACTTGGATGGTGGATTATCTGCGAGAGACCAACTTCGCCTAGGGAAAGTATACATGAAGCAACAGCTACATCCTCGCGCACTCAAGGCGCTGAAGGCTGCTGCAGACAGATTCCCCAGAGCATCAAAGTCACGTTGCGAAGCACTTCTCGGAATTGGGAAGACGTATGAGAAGATGAAACAACGAAAGAAGGCCTGGACGCTCTACAACCGGGCTCTCGGTTGCCGCGGTGAATCCCGAGCATTGGCAACGTTTTGGGGTGGACGCAATCGACTGCGTGCGGGCGCACTGGAGGAGTCGGAACGTTTACTCAAAGCCCATCTCAAAGAGTTTCCTCACCGCTCTACCGCTGACGATACACACATCCTCCTCGCATCTGTAGCCCGCAAGAAAGGCGATCTTGCCACCGCAGAACGCCTCCTCTTCGAATCGATTCGCAACTACCCCAAAGGGGACATGGCCGACGAGACCGTTTGGGACCTTCTTTGGCCGCTCATCAAAGCTAAGAAATACAGAGCAGCCGATCGAATGGCTACCCGCCTTCTCCGCATCCCGAGACGTGAAACTCGCAGTGGGTCAGAGGGGCGTCTCAGCTATTGGGCCGGTTGGGTCTACTTGAAGCGAAAGAAAAATGATGAGGCAAAACTGCAATTTCAAAAAGTCATCACTGAACACCCCCTAAGCTGGTACGCCCTCTTGGCGGGGGAACGGCTACGTCGGCTTGATGGTCAGTCCTTCGACATACAATTGGCGGAACAGCAAGAAGCCGCACATCAGGAGGAAGACGCTCTGGGGGATGACCCCCAGGCCATGGAAACCGACGAGCACTTTCTGAAGGCGCGTGAGTTGAGTCGTATGGGTCTTCATCGTAGCGCGAAGCGGGAGCTTGACTTCATCGGCGAAGACAAACCTGTGGAAGCACGCCGATGGGCCAAGGCAAGGCTCTTCTCGGCAGGTAAGTTCTTTGCCCGCGCCTCCGGCCTTGCCCGGCCTGCAGTCAAACGAATCAACGACCGATGGCCGACTCACAAGGCGGCAGATCTTTGGAAGCTAGCATACCCAAAGGCATTCGAGCAGGAGGTCTTGAAGTGGGCACGGACGAGGGATATCGATCCGATGTGGGTCTGGGCCATCATGCGCACGGAATCCAACTTTAACCCGACGGTGAAAAGCTGGGCGGGTGCTCATGGCCTGATGCAAATCATGCCGGCTACAGCCAAGAACTTGGCCCGAGGCACGGGTATCAAGGTCAGTAAAAGCGCCCTCAAGGATCCAAACGTGTCGCTCGAACTTGGGACGAAGTATTTGGCGAAACTCAAACGCCGTAATCCGGTCTTGGCCTGTGCAAGTGCTGCCTACAACGCAGGTGGAGGGGCAATGAAGAAGTGGCGAAAGAAGTTTGGTGGTCTACCGCTCGATGAGTTTGTCGAAACGATGCCGTACAACGAGGCTAGGCGGTACGCAAAGAAGGTCCTCTCGACCATGGCTGTCTACCGCTGGCTCTACGACGGAAAAACAACCCGTCTTTCTCTTGCTGCCCCAGGAGTGCCCTAGCGTCTCTGGCCATGGGAGAGCCGGGAGTTCTATACTCTCTCGTGAATTAATCCTCCGTGGAAATGGATCGAATCGGAGTCATGTTCGTTAACAAACCAGGTCAATTATTCCCGTCGGAGCTCATGGGTTCAGTTACTCGCATTCGGAAACTTACGCGCATCGTACGCCTAAGGCTTAGTCTACAGCGTACGCTTCAAGCGCTGATTCTTACGGGAGCCGTGTGCCTGGTAGCAATGGCTTGTTTGAACACAGCCATTCGCTTGAATCTGGTTGAAGAAGCCTGGTTTGTGATGGGCAGTTGGTGCTGCGGTGGGGTCCTATTAGCAACCGCCATTGCGGCAAATATTGGCGGACCCAACGACCTCTTTGCAGCCGTTCTCTTGGACGAAGCTGGCGGCCTCAATGATCGGCTTAGCAATGCGCTCGCCTTTTCCAGGCACCCGAATCCCACACCGATGATGAGCCTTGCTATCGCTGATGCCGAGCAAGTCATTGTGAGAGCCGATCCAACCCAAGCCGCTCCGTGGAAAAAACCCCGACGCATGGGAACACTCGCAGCAGCTGCTTTGGCGCTGATGCTTACGGGATGGGTAGAAGCACCGACATCCGTGACAGAGCCGATCGCTATCGTCGATGTAGGAGAAACAACGCCTGAGCCACCTCCACAGAAAAAAGAGATCCTGCTCGAGGAGGATAAGGAGCGGCTAGAGGAAGAAAAGAAGCGACTCGAACAAGAGCTTAGCAAAACCAAGGATGCGCACCTTAAGGCCTGGTTGGCGGAACTCAATGAACTGCTTCGGGATCTGGCGAAAGGAACCATTACCCCCAAAGAAGCATTTGCTCGGATGGGCAAATTGAAGCGGGCCAAGGAGGCCTGGGATAAAGAGACCGGTGACGGCCTTAAGGAGATTAAGGAAAAGCTCGCGAAAGCGGGCAAGAAGGCAAAGAAACGTAGCCTCAAGGACATGAAGGAACTCCGGAAAGCCTTGGAAGAATCGCGTCTAAAAGCTGCAGCTAAAGCACTCGATAAGATCGCAGAGAAACTTCAGAAAAAGACACTCAAGCGAGGTGAACGAAAGCGTCTAGGTCAAGACCTGCAAGACCTTGCAAAGAGGCTCGAAAGCGAGCGGAATCAACGCATTCGCAAGCTAAAACGCGAGCGAGATCGCCTGAAGAAAAAGCAGAAGAAAAAGAAGGATCGCTTTGCGAAGCGTGACCGAGATCGATTGAAGAAGAATAAGCGCGAACTTGACCGACTGAGACGCCAGCGGCAACAGCAAAGCGAGGCACGTCGAACCCTAGACCGTTTGCAGCGTAGCTTGAGTCAAGCCGCACAGGACCTGCTTCGGCGGATGCAAAAAAACGCGCAGCAAATGAGTCCTGAAGAGATGCGAAAAGCGGCGGAGATGCTTAGACGTCTGAGCAAGCAGAGTAAGGCCCAAAAGCGAATGAAGCTCGCTGAGGCCAAGCTCATCGACATCAAAGAAATGCTTCGGCGTGCCGGCAAACAGGGCAAGGACGGCAAGGGCGGAAAAGGCGGAAAAAAAGGTAAAATGGAGCGCTTCATGGCTCGGGCGAAAGGCCAAGGAAACAAACCAGGTCAGGGTAAGCAGGGCGGCAAAGATGGTAAGAAAGTCACCATGCTTAAACCCGGCGGAAAGGATGGGAAATCTCTTCTTCTGGGTCCCTCAGGCCAGGCCAAAATGCCTGGTTCTGGCGGGGCGGGTAAAGAGAAAGGCGAAGGGATTGGTGATGGTCACGATCCCAATGTTCTCGGAGAGAAGACGAAGCTGAGAGCTCGCTTTAAGGAAGACTTTGTGGCGGGTCGGGAAGGCAAAGGCGAGAGCAAGAGCCGTGTCGTTTACTCAGCTGCAACTAAGGGGTTTTCGAGCCGCTCGTATCGCCGTGTTCACCAAGACTACTCCGAGGTCGTCGAAGAGAAGATGGAACGACAGGAAGTGCCCGCTGGTAAAAGACGCTATGTGAGACGTTATTTCGATTTGATTAGACCACGCTAAGC
>MDTD01143424.1_pt1 | contig 38499 bp, 24 predicted proteins | sample 811221 | NCBI WGS metagenome assembly MDTD01 (sample SAMN05326646, study PRJNA326480) | marine metagenome | isolation source: seawater | place: Pacific Ocean: South West | collected 2011
GGAGTTGATGCTGTTGCAGCTAACTGTGATGTGACTGATGCTAGAGAGGTCGCACTTCTTGCAACACATCCATGGGTTATTGAAGGAATAGACGCCCTTGTTATCAATCACGGTAGATATGACCGAATCGATGCTAAGAATTTGGATATCGACCATTTACGAAGAACGATGACAACTAACTTTGAAGGAGCATTCCTAACCTGGCATGCTGTAAAGTCAAATCTAACAGACAATGCAAGAATTTGCGTAATCGGTAGCCAACTGGGAACTAGAGGTTCCCCCCACGGTGCTGATTACTCAGCATCCAAAGCCGCACTTTCCACATGGGCTCGCTCCCTCGCACAATCACTAGCGCCAGAAGGTAAGCGAGTGAATGTAGTAGCACCAGGATTTGTCGACACCGATATTTTGGCAGGAGATAGTCCAGAAAAGAGAGCTAGCCGTGAACAGGAGGTCCCTCTCAAAAGAATAGGAACTCCAGAAGATATTGCAGGGGTTGTTTCGTTCTTGGTTGGAGACAAATCTAGTTACATCACCGGTGCTGTAATCCACGTCAATGGCGGATTGTATCTGCCTTAGGATGTGAGCAAATGAGCGACCCCTTCGACATCTCGAAGGCCCTTGAAGGGGCGGTGAAAGACCAACTTTCACCACAGGTTTCGAAGTTCAAAATTCACTCTGAACACAGCACCGCAGGCGACCAAGAAAAAGCAATTGAAAAATTGATTTCTCAATTGGAAAATAATCAAGAGAGATGTGTCTTATTAGGCGTCACAGGCTCAGGTAAAACCTTCGCCATGGCGAACATAATTGAGAGGCTCAACATACCTACATTGATCATGAGTCACAACAAAACTCTAGCCCGCCAACTGTATCAGGAGATGGCTGGATTATTCCCTGAAAATGGAATAGAATATTTCGTATCTCACTATGATTATTATCAGCCAGAGGCATACTTGCCAAAGAGAGATTTGTATATCGACAAGGAGTTGTCAATCAATGAAAGGATCGAACAAGAAAGATTCGCTACTGTTGCTAGTTTAGTCAGCAGACCTGATTGCGTAGTTGTCTCCTCGGTTTCTTGCATATACGGTCTGAACGCTCCCGAAACCTTCCTGTCATACCATTGTAGGATTCACGTCGACCAAGCGATAGAGCCTCGCGACTTGGTTAGAGAATTGGTTGCACTCCAGTATGAAAGAACCACAACAGACCTTGAGAGAGGGCAAGTCAGGCTTAGAGGAGAAAATCTGGATGTTTGGATGCCGAGTCGTGATGACCCGCTTAGAATCAGGTTTGGATTCGATGGAGTCGAACACATTCAGATTTGCGATCCCGTTTCATGGGAAGTTCTGGATGAACTGAATGAGGCTTGGATTCACCCCAAGGAATTCTTCATGGTATCACCAGAGCGATTCGAGGAGGCCCTAGAGAACATAGAGACCGAACTCGATGGAAGGGTCGCTGAACTCAAGAGCGAGGGCAAAGACATCGAAGCACATCGACTACAACAGAGAACGCAATACGACCTCGAAATGCTTAGAGAAGTTGGACATTGTACTGCGGTTGAAAATTATTCAATGCACTTTGATGGTAGAGATTACGGAGAAAGGCCTTACTGTTTGCTGGACTTCTTTGCCGCTGCTGCCAAACAATTCCACGGAGACCCGAAGAGATTCCTCGTCATTATGGATGAATCTCACGTTACCTTGCCGCAGGTTGGCGGAATGTATTCGGGTGATAGAAGCCGAAAATTGAATCTCATCGAGCACGGTTTCAGACTGCCCTCAGCAGCCGATAATCGCCCTCTAAAACTACATGAATTCCAAAATTTGGTGCCGCAGATGCTGTACGTAAGTGCAACACCTGGTGAAAGAGAATTACTACATCTTTGTGAGGTTACAAATCAAGACGCACCAATCGGACTGCGCCACGTAGCAGGCGGCGGCGGAGTGGACGAACCTGAATATTCCAAGAAGCACCCAGATTCAGAAAGCATGTATGACATGCTGCAAATGATAGATGAAATTCCAAGAATGGAAATACGTCCTACCGGCTTGCTGGACCCTGAAATTGAGGTAAGAGGTACTGAGGGTCAGGTCGCAGATTTACTATCTGAAATAAATGCAAGAATCGAGAGAGGTGAGCGTACTCTAGTCACTGTTTTGACCATAAAATTCGCAGAAGAAGTAGCCGTTTACCTAAACAAGATGGGCATTAAAGCTCACCACTTACACTCAGAAATCGACACCATAGAGCGAACTGAGATCCTAAATGCTCTGAGAATAGGACATATTGATGCTATAGTTGGAATCAACCTGCTCAGAGAAGGACTAGATATTCCAGAGGTTAGTTTGGTGGCAATATTCGATGCTGACCGCCAAGGTTTCCTTAGAAATGAAAGAAGCCTACTCCAGACTATTGGGAGAGCTGCAAGAAATTCAAATGGCAAGGTGATTTTGTATGCAGATTCGATGAGCCCGCCGATGACTGCTTCAATTAGACAGACTTTGGAAAGAAGAGAGAGACAAATCGCTCACAATGAGAAATTTGACATCACTCCAATGACTATCAAAAAGGCGCTTCCACAAATGGGAAGCGACATTGAAGACTTGATTGCTGGTACTGCCGGAGGCAAGAGATTAGTCGCCTCAAAGGGAGGCAGAAAAGACGGAGATTGGGCGTCCAATTTGAAGGTTGGAGCGGGTAAATGGGCAACCTCAAATTCGGTCACAAGCAATATTTCGCAACCAATTGAAGAATTAAATTATTCAATTGAAGAATTAAAGAAGATGATGCACCAAGCAGCGCTCGAACTAGACTTCGAAAGAGCAGCGATGTTGCGTGATAAAATCCATGAATTAGAACACCAGTAACAGTCATCGGTTTCATATGCGAATACCACTCGCATTACACCATGGCAATCGACCCTGAGTCATTTGATGAACCAGTCAAAGACTACGATTTCTCATCACTAACCACCGCAGGTTCTCTCATCGACCAGATGGCAACTGCTGGTGGATTCACTGCAACTAAACTCGCCTACGCTAGGGACATTCTAGTAGATATGAAGAAGGAAATCGATGATGTCGATGGTGATACTTCCAAAGTAACAAACTGGCTTTCATTCCCTGCATGTCTGTGTGCTACAGGAACCAGAGGTTTTTTTGTAGAGGCTGTAAAGAGAAAAATGTTCAATGTAATCTCCACAACCTGTGGAATGTTGGACCACGACATTGCTAGAGCCTACAAGCACTACTACCACGGTGCTTTCGAATTGGATGATATCGAATTAGGAGAACACGAGTTAATGCGCCTTGGTAACGTAATCGTCCCAAATGCAAGTTATGGAGAAATAATCGAAGCTGTTGTTCTTCCTGTTCTTGAAGATATCAGGAAAGATAGGCTTGCTGAAACTGGAAAAGAAGGAGCAGACGCTTGGGTTGGTTTCGGTTCAATTCACTTGGTATGGGAGTTAGGTAAGCGAATCGGCACCCCTGATTCATTGATTTACTGGGCTTACAAAAACCAAATTCCAGTATGTATTCCTGGAATTACAGATGGCAGCATAGGCGCTCAGTTATTCATGTTCAGACAGAAATACCGTGATTTCCATATCGACACTCTCGCTGATGAACAGGTAATGAGCGACCTAACATGGGATGTTGAGAAATCCAATGCACTAATGGTGGGCGGAGGTATCTCAAAGCACCATGTAATCTGGTGGAACCAATACAGAGGCGGACTCGATTCTGCAATCTACATTACAACCGCCCCAGAGCACGACGGTAGTCTCTCAGGTGCACGATTGCGTGAGGCAATTAGTTGGGGTAAAATGAGACCTGAGGCTCCAAATGTGTGCGTAGAAGGTGACGCATCGGTTCTATTGCCACTACTGGGTGCAGATCTATTCAGAGGTGAATAAATGCGAGCGATTTTCCTTACTCTGCTAATGATTAGTGCATCATTGGCCGGATGTTTCGGTGAAGAAGAGGCAGAAGAAGTTCCAGAAATCAGAACTGTTTGGGATTTCGAACGTCCAGAACTAACTTGGTACCACTTTGCAGATGCAGTCGATGCTTGGGGCAACAATGAATTCGATTTCAATGGAAGAAATACACCGTTCATGGCAACCGGCACCTACTACGGCATAGGAATGTCAACATTCGAACCCACAATGGGGATTACACTTACAGATACGATGGTAATGAGTTCCTATGGAAACGGCCCTGGTGGGTCTACAGCAGTAGTTTCCTGTGACTTAATCGGAATGTACGAGACACTCTCTTACTCCTGTGAGAATGTATACGACCCGCTACTACCAATCGTCAATTCAAACGACCCTTACATCTACGTAGATCCGTGGACTGGACGAATAATGAAATTCGACATGCATGCACTGCTTGGCATGACTGTTGAATGGTCAGATGATGATGGTGCAACTTGGGATGGACCAAGTGTAGCAACTCAGATTTATTCTGTCCAAGACCACCAAACGATAGCAAGCAGCAACATGCCTGCATTCGCTCACCCAACAACTTGGATGTTCTGCATCAACGGAAACGCACCCCACCCACTGTGTTCGTCCAGCCAAGATGGCGGTGCAACATGGGGCCCAGAAACCTCTGGAGCGCCGGTTACATGCAATTCAGGAGGTCTTTCTGCACACTTGGTGGGTAGCGTAGATGGAAACTTCTACCGTGGCAACAAAGGATGCACTGGAGACGGTTATTCCGTGTTTAGAACAACTAACGCAGGAATAAGTTGGACCGAGCACGTGCTACCAACAACAGAAACTGGTATCGCCGATACTTGGAACGCTGAAGAGGCACAAGTTGAGGTAGACACAGAAGGAAACGTCCACGCAATGTGGATGGGACTCGACAATATGCCGTACTGGTCATATTCCAGAGACCAGGGTGATACATGGTCTAATGCGACAATGATTGCACCACCAATCAACTTGTCAGGGACCGGTTTCCCTGTTGTTGTGGCAGGTGATACGGGAACAGTAGCTTTCGGCTACGTAGGTGAGACCGAAGGAGAAGACGAGGTATGGAATGCATACCTTACCTATGCAACGGATGCTTTCAATGAAACTCCTCTATTCACGACAGTGCAGTTGAACGGTGATGATGACCCAATTGATACAGTGACCGACTGCGGTTACAACCGATGTGGCGGACTTGGCGATTTTTTGGACATCCGAGTTGATGCATACGGAAGAACATGGTTCTCACTCTCACACAACATCGCAGATATTGGAATATTCGCAACGTTCGATGTTGGGCCAAGCCTACGAGGTGACACCGTATTCATGTTACCAGAGATGCCTGCGGGTGGACCTCAGACCCTCTAAATCCTAGGAATCATTCACTGTCCACTGGCAGTCGATTTCTGAAGAAACAAACCACATATCAACACCTACATCTTGGTATTGGTAATCATCACTTACCGTGCAGGAGTATTGGCTATACAAAACCGGACTCGAGGCGTGAATTTGATTTATTATCTCTCTGGAAAAATGGTGCAGATTTTCAATCATTACCGACTGGTCTGCATCACTCTCAAACCAGATAGATTCAACACCGATTCTACAAATCACCATATTGGTTTGAGGTTCGTAACAGTCGACTGTGCTATTCGCTTTGGTTCGTGAGATATCCTCCAGCATTTGCTCGACTGCTGTGTTTTCAACAGGATACCCATCAATTGGAACAGGCACTTCACAGTGCCAGTTTGTACTATGGTTGAACTCATCGCGAACAGTCGGCTCTATCAAAATCCTATCAAACCAACAAACAGCATCTTGCAGATTATTCAAATCTTCATCATCTGCCATGCTACTCATCATACCGTCTAGTAAAGTATTGAAATATGACCAAGTTCTGTCAGTCGTATCATAAACAGTGTTGTTGTAATAGAATGTTCCTGTGCAGCGGAACCTCGGCAAACTGGTCTTGATATTATAATCACATTCCGCACCATAGCCATACCTATATTCACCAATTTCTTCTTCAATGAAATAGGTCTCAACGAGATTCAAATCCTCATTGGAGATGTACTCCGCTTGTGGTGGACCGTATGAGGACAGGAGTAGTAAAGCGTCGTCGATATGGGCCTGATAATCAATCTCAGCATCAGGTTGCAACAACAACTGATTTACTACATTATCATAGCAAGTAACGTCATTAAGATACATACATTCCATCAAATCTCTGACAATATGATCTTGATTTTGTACCAAGAAGTCGATCAGAAGGTTGGCATAGCGATAGAACTTGAACCCAGAGTTATACGAGGAATCCGTAACCTGTTGTAATGTCAATCTAGAATTCCCATCATTGTTAATTTGATTCATTATGCTGCTGCGTAACAACACTCCGTCATGCTTAGTACTACCTGCTAAGTACTCGGCCAAACCTTCCTCAAACCATGTTATTCTATCATTTGCATAGAAGGGCCCTAGTCCCCAGTTCCCATAGACTAAGTGTCTTCCAACTAAGTAGTGGGCATACTCGTGCTTAACCAACTCCTCCAGAGTATAAATGCTCTCTGATGGCAATCTCTCGTAGGTGAAAATTCGACCCCACTGTTCGATGTAAATTCCCCCGTTATTAGTTCCTAGATTGTAAAGAACCGGTTGGTACTGTTGATAATCGTATCTCGTTCCATAAATCATTAACTCAATAGCATAATTCTGATCATTTGCAACAGGTTGTTTCGATTCTGATAATCTGAAGAATTGTGCGAATACTTCTTTCATTGCATAATATAGTGATTCTGCGTCTTCAGTTCCAAGAGGAGTTCTGATAATAATTCGGCCATTATCAAAGCTGTATGTATTTGGGAATAACCACGCTTCTATTTCTGGCATCAACCCTTCTAAAGACAAATCATTATCTTGATTAACACAATTTGCAGAGTAAAAATATTCATGAACGTCTAACGCCCAAAAGAACGGGATGTTGTAATTTTGAGGATCATAATGATGATTCTCTGCATCGATTATGTACTGGCACCCGTCTGAATACATGTTTGGTGAAGATGTGTATGCAACTCTACCAAGACTCCAAATTGCCCAATTTACAGCCCACACGTCACCGTTTGGTATCAGAATATTTCCCGTATCAACGGTTATCTCAGCAATCCTCGCTAACAAGACAGGAAGGCCCTGATCTGCATTAAATTGGGGCTGGTCAACCGTTCTTGCAATACTGTAGAATACAGAATAAACAGTTAATGCAGAATAGTATTGATCTAATGTATTTTGGACCATGAAAGTATCTAGAATCGTCTGGAAAAGTGGTATAAATTCAGCAGCAAATCCAGCCGTGTCTGCAAGAATTACTAATTGGTTCAATATTTTTCTCGCCTCACTACTAGAGTCCAAGATATTCGGAGATGCTTCCAAGGATGTTGCTGCTAATTCAGTAAAATCAAATGTTTGTTGGTTTAGTGTTACACTGCCCTGATAATATGAATGGTACCAAGATACGCGTAAGAAAAATAGTAATTGGTGAATACCTTGAGAATTATCACCTTGATAAGTAGAGGATAAGGAAATTATCTCATTAGCAACGTGCTGTACGTTTGTGTTAGTGATAGTTGCAGCAATATCTGAATTAAAGTACCAGAAATAATAGATGCAGGCGTCTGTTGATGAAATAAGGTATGTCACTAAATCCTGAGGACTCATTCCAATAAGGTAAGAAGAAGTACAGGAACGACCACTAGTGCTAGTCGAGTTTGACTCAAATTTGTCTGGAAAGATTGGGGGCGTCAATAGATTTTGCCGGTCATTGTCCAAACCAGGATGATCGTGCCCCTCCTCATCCGTGGAATGTTCTTCCGAGGAGAATTCTATCGGTGCCAAAGGCTCATCACCAACCCCATAAGCAGTCTCGACGTTACATTCACTTGAGTTCGATGATTCACCGGAACAAGCGGCGACAATATCTCTGACTTGTTCAATGGTTTCATTCTCACCGGTTACGTTGATTTTTTCTTCCGATTCTTTCTCAGACTCTTCGCCAGAGATACAACCAGCCAACGATGATAAGACCATCAATACGACTAGGAAGGTTGCTTTGAGAGGTTGCATGACAACTCTTTGCTATATTCTGTAAATAGTATATTCGCCTACTCTCCGGATTCTTTCCAATTACCGTGGAAATTCTCTGCGTTATCAACACGAATGAACAAATCCATTGCAGTCCAAACTAGGCTATTGAAGCCACTTGCCATTCCTTCTGGCCCACCAGCTTTTGCGGTCATGAACTCATATGTGTCTGAAGGTGAATGCCATTCTTGCCAGAATGAAATATCTCCACCCGGGCTGAAGAAATTGAATGTTGGATAGCCCTCTTGCCAGAAAGAGCAATGATCAGATGAACAAGATTCAGCGACCTGCCAATAAATTGGGTTGCCTTCTGTCGGTTGATATGCAAGGTCTTGCTCAATAGTCATCGCAACCCAATCGGTCATCCTTCCCATCGTTTCTTGACTTGCTCCTGCAAAACTGATTGACCAGTCGTACTTGGTTGGCTCAAAGATGTCTCCAGTTAACGGGTCAATAAGTGGCTCAGTAAGCGGCATTATCGGATAATTAAGTGCAACCATATCGAAGTTCATGTAGGTTCTAACTGAGACGTTTTCAGGTAAGTTTGCGACGTAAGCCCTAGTTCCTAGAAGGCCTTCTTCTTCACATGCCCAAAGTGCTGCTACAACAGTGTGGTCAAATTCCATTTGTGCAAGTGCTTGTGCCATCTCTAGTGATACTACGGAACCGGAGGTGTCGTCGTTTGCTCCTTCATTTGTGCCTCCACCTGGTGGTGTGAACATGTATGCAATATCGAAGTGTCCTCCGACTACAATATATTCATCAGGATTGACTCTGCCCCAATTGTATCCAACAATATTCAGTTGGTCTGGGTCATCGGGGTATCGAGTTATTTCTACGAAATCAAAGCCCATCTCCCACATTCTTGCTTCCATCGCAACAGCAGCTGCCTCATACGCAGCGCCGCCTTCATGCAAGGAAGCAGAGGCACACCAGCGATTGTTGTACTGAGATGTTAGTAAATCTCCAGTCTCGTAGGCTCTTCGGCCGTCGACAAGCATCATTTCGACGCTGTCTTCTAGTGTAAGTGTAGCATTCCAGACTTCGTTACCGGCTGTGATTTCTAGTTGGATATCCGTTCTTTCAGAATCCATTACAAGGAAATCAAGTGTCTCTTGGGAAGCAGGGTAAGTCATAGATTCAGCATCACGCAATACACCAAATTCATCCATGAAGAACAAACCTGGCGAGCGATTTACGGTCCAGTCTACGGTTGATTCAACTGCGATTGACATGTATTGACCACGTGTTGCGCTTGAAACATCTTCAACCTCTAGGGCAGGAGTGACTGATTTCTCTCCTACATCCTCGCCAAAGCAGCCGCTAAAGGATGCCAAAAAGAAAGTTAGAACGATGAAAGTTGCACGTCGCATCTTATCACCACTGGCAGGGTTCGAGATGGGTTTTTCCTCCCATCATAGGAACTAGGCATTCAGGAACTCTAACTCTTCCATCTGCTAGTTGGTTCTGTTCCATTATCGCCACCAGAGCTCTGCTTGTAGCGACTGCGGTTGAATTCAGAGTGTGGACAGCTGCATTGCCTTCAGCGGTCCTGTAACGCATTCGCAGTCTGTTTGCTTGGTAATCCGTACAGTTTGAACAAGATACGATTTCTTTGAATGCATCTGCACCTGGTAGCCAAGCTTCAAGGTCGTATTTCCTTGCGGCGACAGTTCCCATATCTCCTGTGCAGATGTTTACCACTTCGTAGTGTAAGCCAAGTTTGTCCCACAGATCAACGCAGTTCTGCAATAGGTCTTCGTGATGGTCCCATGATTCATCTGGATGTGAAATCACGATTTGTTCAATCTTGGTAAATTGATGAACTCTCCAAATTCCACGGTCAGAAAGCCCGTGTGCGCCTACTTCTCTGCGGAAACATGCGCTTACGCCTACCATCTTGATTGGAAGTAGGCTAGGTTCGATAACCTCGTCCATGTACATCGATGTCAGTGGATGTTCGCTGGTGGCAATCATGTAAAGGGGGTCTGGAGTAATTCCATACATCACTGTCTCAAAGTCTGAAAGGTCTGTAACACCTTCATACGCTTGACGATTCATCATTACTGGGGGTTGTACGAAAGTAAACCCTCTATCGACTAGGAAATCTACTGCATATGTCTGGAGCGCCATCTCAAGGCGTGCCAAATCACCCTTCAAGAAAAAGAAACGACTGCCAGCAATCTTTGCTGCTCTTTCTAAGTCGACCCACTTATTCATTTCAATGAGTTCGTTATGGGTTCTCGGTTCAAACTCGAATTCCGGTTTATTTCCATGCAGGGAATGCTGAGTGTTGCCTGATTCATCATCACCCACCGGAACTGCAGAGTGGAGTAGGTTTGGAATTCTCATTCTTATTTGGTCACGCTCTTCGAGAAGCGAATTCGCTTTGTCATCAAGAGCAGCTATTCTCTGACCCAAATCTTTGACCTGAGCCATGATTTTGTCGGCTTCTTCCTTGTTACCGCTCTTCTTTGCATCAGCGATTCCACGAGCGGCTTGATTGCGCTCTCTTCGACCTTCTTCCATTTCTTTGAGAGCACCTCTCCATTGTTCATCCAACTCGATGACCTTGTTTATTCTGTCATGAGGGATGCCACGCTTATCGTGATCTGCACGAATTTTATCCGCTTCATTTCGGAAAAGTTCCATACTTAGCAATCAAATCACCTCAAAACGAAATTCCAAAGGAAAACGCTGCGCTTCCTACAAATATCAAGCCACCAATGATGTAACCAAGAATTGCGCCACCATTTAGCAGTGGCAAGCCCGCTTGAGGCCTACCTGATGCAACATAGGTCATCAGAATGAAGTATCCAACCAATCCACCAATCAGTGCTGAAATCCCTACTGCTAAGCCGCTGTCTGCGATGTAATTCACACAGGAAATCACCAACATTCCAGGGAATATTACGTCGCCAAGACCCATGAACATGGCTTCCTTTGGCTTCTTTCTCTTTACAACCTGCTTTGGCTTATCCTCAACTGATTTGGCCTCAGCAGGGGCTGCTTTTTGCTCATCACTTGAACGGATTGAATCCTTCTCATCAAGCATTGAATAACCACTTTCTTGTGGAGCGACAAGCAAGATTGGTAGGTTCAAACCAATCATTGTGTCCGCAAGGTCGAGCATATGCTTTGAGCGGTAAACAGCCCATGCGTCGTAAATTGCTGCAAGCACCATGAAGATTACAATCAATGTTGGAACGAATGTCACTCCAAGCATTACAATCACACCAGCGCCAACAAGAACGCCTACTGTGTTGACAATGTACCATTCTGGACGAATAATTAGTGCCGTCATCAGAAGAATGGATAGGCCTACACCAATTAGGAAGGCAGTTGTATCAAATTGAATACCATACGAATTATACATTGTATCCGGATCAAAAATTCCGCCATCAACTACCATTGAAAGCGCAGGTTCGTTTACAAACAGTTGGTCGCCTTTTTGCACCGTAGTAATCTCAAACCCATCTACAAAGAAGACCGAATTTGCACCCATTTCACTATCTATGGTGACGTATTCTATCAGAGATTTGTAGAACAAACCATGGATACCATCGCCATCTGAGATCCATATTTCATTTTCATCACTGCTGTCGATGTCGAATGAGCCGATGTAGGAAATTGGGCCGACGAATGAGCCGCCACCTTTGAATTTGGTTTCCTTTGTGAAATTACCGTCCTTATCGTCATCTACAATCCAAGTATCAATTTGGCCGTCTTCATAGCCAGTCATCGCTAACAGCTCTGTTTCTTCCCAAGGGCTTGGGATAATGTTGAACGCAGTGATTGGGTTTGTAGATTCTGAAACAATAATCCATTCTACATTCGCCTCATCAAACCAGCCCTCTGGTTGGATACCAGGCCCATTATATGCCTGTGAGTTTTCTTCTAACTCGATCATAACTGCACCTGCCGAGGTGGCGAGTAGTAGTGTGTCCGTGTCGTATTGCCTATTGACCAAACTCCTACCATCCAAGTTTATTGGAGGATAGACCCATTCTGCGATATAACGATGGAAACCAATATCCTCATCTGTCTGATCTGTATCGACGTATGACTCTGCAAAAATCTCCGACCTTACAACTGTGTTCTTTGCGGTGGTTATGTAGAGTGCTCCCTTGGATTTGCCTATTTCAGCATCGGGATTTTCAATAACCTCAAGGGCAGTAATACAGGGACCTATTGCGATTATTTCTGTAGAATTTGTAATGTTACCATCCCAATTTTCCAAATCGAAACATGCATATTTACTCAAAATTTCACCGCTTTCCTTGTCCAAGGTCCAAATCCACTTGTCGTTATTGATTGTGTATCCAAATTCGCCTTCAGATACAGCAAACTGGTTAGGGACACCCGGGAATGCTTCCAACTCTAGACTCCACAACAGGGAAGAATTCATCGCTCGCTTTGAAACGACGAATGAGTGATTTTCAAATGAATCTCTGAAAATCGGCTCATGAGTTAACATCGAACCGTCTTCCGTGATTGCGTATAACTCCTCATTGATTTCTTCATTTTCTGTAAAAACGAAGGCTTCAGTTTCAATTTCTGGAACGAGTAAAATGTGTGCACCTGGCACGGTTGTGTAGCAAAGTGCAAGGAATAACACGAACAATATGCCGTATTTTATGACGTGTTGAAGATGGTTCTTTGCAAGCCACAATATCATGAAAGTGAATGCGAAAATCGCAATCAATTCAAGCGCAATCCATCGAACCTCGGTGGAGCCCGATTCTCCGAAAGCTTGCAATCCTGCAGCGTCAAACCATGGCTGAAGCCATATTCCAAGCAAGATTGTGACAATGAACATGAAAGCCATTCCAAGCATACCCGGTGCTTGTTGAATCATGTTCGCAAGAAGACTGTCTTCCTTCGCCAATTCACGTTCGACGCGCTTGACATGGTCGGTTGATGCAGACTCTCCCATGCTTGTGCGGAGAATGAGGGTGGTTTTCTAATCATTGGATATACTGGCCCCTACGGGGCCAATGACAGAAAGCAGTGCTAGAGAGTGGCTTTATGCCTCCAAATCCAAGGGGATGTCACTTGGGACAGAGAGGGTAAACGCAGCACTGGAAGCCCTTGACAGACCAGATAGGGATATGGATTGCATCCACGTTGCCGGCTCCAACGGGAAAGGAAGTGCTTGCGCTCAGTTGGTTGCTGGTTTGGTAAGGGCTGGTTATCGAGTTGGGCTCTTTTCTTCTCCACATCTAATCAGCATTGAAGAAAGAGTCAGAGTTGATGGGAAATCCGTTTCTGCAGACCAGTTTGATAAAGCGCTCAATACTGTCAAAGGCTTGAATCACGAATTGACCTTCTTCGAGATAACATACCTCGTCGCACTGCTTGCTTGTAGGGATGCTGGAGTTTCAATCATGGTATTAGAAACTGGACTCGGCGGGCGCCTTGATGCAACTAGAACCGCTGACGTAGTTGGTTGTCTAGTTACATCTGTTAGCCTTGAACACAGTGACATTCTCGGAGAAACCATCGAGGCGGTTGCAAAAGAGAAGGCTGCCATCTGGAGACCAGGTGTACCGATGCTTATTCGAGACCCTGGGAATGCTAAGGTTCGTAATGCGATGAGAGACGAAGCGATTAGCGCCAGATTTTACACCCCTGAAAAATCAACATTCATGGACGAGGCTGCAGATCTTGCAGAGATGCTTTGTGCAATGATCGGTTATTCATTTGTCAGAAGGCCAATTCGATGGCCAGCGAGAATGCAATACATCCCCGGGAAGCAAAATTACCTACTCGAAGCTGCACACAACCCAAGCGGAATGGAAAGAGCAATGCCTGAGATTGCCTCAGTATTGCCAAAAAGGTGGTCCTTACTATTCGGATGCTCACCCCAACAACACATGACTGATTTCTTAAATCCGCTTTTCGACTTGATATTGAATAATCCACCGCTTGAGATAATTACGACTGAACCACAAAACGGTCGCTATCCTGGAGTAAAAGAGCCAATAGCGGGCTTGGAGCATATCCCTGACCCAGTCAAAGCATTACAATCATTCAGTGAAGATGTAGACCTTTTTTTGGTAATAGGTTCCCTATATCTGTGCGGCAATATCCTAGAGTACCTTGGTGAAAATGCCGACATACTTTGATGAATGGGAGAGGGTTGGGGTAACTGATGAAGGACAAGCATCTCGAAATTAGAATCGAACAATGTCTTGCCCTTGCAAAAGCAAGCAACTGTCCAAGGCGCAAGTTCGGCGCACTGCTTGTTGACCCAGATAGAAACGTTGTCTTGATGGACGGCTACAATGGAGGACCCCGTGGAGGAGGAGACCTGTGTGGCGGTGACGAATGCCTAAGAGACACAATGAATGTCAAATCCGGGACAAGGGTCGAAATCGGATGCCATCACGCTGAAATGAACCTAATATGCAATGCCGCTGCTAACGGTGTTCCTACCAAAGATGCATGGCTGCTAGTCACAGGAGAGCCATGCATGATGTGTGCCAAATTAATCCACCACGCTGGAATTGGCAAAGTCGTAATCGTGGATGGTGGTTTCGGTGGAGAAAATGGAATCGGATATCTTGAGAGCCATGGAGTTAACATCCAAAGGACAGATGGGCCCAAAGACCCACGATTTTAGTCGGTGGTTTGAAATCTTCAAGCATTCTCTTCCGCATATGCAGAACATACGGGTGTTAATGGCCGTAGTTTTGCTTCTCATCCCGGGTTGTACCTACCTTGATGATGTGAATGAAGAGAGTTCTGAAGAAAATTCTGAGAAAATCGAACCGATTCTTGGGTGCACTGACTCAGAGGCTGAAAATTACGATTCTCAAGCAACTGAAGACGATGGTTCATGTGAATATGAAGAACCTGAACCAGAGCCAGAGCCCGTTTTGGGTTGTACTGATGAATCAGCGATGAACTACGATTCCAATGCAACTGAGGATGACGGTACTTGCGAATTCATGGAAACTATTCCTTGCAATGGATTAGTAATTCTATGTCACAGATCCTACGATAGTGTAACTTTCCCTGAAACTCACAACTCTTATTCTACTCACGAAGACAATATCTACTATCCTGCTAGCAATCATAGAACCGGTTTTCAAGCTCAGTGGAACGCTGGAATGAGAGCCTTCATGCTAGATACTCACTATTTGACAACAGCAGATCAAAGCGCTTCTAATGTCAGATTTTGTCATGGAGATTCAGATAGAGGATTCTCTCCATGCACGTACGGGGCAGTAGACCCGTGGAATTGGCTCAGTAATTTAGAATCTGAAATGAACAGCGAGGACAGGGATATCGTCACTCTGCTGATTGAAAACTATGTAGAGCCCGACCACCTCAAAGAGATATTCGATGATGTTGGCCTATCAGAGATGATGTATATTCATGAAATGAATACCGAATGGCCTACGCTAATTGAAATGATAAACATGGACAGGAGATTGGTTGTATTTTGGGAGCAGTCCGCTGATTCCAGTCATCCATATTTCCATGATTTCCTCACCCATAGTTGGACAACAAACTACGCAGATGATGACACATCATCAATGGATTGCGAGAAACTTAGAGGGGACGTAAATCAACCTGTATTCCACATGAATAACTGGTTGAAAAATCAAGCCGGTCTTTCAGACCCGAACAGAGCTGGAGAGGCAAATGACGTTGACTTCATGATTGAGAGAGCGATTGAGTGCATCGATTTACACGGCAAGCGGCCGACCTTTATCGCAGTAGATTGGTGGGAAGAGGGTGACGTTGTAGAAGCCGCTGAGAGAGTTAACCTTATGGAAATCGAGGGAGATTAACCCCAGAATCTTCTGGTTCTTGCATATTCTATCTCAGCATAATGAATTGCTTCCAATAGAGCTTCTTTGTCTCCTCTTTGCACCTTGCGCATGAGACGCTGACAAGTCGCTTCACCTACACCTCTACCCATTAGTGCAAGAATAGCATCCATTCCACGGTTTGCAACCGCTTGGGCATTCTTCATCATTCGATCTCTAGTTTTCTCATCATCGGACTTAACCCATTCAATCAACTGTTTCTCGAGACCTTCTCTTGCGCATGCCAGCATTTGTCCTTTGCACTTTAGGCAAACTTTGGCATCTGAAATTTCAGGATATCTTGCAACTCTAAACCTACGGATTGATTGACACCTTAGACAACACAAAACCGCCCTTTCGTTCATCAATCTGCCTTCTAGTCTGGCTCTCACTTGTTGGTTGTCAAAATTTGGAAGAAGCAAATCCTTCTCCGATTTGCTTGAGATACCCAATGGACCCATAGCCGTAACTTCTAGGCCGATTAATCCGGATTGAAGCGCTCGCATTACATCGCTGGCACCGTTTACATCCATCCTTTCATGGAATAATTTCGAGAGTACCTCTACCATAACTGGGGTTCCTCGATATTTCTTCAACAGAGCTTGAATGTTGATTTTTCTTGGGTCTACTCCATGGCGTAAAATTCCGAATATTTTGGCGATTTGAGCGAATCTCCATCTTACCTCACGTGAGTTGGGAAGAGTTACTGAAAGGACACCTTCCAGAGCTTCTGGAGGTGTTTCACATAACCATTCGATAATCTCTCGAGGAGTCACACCGCCCACTTGAAGTGAGATTCTACATGGCTCTACAATCAGTCTACCCCATTTGCCAGAGCGTGTGCTAGCCATGGCTAACAGATAGTGCCCCAGTGCCTCATTAATTCGATTACCTTGACAGGAATTTATCACTAACGCATCACTTCTGTCTTCGATGGTTATTAGTCGCTCGCTTGGAATCATTTGAGCCGAAGAGAAATGGTTACTGATTATGTCTGCTAGCATTCCCTTTGCTTCCCCGTTAAGCGGGTAATCATCTAATTTCGAATTTCCTTTCAACAACTCTGCCGGGTCAATTTGGCTTACAGGTTCATCCTCCATTAAACCCAAATCGACTGCAAAAAGCCTGCGTAAACGCCCAGCTTCTCTAGCAATATTAGCAGGAGTTGGTGGCAACTCTCCGACCCACTGTGGTGCATGTCCTTGGTCTGAAACCGGCGCAACGAGCAATTCGCTTTGCTCTGGATCGGCATCGACTACAATCCAGGTACGTCCCGCCATTACGAATCTTCTCTGACTTCCATCTTGTTCTTCTCCACCGTCGTTTAGAGACAAAACGAACGCCTCGTCAACGTTACCAAGCGGTTGACGAGTCACAGCATCCCTCACTCTGTATGATTGTTTATCTGGAATCATTGAGAGGTGTTTTGAAACCCATTCTCTGGTTCTTCCCGAACGGCTGAGCCAACCCTTTTCGTATTTTTTTGGAACTTCGAATTTCAATCTTGAAATGTCCTCAGTAGGCTCTTCATCGTATGCCAGTTTAGGTTGTTCAGGCAACTCTTTTTTGCTAGAATTCTGTAATTCTTTCCAAACGTCATGAGGCCATCTGTACCATGGAATTGAACTTGGTTCATCTTCACATCGAATAACCCATCTATCTGCAAGGATTTTACCTATGGCAATCGTATCATTACGAGACCAATCCTCGAATTGACATGCACCTGCAATCGCCTCTGTTATCTCATCAATCGGTAACGCTCCATGGCTATGGACCATCATCACAATCTGGTTAGCTGCAACCGACAACGGTCTATCTCTCCATTCAACCGGCTCTATCTCTCCTGCAATGGCTTTTCTCGCAATTACTGCAGATTCGAAGAGGTCATCGCTTTCCCACGAGAGTAAATTACCGCGACCGACTCCTCCAAGCCTGTGGTCTGCCCTTCCTACCCTTTGCAACATTCGGTCAACCGAGCGAGGAGAACGAATCTGTACGATGTGGCTAACACTACCAACGTCAATTCCTAGTTCAAGACTGGAAGTACACACCAAACCTTGCAAATTACCTTCCCTTAGGTCATTCTCCATCTGAGTTCTGGTTTCCTTTGCAAGCGAACCATGATGAACTCCTATTGAGAGATCTGGTGCTATGGCTGTAAGGCGTTGTGAAACTGTTTCCGCACTGTTTCTTGAATTAACGAATACAAGACAAGGGTTGTTCTCTGATATGATGTCTGCAAGGCCACGCAAGGTAGCGTGAGCTCGAGGAGATATCGCCAATTCAAGTGAACCAACTTCATCTTCTGGCATCTGAATAATTGCATCAACTGATAATTCAGTTGACCGTGGTGCTATTGCATTAATTGCTTCAGCATCCTTGGATAACCATTTTGCAACTTGATCTGGATTACCTATAGTCGCAGATAAGCCGATTTTCTGAACCTTTCTTCCAATAAATGACTCAAGGCGGGATAATCCAACCGAAAGTTGCCACCCCCTTTCGCCGTCAGCGATTTCGTGTAACTCATCAATCACTACCGCTTGCACTGACTTGAGCAATTCCCTAAGTTTGGAGCCAGTGAACATTAACTGAAATGTCTCTGGTGTAGTTATCATGACATTTGGAGGATTTCTTACTTGCTTACTCCTCTCTGATTGAGTGGTGTCACCGTGTCTAAGGCCCAAACGCATCCCAACTGCATTGGTAATTTCCTCAAGTCTTCTATCCACGTCGCGATTTAGTGCCCGCAATGGTGTAATGTAGAGTATTGACATCCCTTGCCAACCATTTTTGAGACTGCGGTCTAGAAGTGGCAGCATTGCAGCCATGGTTTTTCCAGAACCGGTCGGGGCAACGATTAGCCTATCTCCACCCGCAGATATCTCATCCTGAGTGACTTGCTGTACTGGTGTTGGAGTCCATCCACGCTCGTCAAGAGCCTTCTGCAAACTCTCGTCGAGTTTAGAGAAGACACCTTCGGCCATGTTTGTTGGGCGAAGTCACTGGTTCAAGAGTGCAACGATTTGAGGTTCAGTAATCCTCGTCGTAATCGTCGTCATCATCTTCGTATTCTTCGTCGTCATCCTCTTCCCAATCTTCCTCTTCTTCCCACTCTTCATTGAATAGTGCTTCGTCACCATGAGAGATAGCAGTTCTATTAGCAGTGATTCCAATAGCGACTAAGACGATTATTGATAGTATAGAGAATAGCCAAATCAGAGGTTGCTCTCTAATTGAGTCAAACCAACCCATGTATGAAACGTAAACGATCTCGACTTTGTGTTCAGCCGTGTTGTCATCATCATTAACCTCTACAATGACATCATCAGGGTCAACGACTACTCTGATTCTGTCTATTCCTTCCTTGGCGTTCCACTTGACTGAAACTGGAATATTTTGGTTAGCATCGATGTTATTCAATGTGACAGAGTCGAATGGAACTATAGCGTCCCCTGCATAGAATGCAACCTTGAACTGGAAGTTGGTTTCTCCTCCAACGTTCAAAACATCCGCTGTGATTTCTATTTCTTGACCTGGGGCAACGTGGTCATCAGATAATTGAACTGAACCAATCTTCAATTGTGGTCCGACTGCACCCAGTCTTACCCATTGCCTCTCAAAGTCTGTATCATCCGCAGCAACCTCTGCGATTGGACTTGCCTCAGAGTTCGAAACAACTGGGAATTCATTTCCAGCAGAGTCATATCCGGTAAGGTAGAATCCAACCCAATCACCCTCACGAGGAGTAATTCTTCCTTCGTCTGTCAAGTCGACAGTACCTGTCCAAATCACACTCTGACCGTCTTGCTGCATACCAAGAATTGATTGTCCTGCACCTAATGTGAGAGTTCTACTAGAGTCACGCATCACCCAGTGTACTCTTTGCTGCGAGCCGGTCATGTCGGCGTCTTCGGTACCAAAGAATTCCACAGGAACCTTTGTTAGGTCTGTTGTCGCTGAAATGTCGATGACATTGAGTGGGGCTACCCTGCTGACAACTCTAGGTGCTGTGTCGTCTACAACAACTCTGAGAGTAGTAGAAACGGTTTGTCCGGTCATGTCTTCGCCCGTTCCTGGAATTCCACCAATCGAAATCAGACATGTACGGGTTGGCGAGGAACGCAATGATTCTGCATGTGAAAGTGGAACTTCAACGGAGTACTCTCCCATATCGGATAGTGAACCATCTGACCATATGCTCTGCCCGTCGAATACCTCAATGACAATAGATGCATCATTTGGCGCTGGAACATTGCTTCCTTCGTATACAACACGTCCTGTAAATTCTAGTCTGTCATCGTTTCTTACTCTGCTTCCATCTGCAACAAGACCTGTCCTTGGCTCGCTAATATCTTCGACCAAGAATGTTGAAGCATCCAATACCAAGTCGTTTTCTACCGTGAATGTGTGTTCTGAAATGATGTGTCTTGTTGGGAACTCAGAACCTCTTTCCTTGTATTCTAAGGCCAGGTCAGATATTTCCTCATCTGGCCAATCCCAACCCATAGTGAAGTCGAAATCGATCAATATCAGCGGCATTCCAGATTCATTTGTCGTTTGAACCATGTTTGAAGATGATGCAAGCGAAATAAATTCAGAATTACTCGTAAACATATCTGTTGTTCCATAATAGGAAATTCTTTGTTGGTCAACTTCACTATCTGGGCCCTCAAAGTCGAATACTAAATCGATGTACTCGAAATCGATTGCAGTATTTGCATCGATTAATCCTAGAGAGATTGTTTGTTCAGTCCCAGCGAAGATAGGAGCACCGTCATTGTGTCCGACCCAGTCAAGTCCGGTGAAAATTGCCGATGAGTCCTTGCGTGTTCTGAACGTTGCATCGTCTGCATTGAAGCCAGGACCGCTTTCCCAAGTGTATTCCTGGTCATCGATTACAGTACTGTAGTGAAGTGGATTCCCTGCATTGTCACCACCATCCCAGTAGTAGGAAACCCTACCCATATTCGGATTTCTAGAATGATCTATTGTCGTTGTGAAAACCTTACGATCAGCTTCTGTGTTGTTTGTTACAATCTTGTGAGCATACTCACTAGGGTCTGCTTCTCCATTTCGGTTTGCGTCATGGTCTGCCTCAACCCAGTAGTACAAACTCAAATCGGTAGGGTCACCAACAGCGTCGGAAAGTAAGATGCTAATTTCTTGAGCTTCATCTGCTGCCTCATATGCATCTTCATCTGGGGCAGTCATCAATGCCTCAGGATGAGTTGCATCGACCTTGTATGTCCTCATCCAGTCTGAATTGGATGCCAATACCTTGGTGGCATCCCTTTCATTGTAAGTTTGAATTTCGTAGGTCAAACCGCTTTCAACATCAATATCTGGCATATCGACTGAGATGAAGAATGACCCATTTATGTTGGATGTGTCTCTCCATGCAGCGTCAACGAAACCGTTCATCGCAATTCTAACATCGAATGCATTGTCCTTTGGCGCATCTGTTGAATCTGCAAACCACATTGCACCTTGGAAGTGCAGAGTCTCCCCCGCAGCGACCCAACTTCCATCCTCTAAATCATCGGAGGTTACCTCTCCAAAGTTGTCTCGGACTTTCAACCATCCCAATCCAAATGAATTGTTCACTCTAAGGCCAGAAGTACTGGATAGAGGAGTTGGTGAGAAACCGTTACTTCCTGTTGTATCGGTACAACTTGTCACAAATCTGACATTTTCTTGGTCTGGGAAATTAGATGTAACGTAAAACAACCAATGGATTTCGAGAATACCATTGTTCAAAACTGACCAAGATGATTGGTCGATTTCAACCCAATCATCTGGGTCGTTTGGAGATGGGAAGATATCGCCATCTTGCCACTCAAGAGTTGGAGCGCTAGATGATGGAGAAGCAAGGAAAGATAGGGTTGCGGATTGAATGTAATTATTTGCTCCGTCGCCTACAATGTGTCTTGTAACGACCTCGTATGGTTCAGTTCTCTCATGAAGAATCTCTCCCTCTGGTATGTTGATATCCAGATTTACCGTGTTAATCGAGTAAGTAACGCTGAATCTCTCTAGAACAACAATTCCGGCTGATTCAGCAGTTACGTAAACAGGAATGGATACTGAACCGGCTCCAGTGTCTGGAATCAAATCATTGAATTCCTTTACAAATGCTGTGCCACCTTGTGTAGTAGTACCTAGTAGTACACCTTGGCTAGTCCATTCGTTTGAACCGTCACCACCGACGTCGATGCCAACACCTTGTGGTGCATTGGAGTGTAGCGCGATTTGCAAATCATCCAAAACTGGTGTGTTCGCACCCGTGGATGTGTATCTGACGTAGACGTAGATATACCCTGTAGTCATTGAAACTGTCTTCGTTTCTCCACTAAATTGGAAAGTCTTGGTACTAGTATCTTGAAACTCTACCTGTAATCCTGTGCCTGACGGTGTTGTTGCGTTCCAGTATGCAGTAATTGCAACAGGGGCAGTACCTGAGTAGTAATTTGACCTAAGTTGAATATATCCACTGGTTTGGTAACTTGTGGAATATGTCAATGCTACAAAGTCGAGCACAGGCGTTTCAGTTGATGTTCCGTTCAGATAAGCCTTCCAAACTATGCTAGAACCTGGATTAGAGAAAATCAGTTTCTGGTTGAAAATTCCACTTATCCAAGTAGTTCCACCATCATTCGAAACCTCGAGTTCAATGCTTGTATTCGACGGCACATAGCCAACTAACGCTGAAACTGTGATTTCTGTAACTGTCTTGGAAAGCAATTTTGTGGAACTTGTGACAACAGATGAGGTAGAAGTTGGAGTTCTGTGATCGTAGACCGCTCCAGTTCCTTTCCTCAAGATTTTGTTGAGCTTTCCAGAGCAGTATGATGAATAGTGACACTGATATCCAAACGTGTTATCTCCTAGTTGATCCATTCCATAGTGCCCACCACCATCGATTTGGACCTTGCCATTTCTCTCGACGAAAATACCATCCATGGTGAAATGGTTGTGATATCCGTAACTCCTGTAGTATTCGTTGGTTATAATCTTGGGTAAGTCAACGATTAATCCGCTTGATTGTGTACTTGAGGTACCGAGTTGTTCACGTGTTCCAAGTAACCAGCTACCATTGACGCTAGAAGGATTGCTTGGGTTGACTTCGTACAGATAACGATTGTAATTTGGATAGACCGACTCGTACATCAACAAAAACATACGTCCAGAATCTTCGTCAATATCGACTCCCATTGGGTAATAGCTTCCAGAATAGGAATATGTGCCTAGACAGTTCCAAGCGCCAGTGGTTTGCGAAACCGACCACTTAACTAGAATTCTGTAACTGTAAGATACAGTCCAGACGTTCCCATTGCCATCACTCTCCGCATCGTATGTCGAGTAAAGTGGAGTACTGTATGAAGTACATGTTCCAACTGAGGCTGTTCCAATGTATGCTCCAGTTGTTGCGTTATAGCGCTTCATAGTCGGTGTTGTGTAGACAGATGTACTGGTGTATGTAGCAGAAACGTACTCATCTCCGTTGGCAATCACGAATCCTCGATAACTGGATGTTGAGGTTGACAAAGAGATTGAAGATTGAGATTTTGTAGTTCCAATGAAGCCTTGGTTGCCATTCGCTGCGAAACCACCTGTGTTGTTTACGATGCCACCCGTCGAAGTTCCCGATGTTGATCTGTCCAGTCCGTTCACATCTTCGGTGGGATTTCCAACCAACTTTACTTGGTCGTTACCAACCTCAAGATTTTGTCTGTTTCCGTATGCAAAACCAGGTGGAATACCGCTCCAAGTCCCTGTTCCTGCTCCACCGAAGTCAGAATTTGTCGTCATGTTACCCCAAGATGTTGAGGATGGTTCACCTGCAATATCAAATGTTGCAGAGGATACTTCCGCACCGTAAGGGAATGTCAAGTTCCCAGCAAAACCATCTCCAGTACCAGTGAATGTGTGCGTGTAAGACGTTGAACCATCGGAGAATTGGGTCTCAGTAACGTCTGCAGCAGCAAAAGGTGACATCAATGATGTAAAGAAAATAAGAGTTAGAAATAGTGATTTTTTCATCTGAGAACCGCCTCTTTGCCTTGTGGGCCTTCGGCCCACGGGGGTTCATCCCATTTGAACAATGCTCCGTACAGTCACTTTTTCTGAATACCAAAAATCGAATAATAAGACAGTCTTAGGATTAAACGGCGAGAGACATGGGTTGGTGGGATAATCAATACGGGAATCAACTGAGAATTTCAGGAACTGGTACATTTGCTTCAGCCCTGTTGACAACGCTTTCAGCGGCTCAGTTGATGTTCCTTCAAGACAATGCAGATTTCTCAGATTACACTGGAATTGCGATTGTACTGATTGTTGTCGGCGGGATTGGCCTCGCAGTGTCTGCCCCTGCGTTCCTAAACTTGAGTGCAAGAGCAAATACACTAGATATGATAATGTCAAAAACCTCGATGTCTGAACTACGCAAACTCAAACCCGATGGTGACGAAGCTGCTCGCATCTTGGGCGGCGGACACCTAGAAGCATGGAATGCCTTCCTTCAAGAGAAGGGATTGAAGAAGCGCTGATTACTGGGTTGTTCCGATGAGCAACAACGATCCCACCAGAACGCTCCTTCGCGAGTTAGTTTTGGCTGCTGGTATGATTTCGTTGCTCGTTCTTGCAATGTGGGCTCACACAGGCTCAATGCCACCGTTGGTTGTCGTTGAATCTAATTCGATGCAGCACGATGCAGGAGGAGAAGTTGGAACTATCGATGCAGGAGATTTGGTATTGGTCCATTCTCCTAACGATAACCGAATAATCAGTTTCGCTGAAGCAACTGACAAAGATTCACCATACTATGGATACGAGTCCCTTGGAATGGAAGGTGACGTGATAATTTACAAGAGAAATGGAGAAAGTGAAAGCACTCCAATCATCCACAGAGCCCTCTTCGAGATAGAAATCGGTGCAAGTACAGCGCCGAATTCGGAAAACAAGTGTGATGATGGCGTATTGTGGGATAGCTTGTGTATCATCTCTTGGACAGTGCCAGGAACAGACCAAATCAGTGTAGACAAAATCAATCTAATTTTCGATGGAGAGCAAGTCGGAAAGTACTCCTGTGGCGGGGCTGCTGCACAGCATGGCTCTGTATGGTATAGCGTCGAAAATTACACTCCAATGAATCCGGGATACATTACATTGGGTGACAACAACGACTGCAATGATGACCAAGCAGTGTTTGAATTCGCTCAAGGCCTCAATTCAATCCACAGTGGAATGATTAGGCCTGTGCAAGAAGACTGGGTAATCGGAATATCAGGTGCGGAGATTCCTTGGTTGGGTACGGTCAAACTGATGGTAAGTGGGGGAGATTCTCCCGGCGTAAGTCAAGTTCCTGGTGAGTCGTTTGTTTACTTGATTGTGTTCGTAATTGTAGTACTGCTCCTGCCAGTAATCATTGACCCAACAATAAACAGCATTTTGCGAAGATCACCTGAAGCGATTGAAGCAGAAAGGGAAGCCGTATTCGCAAAGATTTACTCTTCTGAAGAAGAATGACTCAATTGAGTTCCTGCGAGTTTGTAATCTGCGCTGTCTAGTCTGAACTCGACATAACGAACCTCATCTGCCACTTCATTCAGGTTTGCTTGATTTAGCATTCTCTCAATTCTATCTCTACTTCTCATTAGCGTCGAAATTCTCTGAGACCTCGTCTTGGGAATTCCCGATTCACCACGAATTTCGGTTAACCATCCTTCAAGGAGACTTGATGCCCAATCAGGAGAACGGATTAATTCTGGAGCGAGCAATATTTCCTTTGTGCGATGCTTGAATCTGACGAAACCATCCGGCATTCTTCTAGTTTGAATTGAATTTGGCTGCCATTGTCCTTCCCGGATGATGAGTGAGTCTTCTTCAACAATTTCACCCTCGTCATTAGAGAGACTAAGTATTGCAACCTTGTCAGAAAGTCGGACGAAAATTTGGACAAAATCATCTTCCTGCGCCCATACAGAGGTCTCATTTGGCTTTTCGCCAAATGCCTCGGAAATGAATGAATTCACCTCATGGCCAACTGCGTCCATGAAACGCCTAGGGGCATGTTGTTGAAGAACTAAGCGACATCGGGTTGAAGTGTAATCAGTGTTTCGCAGAGTCATGGCAAGCGGTTTTCTTTCCATCCAGATCGGATGGACGGAGGTTTTCCTAGCTGTTTTGCTGTGGTATATGCTGCTTAGGCACTGGGAAAATTCAGGTAAACTAGACCAGTGGAACGCATCTCGCATTTTCTTCGGAATGGTCTTGATGGTTAGAACGGGAAAAGGCAAAGACACTCTCGAGAAGGTTTCGAAGCCACGGAAATTTTGGAGAGCATATGGTGAATTGTCGCTATGGGTCTGCTGGGGTGCAATGTTCTTCGTAGCAGCCGGAATAATTCTCGCAATAGCCTCTGCTATAATCTACGGAAATCAGGCTGAGGCAAGGCCTGTATCGGAATTAGTGGCTATTCCAGGATTGAGTCCGATTATCCCACTCGGATGGGGAGTTATTGCATTCGTTGTTTGTCTAGTAATCCATGAGTTTGGTCATGGGATACAGGCACGGGCCCACGGAATGCGCGTTCGGAACTTCGGACTATTGATGGCTGGGCCGCTACCCCTCGGAGCATTCGCAGAGCCTGAGTACAACGAAATTGTAAACTCGCCACGCAGGGAAAGACAGCGGATGTTTGCAGCAGGACCTGCTACAAACATATTTGCAGCATTCATTCTAATTGTTCTCCTTGGACAGGTCGCTGGTCAGTTTTCAGCAGCAGAACCCGGAGTTCATTCAAGTCAGATTATTGTTGACTCAGGAGCTGATGAGGCAGGCTTGGAGGCTTGGGACGTAATTACTTCCATCAACGGAACTGAAATCTCCACATCAAATGATTTTGCTGATTTGATGGAAGACCTTTCTGCAGGCCAAATCGTTCCAATGGAAGTCGTAAGGTACAGCGATGGAAGTGAAGAAACACTGATGGTTAATCTCACAGATAAGTACGAATATTATCTGGATTTAGGATATGAAGAAGACTTGCTAGATTCCATGGATATCGAGCGAGGTGATGCTTTCCTAGGTGTGCAAAACCTAGCCGGAGGAACTGCAGGAGTTGACAGACTTGCTGGCTGGGCTCACCCTGATTTTGAAACAAGTCCGCTCGGCTACGTTATCAGCGTCCCAATCAACACTTTGCAAATTTTGATTACTCCATTCGAGTATCAAGGAGTTGCAATCCATCCTGCACAAGAGGAAATGCTTGACTCCGGCGATGGTTGGCTTGCTAGCATAATCGGGTTGAGTGGTTTACTATTCTTGATCAACCTATTATTCTGGTTAATTTGGGTAAACATACTACTAGGTTTCACAAATTTATTCCCAATGATACCGTTCGATGGTGGACATTTGTTCAAGGATATAGTCCACGGAATAATGACTGGTGTCCGAAATATAGGAAAGAAGACTGGACTGTACAAACTTCATCCTCTTTGGGTAGAGCACGTAACTCGAAAGGCCTCATCTATGAGTTCTCTGCTACTTCTAGTTGCTTTGGTATTCCTCATAGGTGCACCATATCTGTGATACGCATCTGAGATTCTTCTTTTGGCTTCTCGGTTTCGTAATCTACTGATTTCGCTCTTTTACTCAGTGAATCTACTGGATTACCGCCCTCGGTTCTGCAAACGAGTGCGAGGAACTTGTGAAGTGGCATACCTTGTTCCCAATCTAAGAATGGCTTCCCGTTCCTCGTTTTAGGAAGAGGAGGAATCCTTCTTGTCAGCATACCAAGCCTGCCGCTTAATTTACCAACTTCAACTCTGAATATTCGCCAAGAATCGCCCCTTACGCCTTTAAGCCTGAACGCGTACAATGGCATCAAGTCACATCTCTGGCCTTCGTAAATCATCGCTTGATACTGGTCCCATGTTCTACCTGATAGATACAGCTTTGATTTCTTTGACGTTTTAACCTCTATTGGGAAACACAAATCTCCCCTGAGTGCCAGTAAATCCCCACTCCCTTCCATTCCAGAACCAGCGGCTCTAACAACTAGAAATGGCCTTTCTATGACTTGTCTAGCCCTAGCTTTGGCAACAGCGTCGCATGACCTTGTAACCGCATCAACTCCTTTGGGGATACCTGCTAGAACCGCCCTCAGTTCTCTCTCATATTGACCTGTCACGTTTGTGAATCTATGTCAATCGCTTTTGATTATATCGCTGATTACGCGTCAAATTGATGCATGAGTAACTGCTGCGAGGTATGTGCGCAGGATTGCGGTTAGGACCGATGATTTCCGACTTTCTTTCCATCTGATGAGGGAGTTGAAAAGGAGGAAATGCGATTTTATCATGCTCGCAACAAGTAACGAATGGGATGGTATTCTTCTTACATCCCCTGAAGAAGTACAGGAAGGACACATTCCGGCAACTGAAGACACGGTAGAAATCGCTGTAGAGAGAGCAATTCAAGCCTCAAGGGGCCTAGACTCCGCTGTACAGTTAGTGTTCGGAATAGATCCTGGACCTAGACCTGGAGTCGCATGGCTAGCCGATGGAATCGTAGTTGGCAGTGCTCAATTAGAACAAATTGAACTCGTGGCAGACCACATAACCGGTCTTGCCTCAGCGGTTAAGCATCAGAGAATGTGCGTAAAAGTAGGAGACGGAGCCCCACTGTTGCGTGACAGGATAATCAATCAATTGATTTTGAGAGGTATCGAAACCCTTCAGGTCAACGAGTACAAAACAAGTTCTGGTTCCCGTATGAAAACGCATCTCCATGCAGCAACACGAATCGCCTTAATGGGCGGTAATCGAATTTATTCTTTGAGAGAATTGAACCCAACAGACGGTGACCTTAAGGAGATACAGAGGCAATCTCGGATTCAGAGTTTAGGCAATTTGACAATTTCCACAGAATTGGCTAGAAGGGTTGCTTGTGGCGAATTATCGCTAGACGAGGCGATTAGGATAGCCTAACCCTGTACCTTTCTCTTCCCTTGGAATAGAGCGTAATTACTCCACTAGATGAAACACAAATTGCAATCGCATCAGCTAGTTGACTGATTGCCCTTGCAGCCAAATGTCTACCACCTTCTCCAGATTTTGGATTGATCCCCGATGGAACTTGGACGTAGCGACCTGCGTCGCTGGCAATCCCCTTTGAATTGAATAGAATGGCCCCATCTAGCCATGCGAATTCTGCTAACGTTTCGTGATTATTTTGTACTGTAACATCCTTCTTTGAATCATTGTGTCCTTTGAATGGATTAAGTACAATTGCAGTAGTGTATCTTCTCAATTTTGGAACAGAACCAATTGCAAATAATGCTCCGACTGCGTGACCTTCCCTACCACGTCCACCGATTTGTCTAGCCAATTCCATTACCCTTGCTAGAACTTCAATATCAACTCCATGCTCGTTTGCAATTATCGCTAATTTGTTTGAAGCTAATGAATTTGTTTCGATTACAACAATTCCATTCATTGGCTCTGCCATAATTGCGAGTATTCTATCACTAGAGTTGAATCTACCTTCTCCTAAACCCTGCAGAACTATGTCGTGAAGGTTGTTTAGAACGGAGAGTCCTTGTGAGGATAGTGAATCCTCTAGAATTTCAACATCTAAACCCAATTCTGTAAGATTCTCTCTAACCTTAGATGAGGATGTCAAGGTTACCAGACGTAATTTTTTTGGCAGTACTTCTCGAATTTTTTTTGCTGTTATCGAACTGTTTGAAAGTAAGACTGCAACAGAAAAATCAGAGCGTTCTCCCTCTATTGCCGATGCTACCATTTTTGGCAGGTCGACCAAATTAACACCTCATTCCATTGTTGTGTCCATACCAGGGAGTTGGTCTTCTGACTCCCTGTACACAGTGCGCATGTTGTTGATGAAATTCCTTTCTTTTACAACGATATTGTACTCCTTTATCCCAGGATCTTCCTCTCCATCCATGATGCCGAGAAGTGTTTCTAGAGTCAGTCGAGCACCTTCTCGGTGAGGGTATGCGAAGACTCCCATGGATAATGGTGGAGCCATTATCACGCTAACGTCTTTCATTTCGCGTAGTGTGTCAAACAGATTGTGATATGCTTGTGGAAGTAAATCTCGCCTAGATTCATCCTGATTTGGCCTGCGACAATCTGGGCTAACTACGTGAATGATGTGCTTGAATTTGTTTTCGAGGTTGTAAGGTTCGGAAACAACGTTGGTTGTTACTGGGCAAGGAGGTAGATTCAACTTTCTTTGCTCGATGCTAACATTTCTGCAAAATTCTCGCAACTCATCTCCTGCTGCTTTGTGTATTTGTGCGTCTAAGCCCTCTCTTCCAGAAAGACGATTATTCGCAGGGGTAACAACAGCATCTGCCTCTTGCAAATGTAATTCGCCACCAATGACTCGAACTACTCCCCATCGACAAGTTCGGGCCATGTACAACTCGACCATGTTACCAGCAGGAGGGGCCGTCCTTCATATACACATTGACGATTTCAGCCAAAAATAGCCTATTTTGACCTATACAAGCAAGCGAAGTGACTTTGAGTGACATCCCGTGCACGTTGACATGTCACAATCACGAAAAGCGCTATTTTTAGTTTCGCTATTCGTGGTAAGCCTAATCCAAATACCGAATCAATCCAATCCGGAACAAGAATTGAGAGAGCACATATTCGATGGATTCAGCATTGAAACAGACATCTGGAATGAGAGCCCGCTAAGGACGGTAGCGGTTCCTGGAGGATTCAATCTATCGACAGCTGTTGACTATAGCGATGTTGGAGTTTTGATCAATAACAAATCCGAAGTCAGCCGAACGATTGGTTGGGCATTCGTCACTGCCCGGAACATTAGTGCAGACAGAGTTTTCATTTTCGATAATTCATCTAACCCAACCGGTGAAACAATCAACAGAAATCAATTCAATACATATTTCCTTGAACCATTCAAAGTGATGCTATCCAATTACACTGGCACTGATTTGAATTACCTGGTAACAACAAAAGGCATGCCTTTGAGGGTCAACGGCGGCAATAACAAAGCGTCTTTCGATCAAGAAATTGCATTGGCTGGTGGCGCATATGACTCAGACATTGGAGGCGATTGGTGGATTGATCACAATTATGGCCCCCTTGCAGGTAAGCAAATGGAAGAATTCACTAGAGATGAATATGGGTTTTTCTTGGTAACTAGATTGACTGGATATACAGTTGAAACCGCTCTAGATTTGATTGAGAAAGCGAACAATTCCTACGGTGCAAGAGGCACACACATCCTAGATTTAGCCACAAATAGAAATGACTCAGGATACAAATTTTGGAATGACGATTTGTATGTAGCAAACACCACTCTAAACGACACCATGAATCTACCAGTGTACTTCGATGAAGAAACTGAATTCGTTACAAACATGAGCAACGTAATCGGCTACGCATCTTGGGGAAGTAATGACGGTAACTGGAATCGAAATTATCTATCGAATGGCGGCTTTGATACACTGGATTCTTCTTGGTCAAGCGGTTCCCGTTATTGGAATATATCAGCGCCTACAGTAAGTTCTGGCGATGTTTTCAACTGGTCATATCAGACCTCAATAAAACAGAACGGAAACGGTGCTTTTGAAGCAGAAATTTCTGCTAGTTGCACACAGGATTCTGGCTATCTGCGACCGGGTATATTTGCGGAATATTTCGACAATGAAGGAATCAATTTTAACGCTGCAACAATGCCTGATTTAATCGATAGAGTACCAGACCACTCTCGACTAGAGTCATCCCTTGCGTATTCATCATCCGGAAATCCATATCCTGGTTTGGACGACAGATTCAAGAATAACTGGGGCGCAAGATTCAGTGGACTAATCAACATACCTGAAACTGGAAACTGGACATTCTATCTCAATACCGATGACGGCTCTGAGCTATGGATTAATGGTGAAAGCCTAATCCAAAATTACGGAATGCATGGAATGAGAGAATACTCCGGTTCTCTCAATTTGACGGCTGGATACCACGATTTCAGAATCGAATTTTTCCAAGGCGGTGGTCCACACGGATTGAAATTCTCGTGGGAAGGTCCGAACGTTAGTAAGACGACGATTCCATCCTCTGCATTCGTTGTACAGGCAGATAATATCCCGCAATCTGAAAACTTGGTTCACCATTGGGATTTCGAGGAGGGAACTGGGTCCATTTCGAGTGACAGCGTCACAAATGATTCTAATTTCACATTGTATGGAATGAATTCAACCAATTGGAGAAATTGCGTTGACGGAAATTGTTTGTGGTTTGATGGAGTCGATGATTATGCAAAGGTGAATGTTGACGATTGGCTAGGAAATTTCAGCATTAGTCAATGGGTCTGGGCTAACACAACCTCCCTGCCGACATACGCTTCTACATTCGCAATCGATGACAATGCTGGTTCCAATCAATCGTTCCAGCACATGGTTTCTGGCGGTAAATGGAAACTTCATAACAATCAAAGTCTGACATTTGGCGACGTTACTGCGCAGAAATGGACACACCTCGTCACAGTTTACGATGCAGGGTCCGTGAGACAATACATGGACGGAGTTTTGGTTAACACTAACTTCTACCCGAATGGTTCTTTGAACAACTTTGACTTGTACAAAATTGGAGTAAATAGGGCCGGAAACGCTCACTTCGAAGGCATGATTGATGAACTAATGATTTGGGATACTGCGCTCAATAACAGTTCAATTACAGCCCTTAACAGAAACATCCTAAACAACTGTACTGCATACTCGGGCAACGGTCAAAATGTTGCATACCTTGAGACTACACATGAAATCCCTGTAAATTTCACAAACCACGCATGGAATGTGTATGCTTACGGGAAAAGAAATGGCGATGTATTTGGAGAATACCAATTACAAGTAACATCATTTGATTCTAACGGAAGCGAACTGAGTTACAATGAATCATCAAAGAAAGAGTACACAACAGCATGGAATTCACAGACAATGAGATTTAGACCGCATGAAAATGCGACTTCTATGAAAATTAGAATCTCTTTGGATATAGTCCCTACATCCACTGATGGTTCACTATTTGTTGACTCAGCAATACTTCGTGTGATTAGACCGCACATGAGTTGGGTCAACGGATCGATTGTAGAGACAGCGGTTAGCACAGGTGCCCGCTCATTCAATTGGGGCACATCTTACGGACAATCCTTAGTTGCAGATATCCTCGAAGATGGGGCTAGCGGAATCAAAGGCTACGTGTACGAGCCGTACCTAACAGCGGTCTCTTCACCAAGTGTACTGTTGTCATCCTACGCTAGTGGATACAACCTTGCTGAATCTTACGCAGCTGCAAACACCATGACAAGTTGGATGGGTGTTGTTGTTGGAGACCCGAAGATGAGCCCATACGCCGATATCGTCCATGACATCAGAATTATTGACGTAAGAGTGACGGAAAATCTTACAGTAAATTCCAATTGCAAAATCGAAATTGCAATTGAAAATATTGGTCCCGGAATTGGCGTTGGAAACCTGAAGATTTTGGACAAACTTGGCAGCATTGTTCTTACAAATCACAGCATGGTTTTGCCAACTGGTTCGGAAAATGGAAGCAGACAAATCATTGAACTTGAGATAAACACCTCAAGAGAAGGCTGGAATAATTTAGTAATCAGATGGGAGGCATCATCTATTCTGAATCCTGAGAGAAATATCGACAACAATCAGTTCGACCTTACAATATGGGCGAATAGCCCTCCCGTCATCGAGGACATTTTCTGTGACTCAACCCAGTATAGTAGAGGTGACAGATTCGTTTGTAGCCTAGAGGCAACCGATGATAGTGGAGTGGTAAATGCTACAATCGCTTGGAGAATAACAAGCGGAAACAACAGCAGTGAATGGATTGAGCAAGGAACAGGTAGCCAAGATGGTTATCTGTGGTGGACCACAATCGACCTACCAACGAATGTAGAGTTGGGAATGCTTGACATAATGGCAACCACGGTGGATGAATCAAACATTTCGACTGTCTCTGTTTCAAATGGAGTTGCCCAAATCAGAGATGCTCCTGCGTTTTGGTTCGGTGTGCACGTTTCTGGTGTAGATGATTCCGAATGGGGTGGAGCTTCAGTTTTGACTTCATTCCCCAACAAAGGAGTGCTCAGAGGGCACGTACTTACACTGAAAGCATGTGTTCTAGATCCAGACCACTCAATTGGTTCCCAAACACCGGAGTTTAGCGCAACCAGAGGCAATATCGACGGTCTAAGTTACATGGCTGGAAACAGTCCTGAACATCACTGTTACATCGCATCCTTTACTATTCCAACACAAACTAGCCTATCCTCGTTTAAAATCGAATTAAGAAATCACGAAGGGGCCTTTATGACTCAGAGAACGATTCAGGTCGCTGATGAGCCTCCTGAAGCGATTATCGAGATAGTAAATGCACAAAATGAATCTGTAGAAAACGTACTCGGGGGAGGAGGAGAATACATTCGAGTTTCCGTTACTGATTACGATGATTCCATTGAAGGAGTCTATGGAGATGTTTCAATTCATTGGCCTGGTCAAAGCGCATATTCATTCCCTGTTGAATTCGACAATGGAGTCGCTCTTTTCCCTCTCTCAACTTCAGAGAGTATAGAAACTGGTGATTTGATTATCACCGCAAATATCACCGGAGCAAATGGTGCTTCAAGTTCAGCCGCAATTCAGACACCTATAGTATTGAGTCCACCTGAAATCTTAGCAATTGATCTCTGTCAAGAGGGTGCTGAAATCAGTGAGTTGATGTTCGGTCAAACCGCTGACGCTGTAGTTAGGATACGCTCGTCGCGGCAAATACAGGACGTAAGTGCAAGCCTTGAACAACTTGGATGGATTGTGTCTGCTCCCAATCAAGGCAGTACAATTTGTGGAAATGACGTTCCTGAGCAAAACGCAGCATACCATTTCAGAATACAACTCGACTCCTCTTTCGTTCCAGGCAATGGCACTCTGGGAGTCAGAGTTATCGACATAGACGAAATTATGTCTGTATCATTCTTGACTTTCGAGTTCTTACATTCTCCACCAGTAATTACTGTTGACCATCCTGATAACATATCCAATGCTGGTCTTCTCGAAATACTTGTTGAGATGAATGATGCAGATGGAATAGACGCTGTTTGTATGGCTGATTACTATCAAGATGGAAATGTGATTTATTCTGTACCTGCAAGTGGAGTAATGGATTTAGACGATTCTGGTTTCTGGTCGAATTCCTGGCTATTACCTACAAACATTAGTGGAGACATCTCATTTGAGTTATCTTGTGAAGACTGGAGTGGTAATCGAGTAAATTACACATCAACAATATCTATTGACGAACCTGTGGAGTGTGTGGAAGACTGCGGACAGATCAACGAGGAAACACAAGAAACATCAGAATCCTATACCCTACCTATTACAATAGGCATAGGTATTCTAGTGATCATATTAGGTAGTACTATTCTCATACGCAGGCGCAACAACGATGCTGATGTTGAGACTTGGAGTGACGAGGAGGTAGAACCAACAAGAGACGAAAGAATTCCCGAAGGTTGGACTTTGGAGGAATTCTTGAATTGGCTTGATGGCCCTATGCCGGAAGACTGGCAAGAAGACCAGTGGGAATTATACAAACTAAGCTTAGAAGACCTAAGATGAGCACAGGATTCATCATGGTTGAGTTAATGGGATGGCCATGGCAGTTGGCTATGTTCTGGTAAATGTTTCACCAGGTCAAGAATATCAAGCATTTCAAACAATAAAAGAGTTAGAAAATGTCTCAGACGCGACACTGCTCTTTGGCGACTATGATATAATCATCAAACTAGAAGCAGAAAGTCTTGGAATAATCGCAAAAACTGTTGTTGATACAATTAGACAAGTTCCGGGAGTTACCGGTTCGAAAACTCTCGCTGGAGCCGAAGTTTAAGCGATTAGCATAAACGCATTACTGCTCAAAAGTACTCTCTGAAAAGGCCCACTGCGGCCAATATGTAGCGCAGTATAACGGTTTGACGGGGGAAACATTATAACCTTGACATGACCGTAGACGGTACGAGGTATAACCTATGGGTGAAAAGAAGTACTTCGTTCTCATGAAGGACGGAAAAGACACAAGCCAAGTATTTGCAAGCCGACAACCACGTGGAGCAGCACTAAAAGCTGCTACTCGTGGAGTAACAGACATCCGTCTACGTGAGCGTGGAACCAAGAGAGTCCACGTCTTCACAGGACGCATCGACATCGTCGACAAGCCTGCAAACGGCCCAGCGTGGCTTCCTGACAAGATCAAGAAGGCAAACGTAAGCAAGACAGGTATCGAGCACCTTTGAATTAAGGATGCAATGATGCATTGTTGAAACGCCCTTGCGGGACTTTGCCCCTCACAGGAGTTCGCTCCTGTGGGGGGCTTTTTTTATTTTCAAAGCAAGATTTTGCTTTAGGTAAGTTACATTCCTTTTTCTATTAGATTCAACACGAGGGTATGTGAAAACACTGAACATAATCCGAAATATTGGGGCTGTAGGTATTGGCCTAGCCTTCATTTCAGTCGGTGTTGACCATTTCATTCATCCAAGTTGGTATGAGCCAATTGTCCCATCCTTGCTAGGAGATCCGAGATTCTGGGTATTGGCAAGTGGAGTTTTTGAAATCCTATTTGGTATATTCTTCATATTGCCCAAAACAAGACCATGGGCGTCAGTAGGCGGTGCATGGTTACTGGTCGTATTGTACTGGGCGAATTTCAATATGTGGTACAACAATATAGCCCTAGACGGCAAAACGTACGACGATATTTGGCACGTGGTAAGATTAGTTATACAGATTGTTTTGATTTTCTCAATAACTTGGATTGGAGAAGTTACGCCTTTCAAAGGCAGAGAAAAGTTACACGACTCACTTGACATATTCAAGGGAAGAATCACCTCCAGCGCATTTGCATCTGGAGATAGAATCGTTGTTGGAGCTTGGAAGGAATCAATCTTTGGAGAATTTACGGACATTATGTGGGCAAAGAAGGACGGAACGAGGGTTCTAATCGCTCCGACAAAAGAAATCGCGGACTATGTAACAGCGATGTATTCCTTTGATGAAGTGATACTCGAAGAAGTAACGACCTCGCTAAATGAGCGCAGTATCAGGGTTTGTTGTAACACCATGGACTTAGAATTTACTTGGAACCGAGGATTCCCAATTCCTTTCAAACGGTCCCTCCTATTCATCCAAACAATTGAGTTGTTCTTTGCAAAATTAATATTTTCTACTCGAACATATGGCATCACCAAAGATAACAGAAAAGAGTGGTACGCAATAGACCGTGTTTCGCACATCAAAAGCGCTACTGCGCAAATAAATGGAAAGAACGCTGGAGATTTAAAACCAATGAAGGACCCTTGTAAATTTGGATTTTCAGAAGCGCCAAAAAAACCCTCATCTTGCGAGGTTAGGACTCACATTTTGTAAATTATCAACTGCAAAATGGTAATTTATTGGAGTATAATATGTCAAAATGACAAGGGATTATAAGTGATGCAAAATCAGCGATAGTCATGAGTTTAGCACCTGTTGATTATGACTTTGGAGATTCCTCAAATTACTCATTTGTGGAAAACATAACCTGCGCCAATGATGAAGCAAGGAAAATGTTCGTCGAAGCCTTTGGCCACATGTTGAATTATAACCACGAACAAGCGATTGCTTGCTTCACAAAAACCACAGAACTAGACCCAAATTGTGCAATGGCATGGTGGGGAATTGCATACTGTGTGTCTTCAAACTACAACTGGGCCCCCGGATTGGGATCAGGGCACGACGCTATTCAGCAAGCTATCACAGTGATGGACCACTGCACTGAATTAGAGCGAGACCTAATCACTGCCCTATCCACTCGCCACTCCGCTGAAGCAAGAGATGCTGCTGACCCATCTGTTTTGAACATGGGTAACAGCCCAGAATTAAACGTCGCTTTCGCAGAGGCAATGGCTCCACTATACGAGAAGTACAGTGGTAACCTCGACGTTACAGCAATCTATGTTGAGGCTTTGATGAATCTGAAAGCTTGGCAACTATGGGATAAGAATACCGCCACTGGAGAAATTACTCCAGCAGATGATAATACTCTACTTCTTGTCAAGATTATGGAAGATGCGTTTGCAAGCAGCGAAGAGGCAAAGGTGCACCCAGCACTATGCCATCTTTACTGCCACGCACTCGAATTGTCTCCATTCCCAGAAAAGGCTCTACCAGCGGCAGACGTTCTTCGTACCAGAATGCCAGGATTGGGCCACTTGGTACACATGCCATCACACATCGATGCATGGGTCGGGCAGTGGAAGGAAGCAATCGATTGTAACATCGCTGCGGTTGAAGCAGACGACAAGTATGTCGAACTAACAGGAAACGAATCTCAATTCTACAAGTTCTACAGAATGCACAACCACCACTTCGTTGTCTGGTGTGCAATGTTCGACGGACAGTATGAAACCGCATTGAAGTACGCTAGAAAGGCGGTCGAC
>MDTD01029764.1_pt1 | contig 38473 bp, 25 predicted proteins | sample 811221 | NCBI WGS metagenome assembly MDTD01 (sample SAMN05326646, study PRJNA326480) | marine metagenome | isolation source: seawater | place: Pacific Ocean: South West | collected 2011
GATTACGAAATGCTCGGCAAGCATGCTTCTCTCGTCGTGGATACGAGAAACGCCATGGATCGTGTCGATGCTCCCGCTGCAAAGATCATCAAGGCCTGATCTTGGTCAAATGAAACAGGCGAGCCGGCCCTGAGGACCGACCCGCCTGTGAACCAGGTTTCGGCATTTTTCAACTGCCGTAGTTGCTCAGAAGAATCATGAGATCATCCACATCGACATCACCGTCGCCGTCGAGATCCTCCGGACATCCGGAGCAGCTGCTTCCGTAGCTGGCGATCAGATTCATCAGATCGTCCACATCGACATCACCATCGCCATCCACATCGCCGGGATTTGATGAAGGCTCGACTTCATCGCCCTTGAGACAATCGACGAACAGCTCCTGACCACCGATGGCGATCGTGTCGACGATTCCGTCGACCTGAATCCATCCACAGTCCGCAGTGACGGGAACAACTGTGATCAGGCAGCTTCCGATGGTCTGGCCATCAAGTGCATTCACGCTGCTCTCGAATCTGAAGTCGCCATTGACCTCGAAGTTGATGTCGCCACCGTAGTAGCCATAGGCCCATTCGACGTTTTCGTATGAGACGCCGCTGCCGAGAATGTCATGCACGACTGTCGCGGATCTCAGCTTGAGTTCCTGTCCTGAATGGCAGGCTTGATGGGCCAGGGAAACCTGCACATCACCTGTCGTGAATGGCGTTCCATTCCAGAGGATGAAATCACGTGTCTTGGAGGGAAGGCCATCGGTCATGAACGACGTACCCGGTCCCATGGCAAGCGATGGCGACAGATCCTCGTAGCCCCAGTCGCAATCGCCCTGAGTGCTCTGAAGATCGTCGAGCCAGAACTCCTGACCCCCGAAGCTGATGGTATTGACGTTGCCGACGATATCGATTCGACCGCAGCCACCACCGAGTGGAACGATGTTGACATTGCATCCACCGATCACTGCGGGGAAGGCGCCTGGGTTCGGTCCCCAATGACGATCTCCATTTATGGACAGATTCAAGGTGCCGCCATACCAGCCGAACAAAATGCTCGGGTCCGTTTCCGGTCCGCCGCTGCCCGCGTAGTCGTAGGTGACATAGATGTTAGAAAGCGCGAGTTCCTGATAGGAACCACAGGCGTTTCCACCATTGTCGATGTAGGCATGGCCATTGTTGCTGAATACGCCCGGAGTCATTTCGAAATCCGAGAACGAGTAGTTGACGCCACTGCTGTTGTCGGCGTCGAGACAGTAGTAGGTCTTGCCGAGTGCCACGTCGTCAAAGGCGGGTTTGGCCGAAGCCACTGCACCCATTGCCAGAGTCAGTGCGGTGGTCGCAGTCAGTACGAAAGTCGTGTTGTTTTTCATGATGGGGCTCCTGGTAAACATGGTTCGAAGCGAAACAAGATCGCTTCAACAGGTCTGCGTTGGAGCCACGGTGATCTCACAGCATTCAGCGGGAAATCTCGGATTTCCGCATGCTTATCCTGTTTTCAAGTCGAAAAACGGGCTTTGGAACCCCTCCATGTGCCTCAGTGCAGGGCCATGGGGGCGTTCTCCCCCTCGGGCAGAGGGTCCACGATATTGACCCCTCTGGTTTCCCTGATGAAGAACGTCAGCAGGGTGGCCAGCAAGAAGAGTATGGGTATGCAGGCCAGCGCCCATTGATAGTCGATGGCCTGAAGGCTGGCGAAGGAGTCTGGATCCTTTGCAGCAGCAGCGATGTGTTGGGTCGACGGATGGATCGATCGCGGGTGCATGGGGATCGTTGATCCCGGCACATGCATTCCGGACCTCCAGTTGAGAATCCAGCCGATGCAGACTTGCAATCCTGCCGCCATGAGCATCACCAGGAAGTTGCAGATGGCAACCGATGTAGCACCGAAGCGACGTGGATTCACTTCCATCGCCATTGCAAAGGTGATTGCCTGGGAGCTGGTCGCCAGCCCTGATAGGAAGAGCATGCCGATCAGGGCCCAGTAGGGCAGCCCTGGGATCAGCAGAATGATCATGGTTCCCATCCCACCAAGGCATCCAATGAGGATGAATGGGCGTCGACGCTTGAAACGGTCCGACAGCAGACCGACAAGCGGGCAACCGACCAGCCATCCGATGGCCAGCATCGAGATGGCGAGATTCGCCTGATTGCTGTTCAGCGAGTCCAGTGTCTCCAGACTGCTTGTACCCCATAGCGCGGCCAGAACGCTCAGCGGAAGATAGATGACCGCACTCACGAATCCGATCAGCCATATCTGGCGGTTGCCGAGTACGCAGGCGATGCTCTTCCAGAGTCCTATGTTGTCGGATTCGTGTCGAGCTACAGATGCACTGAACCACGATGGTCTCTTCGGTATCACGAGAAAGATCAGCACACCCAGCGCACCGCCAAGAAATCCGGTCCACATCACGACCTTTCGCCAGCCGAAGTCCTCGACCAGAAGATTCATTGGAAGTTGCCCGGTTACTTCTCCGATCATTCCCACCGAGGTCGTCATCCCAGCGATCAAGGCAAGACGTCTTGGCGGGAACCAGACGGTCGCTACATACCCCGCGCCGACAAAGGCAAAGGCCGAGCCGATCCCGATCAGGCCTCGAGCACCAGCAGCCATGCCCAGGCTGTTCGAAAGGGCGAAGACGAGACAACCGACACCACAGATGATGGAGGCGGATGAAACGAGGTACTTGGTTCCAAATCGATCGAAGAGCCATCCAACAACCAGTTGGGTTGGCGCATAAACCCAGAGGTATACGGACATGGCGGAGCCGATCGTTCCAGGATCGGACTTGAGCTCTTCCGAGAGCTGGGGGAGGATGACATTCGGCGTCACACGAACGAAGAACTCGTATAGATAGAAGATCGCGACGATGCCCCAGAAGCACCACGAATACCAACCACCACGCTGCAATTCGCCAGTTTTGGGATTCGGCAACGCGTGTTTTTGAGTAGTTCTATCCATGCTTGTTGGCTTCTACCATAACCTCCCGAGGCATCCTTCGGGAAATCCTCGGCCTTGATACCATCTGCTTGAATGATGACCATCATGGGACATGGCGTTTTGCTCCTTTGTGTGCTCTTCTCGAGTCCAGAAGGTGGTACTGCGGGTTCATCAGAGCAGACCAGGGACAAGGAGTCTCCATCCGAAGTCGCAACGCCCGATTCTCCTTCCGATGCCCTTCCATCAGCATCGGATTCCCGAGCGAAGGAATCAGTATCCCAGACCAATGACAATTCAACGAATGTTAGGGCTCGCATCGGAAGAAGAGAGGTCGTCCTCATTCCCAACTCTGGTCCGATCCGTCGCGGTCATGGCGGTCATGAAGTCTACAGCCGTTCAGGCACATCGATACCGAGACTGCGTATCCCTCGTTCGAAGCCGCCCGAAGGGGAGGAGGCGCCAGTCGGATCGGACAGCTTCGGATTGCTCGTGGGACTCTTCGACGACACCGCAAAGCTCAACGTGATTGATCGTACTGAAGCGGGTTGGACCGGCAAAGGTCTTAGGATCTTGTCCGACCAGCACAAGCTGGCTCGAGTATCAGAACCACTATTCGATATGGATCCGTTTTCTCCACTCAACGATGCGATTCAGGGATTGCGACGGGAGATTCTGGCTCCGATCAGCACGACCTTCGATCCCGCGATCGCCTGGACCTACCAGCACGCCACGAACGTGCGAGATGGATACGAGAATGGCCGGTCTTCACTCTGGTTCGGTGCCGATGGTGCCGTGATTCTCTGGGACGATCCCGATTCCTCGGGACGTGTCGTCTACAACATTCAGTCGGCAGTAGGTGCATTCACACCAGTCAGACCCTATCTGGGGAATGCAGTGGGCTCACCGATGATCGTGAACAACATTCTCGTCAGCAGCAATTTCAATCTCTACATGCTGTTCTGGAAGCAGGAGCTTTTCGAGAAGAAGGTTCGTGTCATGGTCGGAAAGTTCGAGGATCAGGTCTTCTTCGATGCGAACGCCATCGCTTACAACCCGATGTCCCAGTTCATGTACGAAGGTTTCAATGAAAGCATCACAAACCCCTTTCCGGGATACGGATTCGGTGGTGTGGTCCAGTGGGAAGTCTCCGACTCATGGGATCTGAGAGTCGGCACCATCAATTCGGAAACAACCGGCAAGTCCACCGGCTTCGAGTATCTGTCCTCGGACCATCTATTCTCGATTTTTCAGGCGACCTACACGAGTGAACTGACCTGGGGCGATCGAATTCACGAGGGTCATTACCGGGCAATGATCTGGTACAACTCAATTGGAAAGACCCCGAGCGGGAAGAATCCATGGGATGCTTCGGGCTGGGGGGTGACATTCAACATGGATCAGGAGATCTGGCGAGGCTTGGGCGCATTCTGCAGGGTGGGGTGGGGCGAGAACGATGTCACCACCTCGAATTTCTCAGTATCTGCCGGTTTCAGCATCGAGAACTTCCTGGGTCGGCAGGGGGATGCGATCGGATTTGCGGGCGCCTGGTCGAAGATCACCGAACTTGGGCGGTACCAGACGGGGTTTCCGATCGAGCCCATCGGGATGCAGCCAGCGGTGCCGGCAGGAAATCAGGCATTCATGGAACTCTACTGGCGAGTCAACGTCACGGATACGGTTCAGGTCAGTCCTATACTTCAGTACATCACCGACAATTCATCGGGTATAGGCAAGTCTTGGATATGGGGTATCAGATCGGTGTGGTCCTTCTGATACCCATGTGATCCGGACTTCAGCCAATGATGGCACCGACTAGAATCATCAGTGTTCCACCAAGGTAGATCGCCGATCCAATCACCGCGGTCAGCAGCGTGAGGTCCGTTGCGCCGAGTCTCATGGCCTGCTTACCGGTCCACAGGCTTATTGAAGCAAGAAGTATTCCAATGGCGAATACAGCAAAGACTCCGAATGCCACTGCAAACATGCTCAGGCCATGTCCCTGCTGAAGTGATGAGATTCGCATTTGAATAGTCACATCTTCAAGTGGAATGCTGCCGAGCTTGCCTGAAAGCACATGGTTCATGTCCATGAGAAGGGAGTAGACAATGAGCAGGACCGATCCTGGCAGAATCCATGTCATTGCCGAAAGAAGGATGGTGCATCGCACAAGCGCGGGGCGATCTGATGTGGTCATCTGATATCCATTGGTGTGTTTGGTACATACCTTTTCGGACAGAAAGATCAATTGCTTGAAAGAACACTCATCGCACGCGATGCAGCGCATGATGTGCGGCTCAATCGTCCGAGAACCAGTCGATAGTCGATTCAGCTGACCTTGAATTCGACGACGAGGTCAGTCAAATCGCCACCATGCTTGCGGTTCAGAAGAAATCCTTCGGACCGTGGTCACATGGGTTCCGTGGCCAAGGCCGCTCTCATGGTGCTTGCATAGCAGTTCGAAGCCGGGTGATTTGAAGTTACACTGGTGCCAGACCGGAGAGAGTGCACCATGACAATTTGCAAATGGCTTTTTCTACTTGTCATAGCTGTTCAGCCCGACCCGACTTCATCCGAGAAGATCCAACTCGACGAAGGCCTTGCCGTTCAAGTCTGGGCGGAGTCGCCATTGGTCGAGGATCCGGTCGCCATCTACGCTGATGCAGATGGCCGGATTTACGTGGCGGAGACCTTTCGTCAGGAACAGGGCGTCGAAGACAACCGCTCACAGCCATACTGGTTGATTGATGATCTTGCTGCTGTTCGAATCGAGGATCGACTCGCCAAGTACCGTAAATGGGCGCACAAGCGAGAGAACGGCATGGACTGGTATACCGAGAAGGAGGACCGTATTCGCTGTCTTGTGGATACGGATGAGGATGGTCGTGCGGACACTTCGGTCATAGTCGCCGATGGATTCAATGAAACACTCGATGGAACCGGTGCGGGCTTGCTCATCAATGGCGATGAACTCTGGTACACCTGTATCCCCAATCTATGGCGACTTAGGGATGTGGACGGCGATCTCCAGGCCGATACGCGTGAATCCATGTATTCGGGATTCGGCGTACGCGATGCATTGCGTGGGCATGACATGCATGGGCTGGTCTGGGGACCGGATGGTCGAATCTACTGGTCGATAGGCGATCGTGGATACCACGTCGAACGTCCCGATGGAACTGTTCTTGCAGACCCGCATTCCGGAGCGGTCTTCCGGTGCGAAGCCGACGGCAGCGACCTCGAGGTGTTCCATACCGGACTGCGCAATCCGCAGGAACTTGCATTCGATCGCTTCGGCTACCTGTTCACTGGAGACAACAATTCCGATGGTGGAGATAAGGCACGCATGACCTATTGCGCCGAAGGTGGTGAGACGGGATGGGAGATGAACTACCAGACTCTCGATGGAGACAACAATCGAGGCCCGTGGATTCAGGAAGGCATCTGGGAGACTCGCCACGAGGGGCGGCCTGCCTGGGCATTGCCACCGCTGGAGCATGTGGGTTCGGGTCCTTCGGGATTCGTGTTCTATCCGGGCACGGGCCTGTCCGATCGCTATGAAGATCATTTCTTCATGTGCAACTTCCTGGGCAGTCCCGAGCACAGCGGAATCATCTCGATGAAGATGGTTCCGGATGGGGCCGGGTTTAAGGTCGAGGATGTGCATGATTTCGTGAAGGGGGTTCTGTGCACGGATGTCGATTTCGACGTGCAGGGTTCGATGATCATCTCGGACTGGGTCGAGGGCTGGTACAGCACGAACACCGGACGGATTCTGAAGATTTCAGATCCATCACGTCAGGATCAGAATCGATCCGTCGAGGCCATACTGACATCCGATTTCTCGACCATGGGCGTGGCTGATCTGATCGATCTGCTTTCGCATGCGAATCAACGAGTGCGACAGCAGTCCCAATTCGAACTTGCGAGACGAGGTGACTCGGAACGACTTGAACTGGTGGCACTGGATCCGGAAGTGGACCAGATGGCTCGCATTCACGCGATCTGGGCACTCGGCATCATCGATCGAAGATCTGGAAATGCCGAAACCATGCGGGATGAATTGCGAGTGATCGCATCCCTTCAGGATCTGATCTGGGATGACGATCCAGAGGTTCGCGCACAGGTGATCCGTGTACTGGGAGACGCGGCGTATGCGGCGGCTCTGGAGGACATTCAGGCGATGCTCTTCGATGAAATGCCCCGTGTGATATTCGAGGCGGCCATTGCGCTTGGGAAGATCGGAGACAGCGGATCCCATGATGGCATCGTCGAGATGATCGCGATGAATGGCGATGAGGATCCCTGGCTCAGGCATGCCGGTGTCATGGGACTCTCCATGATCGATGATCGGCCGAGGTTGCTCGAGCTGTTGGCTGATCCACAGCCGCAGGTTCGTCTGGCTGCTGTGCTTGCCTTGAGAAGACTCCATGATCCCGGCGTTGCGATTCTCCTGCGAGATCAGGATGATGAGGTTGCCGCCGAAGCAGCTCGGGCCATACATGATGTTCCGATTGAAGCGGGCGATCCTGCACTTGCCGATTTGCTGCCTGTGCTCATCACTTCTCAGGAAAGCGACCGGAGCAGCCGAACATACAAGGCGGTGGCAAGAAGATGTCTTTCGGCGGCCTCGCGTCTTGGAGAGCCGGAACGAGCGCGTGATATGGCGAGATTCGCGCTCGCTGAAGACCAGCCCGAAGTGCTTCGGCGTGAGGCCATGGGCATCCTTGCGTCTTGGCCGGACCCATCACCTCGCGATCGTGTTCAGGGGCGATATCGTCCAGCGGGCAAACGAGATGTCGAAGGATGGAGGGAGGTCATGTCCGCTGTACTTCCCCCGATGAGCGCCTCGGATGACATTGTCGCGATACCAGCTCGGGAAATCGCGTCTGAACATGGAATCCCACTCGACGCCTCTTTGCTGGAGGAACAGTTGGCAGACGATGCGAATGCAGTTGATCAACGCATCTCCGCATTGGAGTTTCTGGTCAAGGATCCAGCAACACGATTCGATGCGATTCACAGGGCGGTCATGGCCGAAGATCAGGGATTGCGATCAAGAGGATTGGAACTGGCGGGCATCTGGCAAATGGACGAAGCCCATGACTGGCTCGTGACCGCTCTGGAATCAACATCCACAAGCGATCGACAGTCGGCCATCCGGGGAATGGGATTCATGGAAGATCGGCGGGTTCTGGCAATACTCCGAGATCGCCTCGAACTGCTGCAAGAGCAGGATCCAGCACTGGCGATGGATCTGCTCGAGTCGTCGAGGAATCGCGAAGATCCGAAGCTCGATTCCTTGGTTGAGTGGTGGGATCTTCCGGGAGAGGATGGCCATCCTCGCGCCTACACACTCGCCATCGACGGCGGTAATCCATCGAATGGTCGCGACATCGTCTTCTACGACTCGGGGGCGACCTGTCTGAGATGCCATCAGATCAACGGCAATGGTGGTGTGGCCGGCCCTGATCTGACGGATGTCGGCGGTCGACTCGATTCCGCACAGTTGCTGAATTCACTCCTTGATCCCGGGGCCGAGATCGCTGATGGATTCGGAGATGCCTCTGCCATGCCTGCGGTGACACCGCATCTGGATCCCATGCAGATGCGGGATGTCGTGGCCTACCTCCAGACACTCCGTGACACTCCGAATTGAATCGGTGCGGATCGTTCTTCGGGTTGGTATTCTCGATGGATGTTCCTCACAAGCATTCTCCATGTCTGCACGTTCTGCCTGACCTCAGCCGGCGTATCAGAGGAATCACCCATCAGGCCGGGTGACCGCATATCAATCGTGGGCAATACCTTCGCGGAGCGGATGCAGCTGGATGGCCAGTTCGAATCCGCGTTGCATGCGGCCTTCCCTTCCCATGATCTGAGCGTGAGGAACTTCGGGTGGAGTGGCGACGAAGTCGCTCTGCAGCCGCGTCCGTACAAGTTTCTCGGAATGAAGGAATGGCTGAGCCGCCATGATACGGATGTACTCATCGCATGTTTCGGGATGAATGAATCATTTTCTGGATACGAGGGCCTTGCTGCCTTCCAACGCGATCTCGAAGCCTGGCTCGATGAGCAGCTGGCCGCCAGCTACAACGGCGAGACGCCGCCGAGAATCATCCTGGTTTCGCCGATTGCCCACGAGGATCTCGGATCCCCGCTCCCCGATGGCGAGGATCACAACTTCGTTCTGGATCGGTATGTGCAGGTCATGAGGCAATCGGCGCGTAAGAAGGGGGCCATCTTCATAGATCTGTTTGAACCGACTCGTGATGCCATGAAGATTAGCGATGAACCACTGACGATCAATGGAATCCATATGAATGAAAGCGGGTACCGCTTCATCACCTGCGAGATGCTTGCCGCGATGAATGTATCGATTCCATCTCAGGATGCCGTGGATGTTGACTCGGCGTCGGATCATGAGGCATTGAGACAGGCAGTACTCCGAAAGAACCGTCTCTTCTTCCAGAGATGGCGACCGGTTAACACGGAGTATGTATACGGTCGTCGACATGAACCCTTCGGTTCCGAGAACTTTCCCGAGGAAATGAAGAGACTGGACGACTTGATCGAACAGGCTGAGAAGCAGGTCTGGAGTCTGCCTCCGGGCGAAGCGGGCTGTCTGTCGATCGAGGTGGGATACCGATGATGCCTGTTGTTTCATTCTGGATAGCCCTTCTGTCGATCGTCCTGATCAACGAGCCCGCCACACAACCTGCGGATCGCCCTGTTCCTTCGCCGTCCGATGCGTTGAATTCATTCATTCTTCCCGATGGTTATGAAATAAACTGCTTCGCCTCCGAGGAGATGTTTCCTGAACTGGCGAATCCAATCGCCATGACCTTCGATGCCAGTGGCCGATTGTGGGTCGCGGTGTCCCCGACCTATCCGCACTTGATTCCCGGCGATGCGCCGGACGACAAGCTTCTCGTTCTGGAGGACACCGATGGCGATGGTGTCGCTGACAGAAGTACCGTCTTTGCCGACGGACTCTACATCCCTACGGGATTCGTTCTGACTGGAGACGGGGCCTATGTCGTATCACAGCCGAACCTTCTCCATGTTCGCGATATCGATGGTGATCTCGTTGCCGATGAACGGACCATCGTGCTGCATGGATTCGGATCGGAGGACAGCCATCATTCGATGTCGGCATTGACCTGGGGACCTGATGGGGCGATCTACCTCAACGAGGGGACATTCCATCACACCCAGATCGAGACACCCTGGGGACCCAGAAGGGTTCAGCATGGCGGCGTCATCCGTTACAAGCCCGACATGGAGCAGGTCGACATCGTGGTCAGCTTCCCATTCGCGAATCCATGGGGCCACGCGATCGATCGATGGGGCCAGAGCGTCATCTCTGACGCCTCGAATGGATACAACTACAAGATGACCCATCTGATGGGTGCCCACACCTATCCCGACGACATAAAGGGGCAAGGGCCATACAGAAACATCCGTTCATTCACACCTGGTGGACGAAGGCCTTCGGCTGGCAGCGAGTTCATCCGTTCCGCTCATCTTCCCGAGGAGGTACAGGGGCGGTTCGTCACGAGCCAGTGCATCGGTTATCACGGTCTTCGCTGGTATGACCTCGAGGAGAATGGTTCAGGTTGGATCACCGAAGCCGAAGAGATGGAACTTCTGCAGTCGACGGACACGAGTTTTCGTCCAGTCAGCATGGAGATCGGCCCCGATGGCGCCTTCTACGTACTGGATTGGGCGAATCCGATCGTGGGTCACATGCAGTTCAATGTTCGGGATCCAAGGCGGGACCATGATCATGGCCGCGTATGGCGGATCACCTATCCATCCAGACCGCTCTCAAAGCCTCCGTTCATCGCCGATGCACCGGTCAATCAACTGCTGGAATGTCTCAAGGCTTATGAGAACAGGACACGTTCGCTGGCTCGACGAGCTCTTCAAGAGGGGGATCCAAAACTCGTGCTTCCAGCCTTGGCGCAATGGTTGGAAGGGCTTGATGAAGACGATCCGGAATATGAACATCATCTGGTTGAAGCCTTGTGGATTCATCAGGGCTTGAACCATGTCGATGAATCCTTGCTTGAGAGAGTGCTCAGTTCGGAGAATCCGAATGCTCGCATGGCCGGTATGCGGGCATTGAGATGGTGGCTAAACGACATCGACGATCCATGGCCCCATCTTGAGCGTGGCGTCCTCGATCCTCATCAAGGCATGCGGTTGGAAACAGTGGTCGCACTTGGCCATCTTCCCGACATCAGATCGGCGGAACTGGTGGGGCTGGCGACCAGTCAGCCAATGGATGCCGACTTCGAGACTGCTTTCAACCGGACACTGACGGCACTTCGTCCATGGGGGACGCCGATGGGAGAAGGCACGATCGCCTGGCAATTGAAGCAGATGCCGGATTCCGATCTGCTCGAGTTGGAAATGGATCATTTCGTCGCTCGCGAGAGAATGAGACGAATTGGTCTCCCCGAAACCGAGAGGGAGGCGGCCATTCGATGGCAGGCGGAACAGGCGTCACGAACCAGGATCGAACAGTTGTTGAATGTCGCTTCGGATCTCGATCCTGACGAGGACGCCTTGAACGATGTCATCAGGATGATCATGGCCTCATCCCCCGAAGCAATCTCATCGGAACGTGATCGACTGCTTGAGATGGCGGTGACCCCTGAGCTGGACAGTAGCCTTCGACAAGCGGCCTGGGCATGTCTTGCAATGGACGATCTTGATTTCATCGATACATGGCGTATTGCCGAGCAGAGTCGGGATCCAAGAAGATCCTGTTCGGAGTTGCTGGGATCGATCTCGCTGCTGCAGGGCCGCGACGAACTGAATCCGGTTGTGGAAAAGGCCTGGCATACGGCAAGGCTGCAATTGCCCTTGGAATCCCATTCGATAGAAGAAGTGCAGGGCAGGCATGTCCGCATTTCGCTTCCCAACTCCGGCACGATCACGCTGGCCGAGGTCGAAGTCATCAGTGACGGACTGAACATCGCGATCGACAAGCCTTGTCGTCAGTCGAGTACGGTGTGGGGTGGCGATGCGTCACTTGCAGTTGACGGAGATGCCAATGGCATCTTTTCGGCAGGAACCTCTACTCACACGCGTGAAGGCGGTGAATCGCCATTCTGGGAGGTCGACCTCGAAGGTATGCACCCCATCGACGGCATTCGAGTCTCGGGACGATCTGAGAGGCCCTTTGACCAGAGGCTTGATGGTTATCGAATAGAGATTCTCGATGATGATCGGGAGATCGTCTATGCGCAGGATGATCTTCCCGCACCACAGTTCACGAGTCAGATTGAGATTGGCCGTTCATGGGACCCGGTTCTTGTCGAATCAGCCTTGAACGCGATGTGCGGTATTTCATCACGTTCCAAGGATTCGATGGAAATCATGCGAGGGTGCGTCGACTCCTCGAATGATCCGTTGCTCAGGCTTCTGGCTGTCGAGGCGATGCAGTCTATCGATTCCGAATATTGGACTGAGGACGACGACAGATGGCGTATTCGGGAGATCGAACTCGAGACGATTCCTGATCGGATGATCTACGACAAGAAGAAGATCCAGGTTTCAGCGGGGGAACCGGTCAGGCTGAGGCTTGCCAACAAGGACTCCATGCCGCACAACCTACTCATATGTCGACCGGGTTCAATGCGGAGGGTGGGAATTGCCGCAGACAACATGGGCACGGGTCCAGATGCGGTCAAGCTCAACTATGTGCCGGACATGAAGGAGATTCTGCATGTGATGGCGATGGTGGAGCCGGGAGAGGTGGATGAACTGCTGTTCATGGCTCCAGAACGTCCTGGCAGATATCCATATGTCTGTACTTTTCCCGGCCATTGGCCGATGATGAACGGTGTGATGACGGTCAGAAAACGGAAATAGCCCTCCGGAGTTCTCGAATGATTCGCTTCATGATTGCCCTGATCCTTGCTCTGGTCGCCTGGCCTGTTCATGCCGAGGACGACAATGCGCCGATTCCGCATCTCAAGGTGGGGGTGTTCCTGGAGCCGCCATTCACGATTCAATCCGCCAAGGAACTGAATGGCATATCGATCGAACTGTGGGAGATGGCCGCCAACAAGCTCGGTTGGAAATGGTCGTATGAGATCATGGATCTTCCGGATCTTCTGGAGAGAGTCACCACGGGAGAGATCGATATTGCGGTGGCACCGCTTGCTCGAACTTCGGATCGTGAAAAGGTTATGGACTTCACGCCTTCCTATCTGCAATCCGGACTGGCCATCGCCTCGGAACGCGAACCTGTTCACACACTGCTCGACGTCATCTCGCATGTCGGGGATCGAGCATTCATACAGCTCACCTTCTCACTGCTCGTCATCACGATCTTCTTCGGTCTGATCATGTGGTGGGCGGAGCGAAAGACCAACAAGGATCACTTCGGGGGTCAGATGGTCCATGGGTTCGGCAGTGGTGTCTGGTGGTCCATGGTCACCATGAGCACCGTCGGCTATGGAGACAAGGCACCGCGGACGGGATTGGGCAGATTTCTGGCACTCGTCTGGATCTTCATCTCGATCGTGCTGCTTGCCGCATTCACGGGAACGATCGCCTCCAGCATGACCGTCGGTCGAATGGGTCAGAACATGTCCCAGTTGTCGGATCTTCATGGAAAGAGGATCGGGGCCATCGATAAGTCGGATGCCCAGACCTGGCTGGAAAGCCACAGTTTGCAGGTTGTGCCGTACAAATCGGTTAATGAAGGCCTCAATGCCATTCTGGATGCCAAGATCGAAGCGTTTGTCTCCGATCGATCCCCAATCCTCTGGGAAGTGGCGCAGTGGGACAAGGGGAACGAGATCGTGACCGAGGGGAACATCCACCCCCAACGACTTTCGTTCGCGTTGCCGACCGGAAGCAAGTACAAGGAGGCGATCGGGGTGGCCATGCTTGGTGTTCTGGAATCACGGACCTGGGACTACATTCGTGCCCAGTACGGTGAGCAGAAGGGTCTGCTGGGCCAGCTCGATACGTCTGGTTCCGAGTGAGCCTCGGCTTCGAGTGAACAGCCGACAACCGACGACGCCATCGCACTCTGTAGCCGTTCCAGAGGCCTGCAGTGGCTGCATCCACTCTAGATCTTTCCTTCGCAATGCTTTGTGATTGATTCAGGACTGCCTCATGTTCAGCCATGGTCATGGATGTTCACCGGGCGGAACTTCCTGCTGGGTGTGAAAAAACGCAATTAGCAGTCTGGAAATCCAACCTGAACACAATGTGAACGCGAGAGGGGGATCGTTCCATCATCTGAAAAGTGTCGTTTCATTCATATATAGGAGTAAGTGAATCATGGCATTCCAAGCCAGGGGTTTATGGAAAACCGGATCGATACTGGGTATGGGAGCCATTCTCCTGTCCAGTGGATCCGCCGTTGCAAATGACGAGGTTCAGGAGCTTCGGGAGCTTGTCGATACGTTGCGTTCCGAGGTCGATGTGCTTCGTGCGGAACAGGGGACGGACTGGATGACCGAACAGCGTTCGGAGCAGATCCGTGAACTTGTCCAGGATGTTCTCGCGGATGCCGATACCAGGGCGAGTCTTCAGGGCAGCAGTGCACTGGCCGGCTACGACGGCGGATTCTTCATTCAGTCCTCAGACAACAAGTTCAAGCTCAAGTTCAATGGCCAGATTCAGACTCGATGGGCCTTCAACCATCGCAAGGGTGATGCCGCGGAGGAGACCAACGCGTACGGTTTCGAGATCCGTCGTTTCAAATTGAAGTTCAGCGGTCATGTGTTCGATCCGTCATGGACGTACAAGATGACCATCGTCAACACACGGAATGCCCGTGAGGGAGGCGGTCCGAACTTCTATTCCGAGGATGCCTGGCTTCAGAAGAAGTTCGAGAACGGCATCTACGTCAAGGCGGGTCAGTTCAAGGCGCCGTATCTGCGTGAAGAACTGGTCTCCAGCAGCGCGCAGTTGGCGGTTGAGCGAACCATGGTGAACAACGCGTTCACATACGGTTGGACCCAGGGACTCGAGATTGGCTGGAAGAATGACTGGCTTTCCCTTCAGGGCATGTACAGTGATGGACCTCTGGCATTGAACGGCCAGGCATCGTCGGCCGGCGAAAACAGTCTGACGGGCCGTGCCCAACTGCTTCTGGCAGGCGACTGGAAAATGTTCAATTCCCTTTCCGGTTACGGCAACTCCGACTTCGGTGCCATGCTCGGCGCAGCTGTCCAGTGGTACAACTTCGACAATCCAGCCAACTCCTTCGAGTACGGAAACGTCGATGGTCGAAACAACATTGGTTTCACCGTGGATGCATCGGTTGGTGGAAAAGGCTGGACAGCCTTCTCGTACTTCGTATGGGGTGCCGGTCGAAACAACGATGTCGTCTTCGATACCACCAAGATCAATTCATGGGGTTGGGTTGTCCAGGGCGGCATCATGCCGTGGGAAGACATCGAACTCTTCTCCAGATATGAGTTGGGCAACATCGAGGACTATCGTGGTTCGCTTGATCTGCCAGGCCAGACCGGCCACAACTCGACCTTGACCCTCGGTGCCAATTGGTGGCCGACCGGCACCAAGAACATCAAGATCTCAGCGGATGTCGGATATGCATTTTCGAACCTGGCCAATGGTCCTGGTGCGAACAATGATCCGAACAATCCAAATCGAAATCCCGGAAGTGCGGACTGGGTCAGTTCGGGTACCGGATGGCAAAGCGACTACAGCAACAACAGTGGCCAGATTCTCATTCGTGCTCAGATGCAGTTGCTCTTCTGAGCGAACTCTGTTCGGTTGAGGTCCTCTTTCAACTGAGGATCGATTCTTCGGAGGTGGCCCCGGTGCATTCAGCACCGGGGGCCTCCTCTCGGAGGTCAGCGGGCCAGCTTCTGGCCACTTCGGCAACCGACCATGCCTGTGCCGGGCAACCATGTGCTCGGTGTGGCTTGTCACCATCGTAGATCTCGGCGATTTGACCGGTGCAGCCATCATCCATCGATTCGACCAGCGGATTCAACAGTTCTCGCATGAGTTCGTCGGTTCCAGTCGCGTCTTCGGAAATGGCCTGCAGTCCGTCACAGTAGGGGCCCATCAACCAGGGCCATACGGTGCCGTTGTGATACGACTCGTCTCTGGTGGTCATGTCGCCTTCATACCGTCCCTTGTAATCTGGATCATCCGGAGAGAGCGTGCGAAGTCCGTACGGGGTCAACAAGTGGTCTCGGGCGCAGTCCATGACAAGCTTGGCCTGTTGGCCGGTGAGGCAAGGGAATCGAAGACTGACGGCCAGAATCTGATTGGGCCTGATTCTCGCATCACCACGCCAGTTGCCCTGATGAGGAACCAGTAGGTCATAGCAGCAGTTCGAGGCCTCGTTCCAGAATCGGCCGAACGATTTCCTGGTGAGGGCAGCGGCCGCCTTGTATTCGGCGGATTCGGCTGGATCAGCGACCATCTCGGCAAGGCATCGGAGCCCGTTGTACCAGAGAGCCGAGAGTTCGACTGGTTTGCCGATTCTGGCCGTTACACCGACTCCATTGACTCGTGCATCCATCCAGGTGACGGCTTCACCGGGAATACCGGCCATCAGCAGGCCGTCGTAGTCGATTCGAATCCCGTAGTCGGTGCCACTACGATAGGAGTCGACGATCTGCCTGCAGGTCTGAACCAGAAGCATGAGATCCGATGAAGACCCGGGATCATCAAGGCTTTCATGACAGGCATGCACAGCATTGATGAACCAGAGGCTCGCATCCGCGGTGTTGTAGTACGCCTTGTCCTGAGAGTCGTCGAATCGATTGGGGATGATTCCGTTGCGGATACGCGAGGCAAATCCTCCGAGCATGGAGATCGCCTCATTGGCGCGGGCCTGCTTCAGAAAAAGTCCGGGCAGACTGATGAGGCTGTCTCGTCCCCAATCGGCGAACCATGGATAGCCGGCGATGACGGATGCCGGTGCTCCATCACCATGACTTCGCTTGACGATGAACTGGCGGCAGGCATCGGCCAGACGATCGGCGACCACATCTCCATCCGAATGGATGTCGACACTGGGTGGGGAAGGTTTCAGTGATTCCTGAAGCGACACTTTCATTCGGACCGTGGATGATTCAGGAGAGATCGGAACCCTGAGGACGCCGGCACAGAGCGCATGCTCGGTGTGATCCTGACCACGAGCCATCTCCTTTGGATAGTCGAAGTTGTCCCACCAGTTGCAAGTCGATTCCCAGTCACCGGAACAGGACTCCATGATCATCGCCTGACCGTTGCGCTGGACACAGCATCGCGTGCCTTCCGCGGACGATTGGAGATCGTCCGGAGTGGAGGCGAGCAGCTCATGGAAGTTGCGCATCGTCACCAATGGTCGGATCGTCAGCATGGCGTCGTGAACCAGCCCATCGATGGTCCATTCGAGCAGGCACGAATTGCATCCCTGCTCGAGTGCCAGCTTCTTGCGAATGGTGATTCCACCATCGACGACCCATGTCCATGTCGCGGATTTCATGTCGCATTCGAAGTCGACCTGGTATTCCCATCCATTCGGATGTGGTACATCGGATCCACCGAACAACTGGGTACTCAGCGGGAAGTATCTGCCTTCCTCGGCAGTCGGATGAAACTGATCGATGGTGCTGTTCAGGCAGACCACGCGATCGACTGGAGGATTGACTGCCGCGACGAGAAGTCCGTGATACCGACGCGTATTGGCGCCCGATGGCGTGCCCATGGCGAAGCCACCGATACCATTCGTGAGCAACCATTCCGAGGCGTAGTCAGGCCGTTGTCCGTGAGTATTATTCCGAGGCTCGTTCATGATCAGATCTGATTGGTCTTGTAGTAGTTAATGAGTCCGTTGGTGGAACTGTCATGGGATGAAACCGACTGGTCACCTTCCAGTTCGGGCAGGATGGCCCGGGCCAGCACCTTCCCAAGCTCTACACCCCATTGATCGAAGGAGTTGATGTTCCAGATGGCGCCCATCGTGAAGATCTTGTGTTCGTACAGGGCGACGAGCGATCCGAGCGTCTTCGGATCCAGGGTCCTGAACAGGATGCTGGTCGACGGTCGATTGCCCTCCATGACCTTGTAGGGTGCCAGTGTTCTGGCCTTGTCCTCGTCCATGCCGCCACCGGTGAGTTCCTTGACGATCTCCTCCTCGGTCTTGCCCTTCATCAGGGCCTCGGGCTGAGCGAAGAAGTTCGACAGCAGTATTCGATGCTGTTCACCGATCGGATTGTGGGTGTGAATGGGTGCGATGAAGTCGCAAGGGATGATCTTCGTTCCCTGATGGATCAGTTGATAGAAGGCGTGCTGACCATTTGTCCCGGGCTCACCCCAGATGACCGGGCCGGTCTGACAATGGATATGGTTGCCCTGGCGATCCACGTGCTTGCCATTGCTCTCCATGTCGCCTTGCTGGAAATAGGCGGGAAAGCGATGCATGTACTGGTCGTAGGGGAGTATGGCCTGGGTCTGGCAACCATAGAAGTTGTTGTACCAGACACCAAGCAGTCCCATGGTGGCGGGTATGTTCTCCTCAAGCGGTGTCGTTCGGAAATGCTCGTCCATTTCATGAGCACCCTGAAGAAGTTCCTCGAATCGATCGAATCCGATGCTGACGGCGATGGAGAGTCCGATCGCGGACCAGAACGAATATCGTCCGCCAACCCAATCCCAGAATCGGAACATGTTGGCGGGATCGATCCCGAACTTCTCGACTTCGGTTTGATTCGTCGACAACGCCACGAAGTGCTTCGCGACATGGGAGTCATCGCCGGCAACCGCCATGAACCAGTCACGGGCGGCGTGTGCATTCGTGAGCGTCTCCTGGGTTGTGAAGGTCTTCGAGGCGATCAGGAACAGTGTCGTCTCCGGATCCAGTGACTTGAGCGTCTCGGCGATGTGCGTGCTGTCGACATTGGAGACGAAATGCGGTTGGAGATCCTTGCTGATGTATGGGCGGAGTGCTTCCGTCACCATCACCGGACCGAGATCTGATCCCCCGATTCCGATGTTGACGATGTCCGTGATCTGCTTCCCCGAGAAGCCTCTCCAGGTTCCACCACGAACGGCATCGCAGAAGGTCCTCATCTGTTCAAGAACCGCGTTCACTTCCGGCATGATGTCCTGGCCATCGACGAGTATGGGGCGGTTGCTCCGGTTTCGAAGCGCCACGTGCAGGACGGCGCGGTTTTCCGAGGTGTTGATCCGCTCTCCGGCGAACATGGCATCTCGTAGCTTCTCGACCCCGGCCTCTTTGGCGAGCTTTCTCAGAAGCGGAAGTGTCTCATCGGTGATCCGATGCTTCGAGAAATCGATCAGGAAGTCCTTGAACCGCATGGCGTATCGATCGAATCGATTCGCATCCTCATGAAAGAGATCCCTCATGTGCAATGGAGCGGTCGCTTGATGGTGGGACTCGAGTTCCTTCCAGACCGAGGAAGCGGTGATGTCGCCTTCATGGAGAGCGGTACCTTGAGTCATGTCTTGCTCCTAGCTTGTCTGGTTGCCTCGGTTGTGGATCAGGCTATTCCGACCCCTGTTCCCAGAGTCGGAAGCCGCCCGTGAAGGCATTGGCATTCTGCCCCAGTTCACAGTAGTCGGGAAGTTCATCCTGATCGAATTTCTTGGCATTCCCGCCGCCGATGACGATGTAGTCCGGCTCGAGGGCCCGTTTGAATTCGGCGATGATCTCGAGCACCGCCGCCTTCCAGTGCTTCTTTCCAAGTTCTGCATAGCCCCGCTTGCCGGCAAAATCCTCGAATGTCCTGCCATCCTTGTATGGGAGATGACCGGCCTCCATGGGCTGCAGCTCGCCATTGACGATCATGGCCGTGCCCAAGCCCGTTCCAAGGCCCATGAAAAGCATCTGCCCCCCGTGGTAGCTGCCCAGAGCCTGCATGGCGGCATCATTGACGATCTTCACAGGGCATCCGAAGGCTCCGGCGAAGTCGAATGCCACCCATCCATCCCCCAGATTGGACGGCTCGCACATGATCTTGCCGTGGACCACGGGACCTGGATAGCCGATCGCGATTCGATCCCAGGACCAGTCGTCGCCTCCGAGGTCCTTGACGATGTCAACCATGCCGGCAGCCGTCATTTCGGGTCCTGAAGGCGCCTTCCGCCGCTTGGTCTCCCCTGAGAGGAGGACCTTCACGCTTGTGCCACCGATGTCGCAGACCAGGGTATTCATGTCTTCTCCAGCTCCCGCCGCCGGGATCCCGAACGTCGTTTCAGAGACTTCGATGCGGCGAATACGGGATCCATCCACTGTACTCGAAGCAGGTCCTCCGGAGTGGCCCGGGTCGACTTCCGGAGGCCCCACCCGTGGTAGCATGGCCTACTCATCAGGACCGCGAAATCCAGGGTGAACCAGGGAGGAATCGAGCATGTCACCAGAGGGCCATCAGACATCATCTCGAGATACGGACTGCATCAATGCAATTCGTTTTCTTGCCATTGACTCGGTAGAGAAAGCGAACTCGGGTCACCCCGGGACACCCATGGGATTGGCACCGGTCGCCTGGCGATTATGGGCTCGTCACATGCGGTACGACCCTTCATCGCCGCATTGGATGGATCGCGATCGCTTCATCATGTCAGGTGGACATGCCTGCATGCTCCAGTACGCGTCGCTTCATCTAGCGGGCTACGACCTGAGCATTGAGGATCTGAAGAACTTCCGGCAATGGGAAAGCGCGACGCCGGGTCATCCTGAAATGGACATGACCCCGGGTGTCGAGATCAACACGGGGCCACTCGGGCAGGGTGTTGCCAATGGCGTCGGCATGGCCATGGCCGAACGGATGCTGGCCGCGAGGTTCAACTGTGAAGGTCACGACATCATCGACCACCATGTCTTCGTGACAGCCGGTGAAGGCGACCTGATGGAGGGCATCTCCTACGAGGCGGCTTCCCTGGCCGGTCGGCTTAAGCTCGGCAACCTGACTGTCATCTACGACGACAACGAGGTGACCCTTGAAGGGCCTGCCCCTCACGAAATCGATGAGGACATCGCCGGTGTCTTTCGTGCCTGCCGATGGCATGTCGTCATAGTTGATGACATCAACGATCTCGATGCAGTCGACAAGGCCTTCGAGGAGGCACGAGCCGAGACCGAACGTCCGACTCTGATCATCGTCAGCAGTCACATCGGCTACGGGTCGCCGGTGCAGGACAGCTTCCATGCGCATGGCGCACCGTTGGGCGCCGACAACGTTGCTGCCACCCGTAAGACGCTCGGATGGACACACGAGCCCTTCGAGATTCCTCAGGACATCATCGATTGCTGGCGAACGGCCGCCGCTGAAAGGGCGGCGACCCACTCCGATTGGAAGAATCGATGGGAAGCCTATGCCGCGGCACATCCGGATCTTGCCAAGGAACTCGAACGCGTCATGAGTGGCGAACTCCCGATCGAATGGGATTCAGCCGAGATGCCGGTCTTCACGCCCGGCGAATCTGTGGCCACGCGTGTCGCAGGCGGCAAGGTATTGAACGCCTTTGCCGCTCGAATCCCCGAGATGGTCGGTGGCACGGCCGATGTGGCTCCATCGACCAAGACCGACATCATCGATGGCGGCGACGTCAACACCGGAGACTGGACCGGTCGCAACATCCACTTCGGCGTCAGGGAACACGCGATGGGCGCCATCTGCAACGGTATGGCGGCTCATGGCGGCATACGTCCGTATTGTGCGACCTTCTTCTCGTTCCTCGACTACATGCGAGAGCCGGTACGGCTGGCGTCACTGATGCAGTTGCCGGTCATATTCATCTTCACGCACGACTCGATTGCGCTGGGGGAGGATGGTCCGACCCATCAGCCTGTCGAGCAGCTGGCGGGCCTTCGAACGATGCCCGGCATGCACACCTTCCGTCCAGCGGACGCTCAGGAATGCATCGGCTCATGGCGAGAGGCGTTGGCACATGATGGTCCGACTTGTCTGGTACTGACGCGTCAGGGCATTCCCATTCACGATTCTGGATTCGCGGATGTATCGAAGGGCGCTTCGATCATGGCTGATGGCGATCGCGGAACGATCATCGCGACGGGTTCGGAGGTCAATCTGGCCATGCAGGCAAGGGAGTTGCTGGCCAAGGAGGGCGTGGATGTCCGTGTGGTATCGATGCCGTGCGTCGAACTCTTCCGTGAACTTCCTGAGGACATCCAGGCCGAGATCGTTCCATGTGATCGGCCGATCATCGCGGTCGAAGCCGCTTCGCCCGAAACCTGGTACGAGTTCGCGGATGACGTGATCGGTCTTTCACGATTCGGTGCTTCGGCACCGGGCGGTAAGGTGTATTCGCAGCTGGGCTTCACGCCGGAACATGTTGCCGAGCGTGTGCAGAATCTGGTCGGCATCATGGAAGGGGTGGCCTGATGCATATCGCCATGGCCAGCGACCATGCTGGCCGTCCGTTCATGGATCCGCTTGCAGAGGTCGCTCGTTCACTTGGTCACGAGGTCCACTTCGTCGGCCCGTTGACAGGCGATTCGGTCGACTATCCGTTGGCAGCGGAAGCCTTGTGCAAGGAAATCGGAAGTGGCCGGGCGGAGCGTGGAATCCTGTTGTGCGGAAGTGGTGCCGGGGTGACCGTGGCGGCCAACAAGATGCCGCTCATCCGGGCATCGTCGACGGAGAACATCTACACGGCTCACCAGATGGTGGAGCACGATGCCGTGAACGTGATAACACTTGGTGCCCGTACGCTTGGTGTGGAGCCGGCCAAGGAAATCGTTGCGGCTTATCTCAAGGCCGAATTTACTGGTGAGGAACGCCACCGTCGTCGTCTCGGTGAAGTCCTCCGTATCGCGAGGGAGCAACACATGAACCCCATGTACGATCTGCATGAAACGGGCCAGCGCATCTGGCTGGACTACATTCGCCGGGACATTCTCGACAACGGCACACTTGCCCGATATATCGAGGAATTGTCCGTTACCGGTCTGACCTCGAACCCCTCCATCTTCGACAAGGCCATCGCGGACACCGATCTGTACGACGCCGAGATCCGCTCCCTGCGTGCTTCAGGCGTCACCGACCGCGAGGACATCTTCTTCACGCTTGCCATTCAGGATCTCAAGCGAGCGGCATCGTTGTTCAAGACGATCTGGGATGTCTCGGGTCATACGGATGGCTGCTGCTCGTTGGAGGTCTCGCCGCTTCTGGCAAACGACACCGAGACGACCATCCAGCAGGGGGATGCGCTCTTCAAGCGTGCTGACTCGCCCAATCTCATGATCAAGGTCCCGGGCACGCCCGAGGGTGCGCCGGCCATCGAGGAGCTGATTGCGCGTGGGATCAACATCAACGTCACACTGCTCTTCTCGGAAGCCCAGTACAGGCGCGCAGCAGAAGCCTACATACAGGGTCTGGAAAGACGAGCCGAGGCGGGAGAGCCACTCGACAACTTCTCGGTCGCGTCGGTCTTCGTTTCCCGCTGGGACAAGGCCGCCATGGACGACCTGCCGGACAATCTCAAGGACAAGCTCGGTGTGGCTGCTTCAGTGCAGTGCTATCGAGCGTTTCACGAGATCTTCTCCGGTCCACGATGGGAAGCCCTTGCCGCGAAGGGAGCGAATCCTCAGAAACTGCTCTTCGCCAGCACCAGTACCAAGGATCCTTCGCTTCCGGACACCTTCTATGTGGCTGCCCTGGCTGCGGATGGCACCGTCAACACCATCCCCGAGAAGACGCTTCTGGCCTTCGCCGATCATGGTGAAGTCACAGGTGTTCTGAGTGAAGCCGACATGAAGGCGGCGGACGAGACCATTGCGCAATGCAAGGCGGCCGGACTGGACGTCGATGCGTTGGGCGAACGTCTCCAGATCGAAGGTCGAGATGCCTTCAACAAGTCATGGGGCGATCTCATGGACGCCATCGATGAGAAGAGTCAGGATCTCCAGTCCGCCTGATCGGCGTCGAAGGACTGGAATTGGAAGACAAGGAGAACTGCGATGCAGATGGGAATGATCGGGCTCGGCCGCATGGGCGCCAACATGGTCCGCAGGCTTATGAAGGATGGCCACGAATGCGTCGTCTACGACGTCCATCCGGAAGCTGTCGATGAACTCGTGGGAGAAGGCGCCAAGGGCGCGAAGACTCTTGATGAATTCATTGATGCACTCGAAGGCCCACGAGTCGTCTGGATGATGATTCCAGCTGCATTCGTATCGGATACCGTCGAGAAGGTGGCGCCGCTGCTTTCAAGGGGCGACATCCTCATCGATGGTGGCAACTCCTATTACCGCGACGACATAGATCGAGCGGAGTCGCTCGCCGACAAGGGCGTGCACTACGTCGACATCGGCGTGAGTGGCGGCGTCTGGGGTCTGGATCGCGGCTACTGCATGATGATCGGTGGGCACGACGAGGCGGTGCAGCACATCGATCCCATCCTCTCGACGATTGCGCCCTCCATCGATGAAGCGGAGCGGACGCCCGGCCGTGAAACAAAGGGTGGAACCAGCGAGCATGGATATCTGCATTGCGGTCCCACCGGATCTGGGCACTTCGTCAAGATGGTTCACAACGGCATCGAGTACGGCATCATGGCGGCCTATGCGGAGGGGATGAACATCCTTAAGCATGCGAATGTCGGCATGAAGCAGAGGGACAACGATGCCGAGACGACTCCTCTCAGGGATCCCAAGTACTACCAGTTCGATCTCGATCTCGCCGATATCGCCGAGGTCTGGCGACGCGGAAGCGTGATCGCATCGTGGCTTCTGGATCTGACGGCGAAGGCGTTGCTCGACAGTCCCGATCTCCACGAGTTTGCTGGTCGAGTATCCGACTCCGGCGAAGGCCGGTGGACGCTCCAGGCGGCGATCGACGAGGGGGCACCCGCGCCGGTTCTGGCAACAGCGTTGTTCGAGCGGTTCAACTCGAGAGGCGAGGCAGATTTCGCCAATCAGCTGCTTTCGGCGATGCGTTATCAGTTCGGCGGGCATCATGAAAAGGCAGCGGCCAAATGAGCCGACAGTCATGCGATGCCTTCGTCCTCTTCGGTGCCACCGGTGATCTCGCTCACAAGAAGATCTTCCCATCACTGTATGCGATGGAACAGCGGGGAAATCTAAAGGTTCCGATCATCGGCATCGCCCGCGACGAGGAAAAGGCCAATGCGCTGATCGCAAGAGCAAGAGATGGAATCGAGACCTATGGCGAAGGGGCCATCGATGAGGCGGTCTTCGATCGACTAGCGGATCGAATCAGCTATGTGAGCGGAGACTATTCAGATTCGAAGACATTCGATCGACTGAAGAAGGCTCTTGGCGATGCCAAGTGTCCGCTTCACTATCTGGCCATTCCGCCAACCATCTTCGAGATGGTCTGTCAGGCACTCAAGGCCGCGGGCTGTGCGGACAACGCGAGCGTGGTGGTTGAAAAACCATTTGGCAGGGATCTTGAGTCGGCCAGAGAACTGAATAAGGTTGTCCATGATGTCTTTCCGGAGGAGAACATCTATCGGATCGATCATTTTCTGGGCAAGGAGCCGGTTCTCAACCTGAACTATTTCCGATTCGGAAACGTGTTCATGGAACCGATCTGGAATCGCAACAGCGTCAAATCCGTGCAGATAACCATGGCGGAGGATTTTGGCGTACAGGGTCGGGGTGCCTTCTACGATGAAGCCGGCACGATCCGTGACGTGGTACAGAACCATCTGATGCAGATTCTGGCGATTCTCGCGATGGATCCGCCGTCCAATCGTGATGAAGAGACCCTTCGGGACGCGAAGGTCCGGTTGTTCAAGTCGATCAAGCCGCTGACGAGTCAGGATGTCGTCCGAGGGCAGTTCAAGGGTTTTCTGGACGAGCCAGGTGTGAAGACCGATTCCAAGACGGAAACCTTCGTCGCCTTGAGATTGCACATCGATTCATGGCGATGGGCGGATGTGCCGTTCTACATACGGGCAGGCAAGAGTCTTCCGGTCACATCGACCGAGGTCGTGGTCGAGATGAAGCAGCCGCCGCAACAGCTCTTCGAGGACTGTCATAGGAATGAACGCAACTACTTCCGTTTTCAGTTCAACCCAAACACCATCATCGCCATTGGCGCCAGAGCCAAGAAGGTCGGCGAGGAGATGGTCGGGGAACAGATCGAGATGGTCGCCCAGCACGAGGAGCCGGATCAGATGACGGCCTATGAACGTCTCATCGGCGACGCGATGGCGGGCGAAGCCGGTCTGTTTGCTCGAGTCGATGAAGTGGAGTCGGCATGGGAAGTCGTGGATCCGGTTCTTGACCAGTCGACTCCGGTTCATGTCTACGAGCCAGGCACATGGGGTCCCGAGGAAGCCGATTCACTTCTGATCGATGGAATGAAGTGGCGTGCTCCGCAACTGGAACCCGTCGAGGAGCTGGTGAAGTCATGATCGGTACGCGACTATGGCTGCTTCGTCATGCCGAGACCGAATGGAGTCAAACGGGAAAGCATACGAGCTTCACGGACATCGGCCTGACCTCTCACGGCGAGGAGATGGCCAAGCTGCTTGGACGCTCGCTTGCCGGCAAGAACTTCTCACTGGTGCTTGTCAGCCCACGCGAACGAGCTCATCGAACCTGCGAACTGGCGGGCTTCGCGAGCCAAGCCGAGACATGCAACGATCTGTGCGAATGGAACTACGGCAAGTATGAAGGCCGTACGACGCCCGAGATCAGGAAAGAAGTGCCTGGTTGGACAATATGGAACGGTCAACCGCCAGGTGGCGAGTCGGCTGCGGACGTGCAGGCGAGATGTCATCGTGTCATCGATAGAGCCAAGGAGGCGGGCGGTGACGTCGCGCTCTTCGCCCATGGTCACGTGCTCCGAGTCATGGCGGCTACATGGCTGGGTCTTCAGCCAGAGGAAGGCCGATGCTTCACGCTTGGAACCGGTACCTACTGCGTTCTTGGATACGAACATGAATACACGACGACGCTCGTATGGAATCAGAACGTGCAGGCAGTTGTCGAGGCGATTGAATGATGTCGAGCCACCAGCCGCCTCCTCTTCATGTTCTCAAATCGGCGGCTGAGGTCGCTCAGCAGTCCGAACAATGGCTGGCGGATCAGATACGTATCGCCGTCGAAGATCGAGGTGCTTGTTCGATGGCGGTCTCCGGAGGCCATTCGCCCTGGCCGATGCTCGAGTCGCTTGCCCGAAGATCAGACCTGCCGTGGGGATCAGTCAGCATTTTTCAGGTCGATGAACGAATCGCACCCGAAGGCGACGAAGATCGCAATCTGACTCAGTTGAACAAGCATGTCCTTGATGTGAGGCCATCACTCCGCGCCAAGACCTATCCAATGCCTGTGAATGATCCGGATATCGATCAGGCTGCAGATCGATATGCGAGCCGGTTGATGGAATGCTGCGGAAGCCCGATTCAAATCGACATCATTCATCTCGGACTCGGCCCGGATGGTCATACCGCCTCTCTCGTACCAGGGGATCCGGTCCTGAAGGTGCGAGATCGTGATGTGGCACTAACGGGGGGGCTCTATCAGGGCCGGCGTCGAATGACCTTGACCTATCCTACGATCAATCGCGCACGCAGAATCATGTGGCAGGTTGTGGGAGGCGACAAGAAGGATGCGCTTGGTCGGATGATGGCTGGTGACGATTCGATCCCGGGAGGACTCGTCTCGAGTTCGCAGGCCGTGATCTTCGCGGACCAGTCGGCCGTCACCGCATGAATCGATTGATTCACTCCGGTCTTTTCAGAACGAGAATCGTCACATCATCCGATGCCTGTCCCTGCTCCCGTTCGCGAACCGACTCGACCAGACTCCGGCAGAGAACTTCGGGCGACTGGCCAGGCAGGTCCTTCCTCTGAAGAAGCTCGAGCAGTCCATGCACACCAAGCAGGTTCTTGTCCTCGTCAGCGGCCTCCGTCACGCCATCCGTATAGAGAAGCAACTGTTCCCCAGGTTCGATCATGGCATCGATCATGTCCCATTCGACATCTTCGATTGCGCCGACCAGAGGTCCAGTCGAGTGTCCGATCGCATCGACTCGCCCATCGGGCATGAGTCGAATCGGTGGGGGGTGGCCGCCATTGACGATCTGCATCCTTCCCGTCGCGATCTCGTATCGAAGAATGACCATTGTCACGAACATGGCACCATGTGAATCCGGATAGAGACGCTTGTTGAGCTCGAGTACAAGATTGGAAAGTGGAATCTCATCCACATCGAGCATTCGAATGATGGTTCTCGCCATGGACATGAACATCGCCGGTCCGGCACCCTTGCCCGAGACATCCGCCATGACAAGGGTGATCCGATCGCCATGATCGATCACATCGAAGAAGTCGCCTGCCACGACTCTCGCGGGTTCATTGAGTGCCCAGACCTCGACATCCTTTCGATCTGGAAATGCGGGGAAGGCTTCAGGGAGCAACATCTCCTGGACTTTCCTGGCCAGCCGCATCTCACTCTCAACACGCTCTCTTGCGGCGGTTTCCCTTTCCAGATCCTGGATGTTCTCCTGCAGACGTTCGGTCATGTCATTGAAACCACGGGCCAGTGCGCCGATCTCGTCACGCCCCGGTGGAGGTGGCACGCGAACATCGAGATCACCTTGCCCAAGTTGTCGGACGGCGGTCGCCAATCGTCGGACAGGGCTCACGATCCTGAATCCGGTGAAGGCGATGATGATCAGCAGCAGGACGAGGCCGGCACCCATCAGGACCAGATTCATGATCAATTGATGATGGACAGGTTCCAGAATGTCCTCTTCGGCAAAGGCGGCAGCCATGGACCAGTCCGTCGCATCCACGGGGGAATAGAGCAGCCAGTGATCTCTTGCCAGCGGGTACCCCTTGAGTCGCTGGAATCCCGCGTTTCCTCTTCGCACATCCTCAGACCAGGACGCGAGTCCGTCGGAATCCGTCCGGGCTGCTTCTGTTCGAATGGAGTCGGAGAAGATTCTGGAGGCATCCGGATGCATGATGAAGGTGCCTTCCGGAGATGCCAGCATGGTCGTCATGCCCTCTGGCCCCTGCATCTGGAGCTGCCGCTGCAGTGGAAGAAGTGCAATGTCCGCAGCCACTACTCCGACGACCAGACCGTCGCGAACTACAGGCGTGCTGTAGGTGACCAGCAGGGAACCAAAGACAGGTCCATCGTATGGTTCGGTCCAGCCAGCCGACCCATCGGCACCGACCTGGTACCAGGACTTCTCCAGATAGTCGTATTCCTGGGCGAGGTCCTTTCTGTGGCGGGCGCCGTTCGAGTCCCATGCATACGGGGCGTACCGCTCGACATCCGCTTTCCATTGGCCTGGTTCAAAGGCAACTGAGGATCCAGCTACCAGATCGTTCTGATCCATCAGCTGTTCGTTGTAGAGGTAGAGTTCCTCTTCCTCGGGCTCCGCATGGATGGCGACGGATGCAGCGATCGCATCCACCGCCTGTGCTACGCCCAGAAGTTGACCATTGAATGTGTTTGCCCAGGATTCCGATGAGATCCGAGCATTTGTTTTCGCATTGGCGAGCGAGGTCTCTCGCAATGTGCTGAACTGCATCCATATCAGAAGCCCGTAGATGATGATTACGGGGATTCCGATCGAGAGTACGAGTTTCCAGCGAAGAGACATGTGGTGACCATCTATAAGAGGTGTGGATAAACCGGATTGTGACAGAATCCGCGCAAATATGGTTGATTTGATCTGGACAAATGCCTCAGGCGACAGGAAGACGCCACCCTCGTTGCTAGAATGAACCCTGCGAGGGCCAAGGCCCTGATTTGATTCAAATTGGATTCATCGAAAGGAAGATCCATGAACCTGCCTGCTCTCCTGGCTCTGGGTACTGGTGCAATCATTGCCATATGCGTCGTCGTTGCAGTCGTGGTGCTCATCGCCATCGTCATCGGCATGTACAACGCACTGGTTCGTGACCGTAATCGCGTCAAGAATGGGTTTGCCCAGATCGATGTACAACTCAAGAGACGACACGATCTGATTCCGAATCTGATCGAGACGGCCAAGGGCTACATGGCTCATGAGAAGGGCACCTTCGAAGCCGTGACGGAAGCTCGCAATCAGGCCATGTCCGCAGCCAAGTCCGCAGCCAAGGATCCAACCGCTGGTGGTGCCGTCAAGGCTCTTTCGCATGCCGAGGGTGCGTTGACCGGCGCGCTGGGCAAGCTGATGGTGACGATGGAGGCCTATCCAGATCTCAAGGCCAGTCAGAACATGATGCAGGTCCAGGAAGAGTTGACCACCACGGAGAACAAGATCGCTTTTGCACGGCAGGCGTACAACGACTCGGTCATGGTGTACAACGTCCGAAGAGAGCAGTTCCCATCCAGCATCGTTGCAGGCATGTTCAACTTCTCCGAAGCCGACATGTTCGAAATCGAGGATGAAGCCGAGAAGCAGGTTCCCAAGGTTGATTTCAGCTGATCAGATCCGATCGACCGATTTGCGAGACTGAGTGGCGATGGCGACCAATTTCTTCGAGCAGCAGGATCATGCCCGCAGGCGAACAGGCCTACTCGTCACCTGTTTTCTCGTAGGACTCATCCTCATGATCGCGGTTCTGTACGCGGTCGGGATGATCATTTTCAACATGGTCGCTCAGGACGACCAGAGCACCCAGATCCAGGTCCAGTATTTCAACGGGTGGGTCCTTCTTGGAGTGGCTGCGCTCACGACAGCTATCGTCGGTGGGGCGAGTCTGTTCAAGATCATCGAACTTCGATCGGGCGGCAGAGCGGTCGCAGAGATGCTGGGCGCGAGACAACTCGATCCGGCAACCCGTGTGCATGAAGAGCGAGTCGCCTTGAATGTCGTCGAGGAGATGGCCATTGCCAGTGGCACACCAGTGCCGCCGGTCTACGTTGTCGAGGATCAGTCCATCAATGCATTTGCCGCAGGCTGGTCTCCCAATGATGCGATTGTCAGCCTGAATCGCGGAACAATGCAGAAGCTCAACAGGGATGAACTCCAGGGGGTGGTGGCCCATGAATTCAGCCACATATTCAACGGCGACATGCGGATCAACATCCGTCTGATCGGCGTCATCCATGGATTGCTGGTGCTCGGTGTGACCGGTTGGGTATGTCTTCGTTTCATTGGTCCTGCCATGCTCGGTTCGGGGCGGCGATCCTCATCCAAGAACGATGGTGGTGGAGGCATCGGGGCAGCCATCATGTTGTTCGGCCTGGCCCTCATGCTCTGTGGTTTCATAGGAACCTTCTTCGGTCGTCTCATACAGGCCGCTGTCTCCCGTCAGCGCGAATATCTGGCGGATGCTTCCGCGGTCCAGTACACGAGAAATCCGGACGGCATCGGAGGGGCACTCGAGAAGATAAAGCTGGCCGGCAGCATCAAGTCGAGCAAGGCCAGCGAGAAGGCCTCCGAAATCAACCACATGTTCTTCACCAAGGGCTTCGATTCGATCTTCGCAACCCACCCTCCACTGGCTGACAGGATCTCCCGGGTCCGCGGTATCTCCCAGGATCAGGTTCAGCAGCATCTGCAGGAGACGGCATCGAGAATGGAGAGGCAATCATCAGCGACTGCCCCGGAACCCTCGGCTCGAGTACATGCTCAAGCGGAAAAACGCCGTATGGCCGGCGACATCATGGGCGGTGTGATTCTCGGATCCGTTCTGGATCACACGGTCAATCGAATCGGAAGCATCGACAGCGAGTCCCTTCAGCATTCGAGAGACATCCTCGAGTCGATTCCGGATGCATTGAAGGACGCGGCTCATGCGGCTCCCACGGCCCAGATGCTGGTCTATTGCCTGATTCTTGACGAAGATTCATCGGATCAGTCAATCCAATGGAGTGTTCTGGAGAAGATTCCAGGAATGCAGGCCCAACAGATGCGGCAGTACCAGACCCTGATCGAGAAACTCGACATACGCGCCCGTTTGCCGCTGCTTGATCTGTGCATTCCTTCGCTCTCCCAGATGAGCGAAACGCAATACAGGAGTTTTCGCGAAAACTTCGAGCGACTCATTCGTGTCGACGGCCGAATCGATCGCTGGGAGTGGGTGGTCGACACGGTTATCGACCGGCATCTCGAGGAGCGATACCACAAGCCCGGTGCGGAAAGAAAGGCCAGAGGTAAACTTGAATCCCAGCAGTCGTCGGTAGTCGTCGTGCTGGCGACACTCGCCTGCATAGGGAGTGACGACAAGGCGGCTGCCGAGACCGCCTTTGGATCAAGCATGAACGTCCTTGGATGGCAGGCTCCATTCCCCGATCCATCCTCATTGAAACTGAATGGTCTGAGAGCCGCCCTCAAGGCGATACGAAGGGTGCGTTTCAAGGATCGAGGCAGATTCCTGGAAGCCTGCAAGCATTGCATTCTCATGGATGGCAAGACCACAGTCGAGGAAGCCGAGACACTCCGGGCCGTTGCTGAGTCGATCGACTGCCCCATGCCGCTGCACGTCACGCCCAGCTGATCATCAACTCCAGGTCAGGCCTTCCGGAAGCGAATTGAGCGATTCCACACCGTCATCGGTCACGATGACCATGTCCTCGATTCGAAGGCCTCCGATGGCCGGGGCGTACAGTCCCGGCTCGATCGTCAGGGCATCGCCTTTGAGCAGAACCGGGCCACCGAAATCAAGCAGAGGAGGTTCATGGACGTCAAGTCCGACTCCGTGCCCGGTTCCATGCGTCATCGCGATGCGATCATCTGGATCATCAGATCCGGGTAGGCCCGAGGCGAATCCATGGGCATGGATCTTCTCGAGCGTCGCTTCGTGAACCTGTTCCCCCGTGACGCCGGCACTCGTTCGTGCGGTGGCCGCCGCCTTGGCTTCCACGATCGCCTTGTGCATGGCATCGATGACCGGGGGGATGTCACCGTTCACGACACATCTCGTGCAGTCGCCCACGTAGAGCGAGTTCTTGTTCCTGGGGAAGATGTCGATGATCACCGGCTCTCCTGTCCTCAGGGGCCCTTTGCCTCGCTCATGGCAGTCTCCTCCACAGGTTCCACCAGCAACGATGCTGGGAGTGGTCTCGTATCCCATCCTGAGAAGATGGAGGTCGATCATCTCCCGGACACGCTCGGATGTCAGCATGCCTTCCTTGTCGTGCAGGACGCCGGCTGCATCCGGTGTTGCCCGGGCAATGGTTTCACAGGCCATCCGGATCGCTGTTTCGGTGTCGGCCTGCGCTTCTCGCAACGCTTCGATTTCCTTCGGACCCTTCTGCCTGCGATCGAGTACGCCGAGTTCGGGGTCGTATTCGATCTCGATGTTCCTCTTGAGGATCTCATCGGCGAAGCTCAATGGGAGTGTGCGATCAGAGACCACGCTCTGGACGCCTTTGCGTGCCAGACATTCGGCGACGGCCTGAGCCGTGGCGGTTTCACGATCGCCGGACAGGCCGGATGAGGGGGTGAAATCCGCCGGGCAATGGACGGTATCGGCAGCCGCGCTGGCTTTGGCTCTGGCCATCTCGATGTCCCGAAGTATGAGGAGTCTCTCCTCTCCTTCGGCCTTCAGAAAACGAATCAATGCGGCCGGATCACCGACGTTGAAGGCGATCGCCTGGAAGAGGCTCTTGTTCACGGCTGGTATGCCCGCCATCACTATTGTCTTGGATTTCATGAGGCGAGTGTATCTAAATGGCGGATTGACGGTGTCACGAAAAAAGCCACCCCGGATTTCCGGGGTGGCTGGAGTTTGAACAAGTTGTGGAAGAAGATCTAGTCTTCCTGGTCGGCCTGTTCCTGCATGAACATTCCGCCAAGGTCGATCGAGATGCTTCCCAAATCGTTGGTGTTGTACATGTACTGGGCATCCAGTGCACGTTCGATCTTGGACTTCGCCTCCGCAAGGTGTGCCTTCGAATAGGCATCCAGTCGTCTGGTCTTGACACCTTCGATGTCGGAGAGGATCTCTCGCAACTGCATTCTGCTCAGGTTCGAGACAGGTGCGGCAGCCGATCCCATTCCATTGCCAGGCATGCTCATGTCGATCAGCCGATCAATATGTGCACGCTGGAGATTGCGACGAAGGCTCGAGACATATGGATTGCGGTTGTTCACACCATTGTCGGGATCCGATTCCAGCTCGGTCCAGACGACTGCTCGAACGGACTCCATCGTCTCAGGCAACGTCAGAACATCCTCTTCGCCCATGGCGCGGAATTCGTTGTCGTAGATCCGCTGGAGCGTGGTTGGATTGATGATCTGTGAAAGCGCCATCGACTGTACACCGGAGATCTTCGAGTGGACGGGATACGTCTCATCCTGATAGATGAATCGCATGCCGCCCTGGTCGTACCATTTGTCAACAGTCATGCGATGCAGCAGTTCCGGAGTCAGTCCGTAGCACTCGTCGTACATGGTGTTGTCGAGCACGAATCGGAGGGCTCGTCGTTGCTGCTCCGCTGGAATGTTCTCGATTGGCCGTACCGCATCCGGATCGCCCTTCTTGTGGCGATTGAGATAGCTGCCGCCAATCCAGTTCGAAGCGATTCCGACTGCCGAGGCGTGCTTGCCAAGCAGAAGGTCGTAGGCCTTGCGTGACTCAGACCAGCTTTCGCCATCCTCGACCATCTCATCGATGATCTTGCCACGAAGATCCTTCACGAGCGCAACCTGAGAGTCCGCATAGTCGAGCGGATTCTTGGCATTGTCGAACCGACGGGCGGTCGGGTCTGGTCCCCATGTGTCCTCGTCGGTCGCATAGGCGAGTTGCGGTTCAGCAACACGCTTCAGGACTTCCTTTGGATTCTTTCCATAGCCGTACTCGATGACCCAGTAGTCATAGGGGCCGATCGTGACCATGGTGTAGTCACCCTGGTTGGCATTCTCGCCGTAGTTGATGTTGACAGGCAGATAGTCCATGACGGATCCGCCGATGGCCTTGCCCTTCATCTCCTCGGCATTCATCTCATCCAGATCGTAGACGCGTGAACCCTTGAAGTTGTGCCTGAGGCCAAGCGTATGTCCGACCTCGTGCATGATGACATCCTTGAGCTGCGGACCGATGAAGCTTTCTGGCACACCATCGATCAGCTGGATATCGCCCTTGCGGCTGGCCTTGCCGGTCTTGGCAGCGCTGACCACCTTGGCATCCGACTCTTCCTCATCTGCGTGATCATGATCATCGTTCATGACATGATCATGATCATGATCGTGCGAATGGTCATCGGCCTCGTTGTCGTCGCCTTCATCGGAACTCGACGAACTGCTGGCAGCAGGCATTTCACGCTCCGCCCAGATCGACATGCTGAAGGCGTCTTCACTGATGGCGCCGTTCAGACGGTTTTCCTCGAGTGTGAGGACCATTGGGTCCTCGCTTTCCTCGGTGTCGCTTGGAAGGATTGTGAGTGTCGCTGAATCGACATCCCACTCGCCGCGGATCTCCTGATCGCCCATCGGTCCCATGGACATGGTTCCTGTGACGCTGTTGTCGGAGTGCAGTTCCAGCTCCATGGTGAAGGGCATCTCATGGGTATCGCCACCGGGGCCACTGAAGGAGGCTTCGCCATTCCAGGTTCCGGAGATCGGATCGGCCTTGGTCTTGTCGCCCTCTTCCTTGCTGGAAGGTGCTTTAAGACTCATGAGCATTTCGTAGTTGAGACGGAACAGAGCGACATCAAAGGCCTTGCACGAGGCATGCTGGCAAGCACCATTGACCTGACTGACGCGGCCGGAGAGTCCGTCGAACTTGTCATCGCCCATCAGAGTCGGATCACTGGCGGTCATCATCTGATGATGGCCTGGCAGTTTTCCATTTGCACGAAGAACGGCTTCTCGTGCCAGCTGCTGACGAACAGCCTCCTGCTGCGGCGCAGGAACGAGTGTCACGCGTGGATCGTATTCCGGACGTGTCTCGAGCCATGCATAGGTCTCGGGACCGAAGTTCTCCATGGCGATCTGTGGAACCAGATCTTCCCATGTCTTGGACCATCCGGTGATGAAGCCTTCGTCCATGACGATATCGGCATCAAGAATCTGACCGGTCTTCGGATGTACTCGGCTGGGGCCGATTGCGAAGCCCATGTCCGAGTTCGTCCAGAGGATGAAGTTGTACCGGGCATCCTCAGGATCCTTCTCCATGTGTGCACCGGTGCCGGCATCCTGCTGATAGACCTCGATGGCATTGATGATGCCGACCTTCTCGAAGGCCTTGTTCCACTCCAGAACGCCGTCACGCACCCAGCGGCGGTAGCGAACCGGAGTCGTATGTTCGATGTAGAACACGATCGGCTTCTTTGGAGGGCTGAGCTTCAGCGAAGAGTCGGCCTTCTCAAGATGCCATCGGTTGATGTATCGCTTCCAGGGGGTTTCATCGGAAGCGTCGCCGATATCGCGATGCGACGTGACGAAGTATCCGAGGCGTTCATCCGCTGCACGCGGCTTGTAGCCGGTGTTTTCCGGAATCTCAGCGATGGAGTAGTAGATCGTTCCGAACTTCCCGCCACGAAGAGGCATTTCGAACGCGAGTTCGACGTTGCTAGGGAAGGTCTTTGCCTTGGCGATCTTCGCAAGCTTCGTATTGGCGCCACTTGTGGCACCACCGAAGAACTTGGTCGACTGATTCACCATGAGGCTCGACAGATCGATGACTGGTCCGCCCTTGGGACCCATGGACAGAATCGGTACATCAAGGATGACGCGATCAGTATGAACACGCTTGTGGCCGGCCTTGGACTGCGTATCGCCTGTTGATCGAACACTGAAGTTGGGTTGGATCAACGCAAGTCGCTTGCCGAATCTCTTCCAGTAGGCGTACATGTCGCCGAACTGGACGCCTGACTCATCGATGCCTCCAGCGATCGTGTAGGCAAGGAAGATCTTCTGTCGTTCAAAATTACGCGGCAGCTCGGCGAGCACCTTTCCCGTCTTCTCGTTGACGAAGAGGTTGTACATGCCGGCCTGGCCATCCGCGGTCGAGATGACTTCCGTGTAATCCTTGGTTACGGATTTGAAGTCTGGAAAGTCAGACTTACTGCTCCCGGAACCCGCCATGACGGTTTCAGCAGGCATTGCCTGGGTGGGCTCCTGCAGGGCGTAGGCCTGGGAGACGATGGCACTCAGGGCAGCTGCGCACCCGGCAGCGATGAGGGGGCGACGCATCGACATGATTCAAACTCCTTCAGTGGTCGATAATGAGGCGATTCCTGCAAGATGCAGGCTGATGCCAATAGTACTGTGCAGAGGGGGTTGGGGATCGTCAAAAACCGTCCAGATCCCTCAAGAGGGGGTTAAAAAGGGCTCTGGAGGGCCTGATAGAGTTCCAGAAGCACAATTCGATCCATAAAAGGAGTAAATGGACGTGGAAGAGCAGACGCTCAATTTGGACTACCCGTGTGAATGGGAATATCGGGTAATCGGCTCCGAGCCAGCCCCTCTGGAGCAGGCCATCAAGGAGGTGATGGGGGCTCGAGCCTACACGTGCCAGGAAGGCAGGCAGAGTGGGGGTGGCAAATGGATCACCAGAGTCGTGTCGCTGGTGGTTCAGGACGAGAATGAACGCACCAGCTTGTATGAGCAGCTCAGATCACATGAAGCCGTCAAGATCGTTCTCTGAGACATCAGAGGAGACGAGTTCAACTTGATCCGATCAGCCATTTTCCTTGAGCTGCTGTTCGATCCTCAGCAAGCTGTCACGAATCTCGACCATGACGGATTCGTCGGATGGCGGTGCGGTGGCTCGACTTGTCTTGGTCGTCGGATTGGCGGCATCACGGGTGTCGAGAACGAGATCACGGAACTCCTCCGAGTTCTTGATGCCCAGCAGCTTGACCAGCGCACCCCCCCCGGAAGCGCCGCCCGATTGCCCCGCCGTTTCGAACGTCAGTGAATACAAGCCGAATTTCCGCATGATCGGCCCCTGGACGGATCCGACATCAGTGATCTTCTCAAGCGGTATCGTCTTCTTGACCTTGATGAACAGGCCCTTCTTCACATGGACGGCTCGATTGGTCAGTGTGCATTCCCATGTGTCGATGATCTTCGGTGCAATGAGCATGACGAGCGGAATCGCGATCGGGATGATGACGATACCGACAACGCTGCAGGCCATTCCAATAGAGAATGACACGATCTGATACGTGGTGATGTCCTTCTTCCGGAACTGGGCCTCTTCAATCACGGTTTCATTTCTGAAGGCATCTTCACTCATGATCGGTACATCTCCTGGGTTTCTGGATTCCAGTTCATGACACAGTTCTGTCTGTAGGCTTCAACGCCCATCTTGATCGCGACCATCACGCTGCAGCCCAGATCGACATCGCACGCCAGTCGGTCACCGTTGCGAACGGCATCCAGGAAGTTGCCCATGTGATCCCGACGGGCTTCGGTATCAATGTTCACCATCGCCTGTCCGGGCTTCAATGCCTCTTCGGCGGGATCATTCGGTACTGCAGCCGCTTGAGGGTTGGCTTTCCTGAATTCCTCGGACCAGACGGCCTGTTCCTTCAGGGTCAGGCCGGAATCGAAGTTCATGGTCGCGTACTGTCCACGAATGACGGTCGGCCAGGTGTCGTCATTGGTCATGACGCTGTTGAGAACAACCGTGTGCTCCGATGGATAGTCCGCCATCATCATGAAGGTGTCGGGGATATCGCGTTCATCCTTCTCCA
>MDTD01199514.1_pt1 | contig 38417 bp, 29 predicted proteins | sample 811221 | NCBI WGS metagenome assembly MDTD01 (sample SAMN05326646, study PRJNA326480) | marine metagenome | isolation source: seawater | place: Pacific Ocean: South West | collected 2011
ATCTATGGTGAAAAAGGAGGTTATCTTCTCGATACAATGAAGCCCGAGGGTCATCGATTGAGCAAATCTACGGCCGATTCCAAAGAGTCTTTTGTGGAACCGCTGGCATCCCAGCTTAGCCATCCTAGAGAAATAACACTCCAAGAACATATTGTTAAAAGGTTAAGGGCTGGTCAAAATACTGATTGCCCTGCAGATCGAGCAGTAGAAGTTATGAGGATTATTGAGGGTTGGTATGAGTCCAGCAAGACTGGGCGTGATTACCTGTTTCACAATTAGTTGGTTTTGCAATACTCAGGAATGACTTCGTTGCAATGTTTTGATCTTTTGAAGAGGAGCGTTTAAGCTCGAGCGTTTTTGAATCATGGTAGAGAGATCCTTTATGGAAATCATCGCAATTGTAAATAACGAATCTTTAATTTTTATGGGCCTTTCTGCATTCTGCATATTTCTCACGCAGAACTTCGGCTGGAGAAGTATTGTTTTGCTAGACGACTTGATAATTCCTATTGGAATCATTGGAACGCTCATCGGATTAGTGATGATGCTCGGGAGTGAAGAAAACTTAGAGGCCATCCCTGGAGGGGTCTTTGCAGCACTCACACCAACTCTCTATGCATTGGCTATTAAAAGCTTGATAAGTGAGCGACACGATTTTGTAGAGCTTAATAGCGGCCTGCCTTCGAAGTTGATGGGTCTTCTGGGCTTGTTATTAGTGATTGCTTATACAATGGAAGTCTCGGAAGGTGTGTTCGGCTTTTTAGATCTGAATGCGTTTATATTTGTACTTTCTGTAATTGTGCTAACAGCCATAATTAATTTGATAAGAGAGCAACCCATTTTAGCGGGTCTCCAAAAACGACTTGCGGGTGTTGGATTACTCGGGTTGGTGCTAGGTATCAGTCTCATGTTGCCCGACTTTTATAATCCCAGAAGTCTTGGGCCTGCCGTGGCATTTGGTTATCTAAGTTTAATGTATGCAATGTTAATGTTAGTGATTTTGCGTATTTTGATTCCTGATCAATCTTGGAAAGACGGAGTAGCCTCACCGATTAATTGGTTAACACTTGGCCTTCCGTTCTTAATTGGATTGGCTGTTTCGATTTCCTTGCTTTTGGCATCACATTTGGCCCTTTAAAAATAGATAAATATTTAATGAACGTCAAACACTCAAGTAATAATCGTGATGGCTGAGCCAACTTACGTCGAAATCAAGCGGGATTTTGAATGGGATCGTCGGGAAATATTCAATTTTTCTGGCGATGTGATTGATCGATGGGCTCTGGAAGACCCGGACAAGAGAGCAATGCTTTGGGTTGATGATTCGGGTGAGGTAATTGAGAGAACGTTCAAAGAGATATCTATTACCTCAAAAAAACTATGCAACGTTCTGTATGAGTTAAACATTAGACGCAACGATACAATTCTCTTAGTGATGGGCAGGAACATCGAATGGTGGGAGACTTTTACGGCATCACTTCGAATGGGTGCGGTGATTTCTCCCGGTACAACACAATTGTCTGCGAAGGATCTTGAATACCGAATTAATGCCTCGGGCGCAACATGTGTCATCACGGACCAACAAAATACGTCTAAATTCGATGAAATTTTACAGAATTGCCCGACAATTTGCGCGAAGCTAGTGATCGGAGGGACCGTTGACGGTTGGACTGACTTTTCCGCTGAGGTAAACAAGGCAAGCGCAGAATTTGAGACCGCCAAAACAAGAAGTGATGAGACAGCGCTCTGCTATTTTACATCAGGCACAACAGGTTTCCCTAAGATGTGTATGCATAGTCATAGCTATGGACTTGCACATCTTACCACGGGCCGTTATTGGTTGGATCTGAAGCCCGGTGATATCCACTGGAATATTAGTGATAATGGTTGGGCTAAAGCCGCATGGAGCAGTTACTTTGGCCCTTGGAACTGCGGGGCCACTTTATTTGTGCATCATTCAAATGGCTTCAATGCGGAAGATACCCTGCGCATGCTAGAGGCATATCCAATTACCACCATATGCGGAGCTCCAACTATCTATCGAATGCTAGTTCTAGAAGATCTGAATAAAATAAGTTTGATTCTTTAAGGCACTGCGTGGGTGCAGGGGAGCCATTAAACCCTGAGGTCATCGAAATCTGGAAGAGGGGTACAGGGTTAGTGATAAGTGATGGCTATGGACAGACTGAGACAGTAATCCTCTGCGGAAACTTTCGGGGCATAGAGCCGAGATACGGCTCTATGGGGAAGCCAGCACCAGGAATTGATTTAAAAATTGTCAATCAACAAGGCGAAATTTTGGATCACGGAGAGGAAGGAGATATAGCTGTTCGGGTATCGCCACACAGGCCACTCGGGCTGTTTCAAGAATATAAGAGTGATCCGGATAAGACGGCGGCTGCCTTTCGAGGAGATTGGTATTTAACAGGTGATCGGGGTTATGAAGACGACGCTGGATATTTTTGGTTTGTGAGCAGAGCCGACGATGTTATTTTATCATCCGGATATCGGATAGGCCCATTTGAGGTTGAAAGCGCATTGATCGAACATCCTGATGTTGCCGAATCAGCCGTGGTCTCTAGTCCCGACAAGACACGGGGTGAATTGGTGAAGGCATTTGTTGTGCTTGTTCCTGGGCGAAAGGCGACCGATGAATTAATAAATGAACTGCAATCACACGTGAAGAGCGTAACGGCGCCATACAAATACCCTAGACAGATTGAATTTGTTGCCTCCTTACCCAAGACCGTTAGCGGCAAGATTCGCAGGGTAGACTTACGCGAAAGAGAGTGGAAGCGAGGCGAACTCAAGACCTAAAAATTCAAGATTGTGCCTTGTAAGAACGATGTCTCAGGCCATCTAAAAGTAGCCACAACGGGGCGTCGGAAGCTTGCAGTGTGGCATTTCCTTCGACGACTTTTCTGGTGGAAACAGCTCAGAGGGTCCTAACAGTGCAACCAAGGCGGCAGTGAGAATAGCAACAATATATACAAATTCCGTTTCATAAACTCCTCTAGCTCTAGCGTTGTGAGGAAATGAAGTCCTCTGTCGCTATGGCGGCTATCAAAATACTCGATAGGATTAAAGCGCCGTAAACAATTTCCATAATAAATGCTCCTTTGATGACTAGCTGTCACTTTCTATTAATACCTACGAGAATACTGTTCATTACGGTTATGCATTTTATTTCTTAAAGACATAACTTTTTGGCATGATAAGATGGTTCGACATTAAAGGACTCGAATTTGCATGATTTCGCGAACCTTGTAGAAATTTTAAGACCATCGCAGAAAGAGTAACGGCGTATCAGCAAGATTTGGCCAAAATCGGGAGTTCGAATTCGAGATAGAGATGGCTCTATACTATTGGAAATAACTCTACAGAGAATCACTCACAGCTAGCCGAAAATAAACAACAATGCCGCGTTCTAAAGGCGTTAATTGATTTCTGCCACCTTTACGCGCCGCTCTATCTGATAGTGATGCCCTGCTTTAAATGGGCCGGAAAGCTCAGTAACGCCCCCCGTTGACCAGCGAATCATTAGATGATCAACCTGTTGGTATTGGCCAAGACCAAAATGCGCGATTGGTTCGTCAAATGAAAGATAGCCTCCGCCTGCCTTAATTTCACGCATTTGATGACGCTTAGTTTCTGGACCATAGTGGATTGTAAAGACTGTTCCAATACCATAGTGGTTGCCGACTGTATCGGTTAGTCTGAACGTGATACTGTTCGCATCTTTAGTATTATTCCGAAGCAGCCAAAGAGGTCCATTAATTGAATTAGTGATAAAATCCAAATCACCGTCTCTGTCGAAGTCCACAACAGTATAGGCGCTTACGATCATATAATTCTGAAACCCATAATCATCGGTTAGATCTGCAAATACGTTTCCATGCTCATTGCGAAAAAAAAAGTTTGCTGTGGTTCCTGAAGCAGTTGCTCGAAACCAAGATCCAGCTGCCACAAAAAGGTCCTGCCATTGATCATTATCAACATCGGCGAAATGCGCGTTCCAACTCCAGCCCGTGAAACCCACTCCGGCGCGTTCAGACTCATCAACGAAACGTTTTTGATCTGCATTCCAGGTTAAAAGTACGTTCTCATTCATACGCTGAGGTATAGATTTCTCAAGAACGTCTGGGTCGTGTGGCACTGTCTCTTGGAAAAAATTTTCACATAACAGGCGGGTGCGGATTTCTCCCTCGGGGATCGATTTACAAAGTTCAGGGTCTTTTAATCTTTGCGCACTCATGTTGACTTGCATGCCTACACAGGCTTGCCTGCGATCCTGGTCTTTCAAACGGCTGCAATATTTGATATTTGTAGGGCGATGGTTGGCGCCATAAAAAAAACCCAGTCGCGTGAAAATATTAGCTGCACACTCATGACGCATATCTATATCCTCAATGGACACGCAATAATTTCTGAGTGGTAAGGCTCTGATCCCTGCTGAAGCACCGGTGGCTCGAGCAGTAACCTGATCTAGAAAGATATCGAGATCTAGATCATTATCATAGTCACCGGTATCAACGCTCATCGTCGTATGAGTAGAGTGGGGTATTAAATTCTTATCTTTGTCAATGATTTCCAAGCCGCCCTTGCCGTCGCTACGATAAAAAATATCTGGCGCATCAAAGTCATTACCCACAATCAGATCCAGCCAGCCATCGCCGCTCCAATCGGACAAGAGCATCGATAAAGTTTCACCGACCAAACCGGGGAGCGGACGCACATCAAAGGACGTCCCATTATAAATCCACAATTCGTTCTGCGAATGGGGGGGTGGATGTTGCTTGCTCATTCCAGCGAACCAGTTCCCCACCGCAGCATCAAGGTCGCCATCTTGATCGATATCGCCAAATGTTACAGCAGAACTTAATACTGATTTACCGCGGATGGGTCGCTGCAGATTTGTCAGAGAGAGATTTCCTTCTTCATTCAGAATATAAAAATTACCCTCGAGATACGTCGTTAAAAAAAGATCGAGCCAGCCGTCATCATTAATATCTATTAGGGCAACATTAAAAATGGCACTATTTTTCAACCAATTAAGTTGAATTTCAGAAGCAGAAAATCGTTGACCCTTTTGGTTGATGTAGACGGTTATTAATGGTCCGGTCGCTGATACAATATCTGGCCAGCCGTCTCGGTCAATATCGCCCGAAGAAAGTCCGCCACCGTTAAAAAATGGCGGGTAAAAGTCTCTTGGAGAAAAAGTGTTTTTTCGATCAAGTCCAAAGACGCCGCCCTCGTAGCGAGAAAAACGTTTATTACCAGCACCCGCAATTGATTCGAAAGGGATTGATCTGGTGGTTATCTCGTACCCATCCACGATCGCGCTCTTCGACATATCAGCAAAGTTCGAAGTGCTTAAAGCCAGAGCTACAAGTGCCGATAGAACCGATTTCAAGCGACGTGCCATGATTAACTATACTCCTGATCCAAGTATTCAAGCATTTCACGCACTTCTGCCTTGTGGATCTCTTCAGCTACTGCCCCTCCGATTACTCCCATAATCGTCAGTGTTAGCATTAGTATGATCGCTACTTTTGGCGAGATGGAATTCCAGATTATAAAAAATGGATAGACGCTGAAGATGCCTAACGTGAATAACAGAGTCATAGAATAAACCATTGGTGCACCAGCAGAAATTAAGACCGCCACAATCACAACATCAAAAGCTACTGGGACTGGCAGTAGGATACCTACACAAGCAACGAGAGCCACGGACAGGATATTTGGCTCGGTATCAGTTAGAGCTGATAGTGGCAAGGTATTAGCAACAATAGCTCCAAGCAGACCAGCAACAAACATGAGCGGTACCGTTCTTGCGCCGATGTAAAAGAGATTGCCCAACAGAGTCCTGGAAGCGTTGGCTATCGCCATTGACCAACACTCACTGTCCGGACCGATCGGGGCGGGTGTAATTTGACAACGGGAATCATCATAGCTCTGTGCACGCTCTTTTCGGAAGACCCAATTTGATAGCCATGGAATGAATAGCATGATGTAAACAAGAGTCAGTACAAGCTTGATCATGACAATGTAAAGTGGAAAGATTGAAAAAAGCATGCTCAAAACAATGACGTTGAGAGTAGGTGAGCTTAGCATTGTTGCTAGGGTGGTCTCGAGCCGCGCCCCGCCATCATGCATACCTTTAGCAACCGGTGCTGAACAGTTAACACAAACGCCCAAGGGTGTTCCGATGAAAACGCCAATTAGTGAGTTGATGTGGCCATTTCCATGGCCTCTGGCCGGAACCATGCTTATCAATGTTAACAGGCATGCTCCCACAATCAGACCAAATGCCATTCCTTCAAAATTTGTCTCTACCCAATTTATTGTTGAATATAGCACGCGTGTTAGCAGTTCATCGCCGGGCTGGGCTTGAAGCGTTGCTTCAAAGGAAAGCGGATCCTCAAGTGTTGCCGAGCCACCCATAATGGCCTTTTCATCAAGTGATGGATCCCTCGAGCCACTCCAAAAAACTATAGCTGAAATACTCAATAGCATTATGACAAAGGCAAAGCGTTTATTGGTGTAGATATATTTTGCCATATCAAAGTGTTTTTTAATTAGCAGGTAAGCCACAGCACACAATCCTCTGATTCATTCAGCAGGACGACGATTCATATTTAACAATCTATGCTAGGCGCATGTCATTATTATATTGAGAAGAACGATGCAAGACGAGTAAAAGAGAGCATCAAGTCTGTCTCCGTTTTTAAATCTAATGGTAATGGACTGGCATGCTATTTAGCCAATATCGCCGGCACTGGCAGGCGCACCTATACATATTAAAGATTGAATTAGTGCTTGAGTTTAATATCTAGGAAGGAATTTAAGGTATGTACTTATAATAATAACCGCTGTGCAACCTTATAATGGTTCAAAGATGGCGGACCGGACGGGACTCGAACCCGCGACCTCCGGCGTGACAGGCCGGCATTCTAACCAGCTGAACTACCGGTCCATACACCTTTTATAAAACTTGAATTTGCCCTTAAAGCGCATGCATAAGCCCAATTGCTTCATCTCAAACCCGTTGATGTAGGGGAGTAGAGGCTGACAAGCTTGTGGTCGAGATTATAATGCCTAACGGACGTCAAGATAAAGCTTTTAAAAGAGAACTCTCCTAAATATTCTATAGTTCCTATTTATAATCTTCTGTCAAACAGAAAAACTGACATATCTCGGAAAACTTTGATGGGGAATTTAAACTGGAAATCTTTTGGTAGCCTTATTAGTTAAGTGATTAGGTTTGCATTTAATACATATTTTACAGCGAAGTTAGTTACTGCTGAAAACTAAGGTCGATAGCGTCGAAGGATCTTATTTTTTCTGCGTGAATCATCAAACAAAGGGTCGTGAAGTTTTTCGTTAACATAGTCTAGGGTCTGGTCGTCAAAGTGCGGCGAGTTCTCATCCAAAGTTGCGGAACCGAACTGATGAATGCCGCGAATAGTTTGTTGTTTTTCATCATCCCAACTTATCAAATAATACAACCCGTCTCCTGCAACATTTGTCAAAAAGCCGTCGTCTTCGAGCCCGAGCCCGTAAATTGCCCTGAGCGTATCTGGACCACCTGCCACAGACAGATTGAATTGACCTCGTATATGCCGATTAATGTCACCCCATCTGGGACCAATTTTTCCCGCAGAATCAAGGAGAAGGTCAGTACATCTCTTTAGTTCCGAAATATGATCGGGAGGTGGATCTCCTGCTTGCTCTGCAAGCCATTCTCCGCCAATAATGCAAGTTCCAAGTGCGGCTCCGCGATTTTCGAGATCAGTTGAGAGATCCCATGCAGCCAAATGTTCTTGCGCCTTTTTGTAGCGAACTGGCGTATCTTTCCCTAAAACTTGCGATATAGTTTTTGAAATAAACCTCCCTGCTCTGGAATTGGGAGAATATGACTTATCATGCTTAATAGCGCTAAACTCCGATTCGGAAATGGGACCCAACGCCTCCAGCAATTCTAGGCCTCTATCAGCACGATTCGTCATGCGCGTGGGGAAGCCATCTTCAGCTCGATATCGGTCTGGATCAGGGTTATATGGATCGCTTGTCACTCTAAATGGACTTTGATTGGCGCTGAGAATATAACCAGATTCTGGGTTGAATAATTGAGGTAGGTTATCGAAGGGGAGGTAAGAATCCCAGATGATTTCTCTTTTATTCCCAGGGAGATATTGAGACCAGTCAAAGCCCCCTGCACGGACAGGAGTCATTGAATTATGCACAAACATTATATTGCCATCAGAATCTGCTGCTACGAAGTTGAAGCTGGCAAACCGATGGAGTTTCATAGCCTCTCTCCACTGGCTGAGGTTTTGGGCTTTCGACATAGCCATCCATTGCTCTACTTGACGTATTTCTCCCATACCTGCATAGCGAACCGCATAAGTGCCGTGATCAGTTTTTAAAACCGGCCCATGAATAGAATGGAAGGCTTCTCTCTCGAATTTCCATCTTAGAAATCCAAACAATTTAACTTCTAGGTAGACCTCTCGCCTCTCAAGAGATAACCACTCGCCGTCCACGTTGTATAACATTTCATCTTCTGGATGAATTTCTAAGAGAAAAACATCAACGAGGTCCGGTTTGTTAACTGTGGCTCCCCACGCCAAGTGTCGGTTAAAACCGACGCCAATCGTTGGGCTTGCTGGAAAGAGTCCTCCCATGATATCTAGCCCTTCACCGCTACGAATGTGTGCTTCGTACCATGCGACGGGGCCGGTAGCAGGTTGATGAGAATTAATGGCAATGCGTGTGGCGCCATCATCAGTATAGATTGGCGATACCGCGAAAGCATTGGATCCTACCGGTAGGCCACCCGCATGGACTCCACCTGACTTACTGATCTCACGTTGTCTTGTGGGTGCATTCAATTCTTGAAGTGTCGAATCAAGGCCATAAAACAAAAGATGCTGAATCATATAGCCGGCGACAAGGTCTTTCCCAGACACTGGCAGCACATCGGTCGTAATTTTTTCTGGGTGTTTGGCAGCATAATAATTTATGCCGTCAGCAAAAGCCTCTAGGTAGGCTCTACTACCTGGAGATAATTGAGTTTCATATTGTGAGTTAATGGTTCCCCAAATATTAAACCATTTGACTAAGTAGTCAGTCACTGCTGATTCTTGACCCACATACTTTGCTTTTGTGCCTCGATAGAAGGGTATTGCAGACTCGATTAGTTGCCAATGATCCTCAGCTTGTGCATAGGCCAAACCAAATGCAGCATCTGCGTCATTTTTACCTATTACGTGAGGAACACCTCGTATATCTCTCTCTATTAATACTTCATAAGAGTGGGTGACTTCGCTAGATTCTTTCAAACCTTGATGCTCTGTTTGTGTCCCACACCCTTGCAGTAAGGTAAAGATTACCATTAAAGCGACATAACAGACTGATGCTCCGAGTCTTGAGGTTTCGCTGTATAGGAGGCGACTATCGGTTGATGGAGAGTAGCGAATCATAGACTTATTAAAGTCATAACGAATATTTGGAGACATGCAATAAAACGCTAGTGACCATAGGTATATTGTCGATTTTACCGCTTAATTTACCTTTATATGGTGGGTGGTACAGGGATCGAACCTGTGACCCTCGCCTTGTAAGGGCGATGCTCTACCAGCTGAGCTAACCACCCGTTTTTACCTTACGGGCTCCCAGTAAACAATGTTTATTACTTAACACCTGTACCTGATTGCTATGCAGAGAACTGAAATATTCCCTCAACCGCCTTGTGGCAATTGAGGTAATCCTATTATAGCGATTATTTCGAATCGAGCAATCAGTAATTCGGATTCTCCGTATTGACATACGCCAGTGCTGGATTGTTTTTCATAGGACAATTTAAGTTTGGTAGATCAAGCAAAGCCATTTAAATCAACGCTATATTTTTCATTCACTTAACCGGTTTTATTTTATTCCAGATGCGATTTCGCTCTTTATCCGTTCTAACAGGATTCTCTTTGTAACTGGCGATTGTACTGTACAAACCATCAACGGCTCTCTCCAAGTCCTCTAAATCAAGGTTCTCTGAATTAAAATCAAACCATAAATCCACAAATTGCTCTTCTATTTCTGAACGGAACTCTTTATTCATCAAGGATCCTCCATTAAAACCAGGAAATTTTAAAGTAAATATAAATCATATGCGCACGCTATATATGATTATTTTTCTAACCATAGATCCTGTTGCTTATTATAAACCCAATCTTTTTTTGACTTAGGTTTTGCAATTTTTATTGCTTGCCTCCAGAAAATTTTTCCTTCTTCACTTTCTTTATCCAGTATAGAAAGTATTTTTTGAAAATTTATAAGAGTTGCCATAACGTTATATTCCTTTTGAATTACTGCTCCTACTTTCTCTGAATAATCAATTCTTATTTTTTGATTTTTTCCCTTTCCTTCCCATATGTATTTGGGAATAATTTTATATTTTATGCTTCTACCGACTGTCATAGAACAGCTTACTTCAGCTGCACTTCCTTTTTTGAACTGGTCTCTATTTACAATATTCCAATTTTTTGCCGAATAATAATTATCCGACCTGGATTCAGGTTTATTTATATAATTGTCCCAGTCTTTTATCGACTTGGATATTGTTTCTTGAGATAAACGGAGATACCTATTCCAAATAGATTCGATAGGAAGTTTTTCTTTTTTGCTTCTTCCGACAGGCTTTGGTGCTATGAGACCAGTTTTTAAAAATTCAAATTCCATCTAATATAATCTTTATTGATATTAAATTAATTAAATGTATTCCAATAATACCTTATGAAAATGTTCAATGCAAATTTGTTAAATGGTATAATTTAAAAACTAAAAATAATTATTTTTTTATTATAAAATGATATTATAAAAATTAAAAAAATAGTTTTTATTTTATAAAAATAACTATTTCTATAATCGAATATAATGGGGTAACTATTGTCATAGTTTACATAATTTAATTTTAGTTTTCTTGATCGCTCTAAGTATCACTTTAGATGACGAATAGTACTTTTGTTGGTAGTGCGAGAATATTCTGATTTATTGGCTAGTGTGCCATGTTTAATCAAAAATCTAATGCAGATTAAAATTAAAACAACATGATTTTTAGGCTAAACAAGACCAAGAGGAAATTCGTGGATTCTGTAATGAAAAGACTGGAGTAACTGTAGGCGAGTTTTCAGATGAGATATCTTTTTAGTAAACTTTTTGTTTTGGTGGCAATAGCTAATAGCGTCATTTATGTTTTCCCGCCCTAAATGGTCTCTCTTAAACCCATGGATGAGGTAATTATGGTCCAAGTTGGCGCTCTAAACGACTTAAAAGTCTCAAGAAAGGTGGAAGCTGGAGTATATTTGGATGGATTTGAACGCGGCGAGATTTTCTTGCCGGCCACTGATTTTTCTGGAGATCTTGTTCTTGGAAGTTCGATCTCTGTATTTCTGTATTTTGGATCAAAAGGTATTCTGACGGCGACGACTAGGGAGCCATTGACCTATGTTCATAAGTGTGCACGGCTCTCTGTGGTGGATGTTAATAGCACGGGAGCGTTTCTCAATTGGGGTCTAGCCAAGGACTTATTGGTTCCTTTTGGAGAACAACAGACCAAGATGGTGGCCGGAAAATCCTATGTTGTATACACATACCACGACACTGAATCTGATCGTATTGTTGCCTCAACAAAGCTGCATCGACACTTGAAGGAAACCAATGGTGCTTTTCAGCAAGGTCAGGAGGTGGCATTGCAAATAGCGATGGTAACAGACTTGGGATACAAGGCGGTTGCAGATGATAGATACTTAGGCATGGTGTTTTTTGCTGATGCTTACAGAAAATTGCTGATTGGTGAGCGGTTGCCTGGGTATGTAAAGAATATTCGCCAAGATGGTAAACTGGACTTTCTCATTTCCCGAAGCTCCCTCAAAGATAGCGAAGACTTAGGCGAACGAATCATTCTCCATCTTATGGCATTGGGAGGGGTTTCAGAACTCTGTGATAAATCAGCACCAGAAGCGATTTACAAAGAATTTAAGGTGTCTAAAAAGAAATATAAGCAGGCTCTCGGCGTCTTGTATCGAAAACGAAAAGTAGACCTGAGTGGGGATAAAATTCGATTATTAAACTGGCGTTGATGCTGATTAGCAGATTTAAATGAAGAAACTACTTATAACAGCGGCCCAGACTTGATATGATGGTAAGTCCAATTTTATTAGAAAAATAATTAAGACTACCCAACGAATTTCAAAAACGAGGAAGGGAGATAAGTATGTTTCGTAAGAAGAGTTTGAATCGAGCCGTCAACTCGATTATCGCCGCAAGTCTCAGTGCAGGCATGGCTGGATCGGTGAGCGCTGCTCAGCTAGAAGAAGTCATAGTTACTGCAACCAAGACAGAGGCCAGCACACAGGATATTCCAGTTGCGGTATCCGCATTGACGTCAGAGAGCCTTGAACAGCTTGGTGTTTCTAATTTTGAAGATTATCTAGTGCAATTGCCGGGTGTTACTGCGGGAGGTGGTAATGGACCTGGCCAAAGCACTGTTTACATCAGAGGAGTGGCCTCCACCACGCCAAATCTGACAGTGGCAGGCGTGTCGGGTTTGGTGCCTAACGTTGCGCTTTATCTTGATGAGCAGCCAATGGCCCAGCCTGGCCGAAATCTCGATGTGTACATTGCGGATATTGCTCGAGTTGAAGTTTTGGCGGGCCCCCAAGGGACCCTCTACGGTTCAAGTTCTCAGGCCGGTACTGTTCGTTTGATAACTAACAAACCTGATTTGAGCGCGGCTTATGGTAAAGTCAAGGCTGGATTTGCAACAATATCCGATGGCGGGGACAGCAATAATGTAGAATTCATGATGAACGCTCCTGTCAGCGATAATGTGGCCATTCGAGGCGTCTTCTATCGAGACAAAAAGGGTGGATATGTCGACGGAGTAGCTGGGACTCTATCGGTGGCTGACAGCGCTAGATGGCAGCCTGCAGGAACCATGCGCAGCAACGGCGTGCCGGTTGAAAGTTTTCGGGGTGGTTTTCAGGCAGGTGCTGATCTCAGTGGTGTCACTTTTCAGGAGGCCTCTGCAATTGTAGAGGAAGATCAAAATGAAGTGGAGTACACCGGGGGCCGTATCAGTGCGCTGATCGAGTTCAACGATGATTGGTCGCTTCAGGCTGGGGTGATCGAACAACAAGTTGAGAGCGACGGGACCTTTTACTCAGACCCCAATCTCGGTGACTATGAAATTCGGCGATATCAGGATGAATTTATCGAAGATGAGTTCAGCAACTTCAGTTTGACGCTTGAAGGCAGAATAGGGGCGCTGGAGGTTCTTTACGCAGGGGCTTATACAGACCGAGATCTCGAGCAGAAAGTTGACTACTCAGACTACTTGTATATTGGTCAATATTTGCCCTATTACGTCTGTGACTACTCGGTAACCTATGGTGATGTGACTGGTAACTGCGGGAGGCCAAATCTATATGTGCATGCTACGTCTACCAGCGAATTAACAACTCATGAGCTAAGGGTAAATACTCCGGCTGATCGCAGTATAAGGGCAACTGTTGGTGCCTTCTTTAGCGACTTCGAGTTCACTGAGCTAAACGACTTTACCTACCCCGATAGCGTCAATGCAATCGGATGGGCCGGTGTCGCGGGATTCGGTTCCAATACGGTTTTTCCGACTCCCGGTTACCGAACTACTGACGAGCCGTTTCCAGATGATGCTATTTTCCGAAATGATATCATGCGAACCGATGAGCAATTAGGACTCTTCGGAGAAGTTACCTTTGATGTGTCCGACACTATATCCGTTACTGTTGGTGCGCGTTACTATGACTATGAAGTGGATTTTATGGGGAGTGCTAACGCATCTTTTTATAATTTTGGAGGACTCGGATCAACAGATTATCAAGCCTTTGGCACCGACATTAACGACCTCTATGATGGCGATGGTTGCATAACCTGGAATAACGACACATTTAACGTTTATGAGACTCATCCAACCTATTGCGCCGGAGGCACTCCGCCAGTTGTTGGTGTGGATGGTTTAGAGCAAGATGATGTTGATCGGATCAAAAACTCTTTGACTGCTCCAGATGTGAGTGAGGATAGTGGAGTCATTGGAAAACTTACAGTTTCTTTTACTCCAGATTCGGATAGTCTCTATTACTTAACGTGGTCTGAGGGTTTCAGGACCGGGTTGCTGAATCGCCCTGGCGGAGCGTATCAGGCTGCAAATAACTACACAGTTCCGTTTGAGGTAGAGTCAGACGAGGTTATAAATATCGAATTTGGTTGGAAACTCGATATGATGGACGGTGCCATGCGCTTTAATGGCAGCGCCTATATGATCGATATTGAAAAGCTTCAGACGACCATCTTTGACACCAGTATTGTGAACCTCTTCTTCTCGGATAACGCAGCAGACGCCGAGGTGAAGGGCATAGAGGGAGACCTCACCTACGCGGCCAGTGATAATCTGACCCTGCATGCTGCGTTCTCGTTCCTTGATACTGAGGTCACAGATGTTCTTACGCCCACGGGTGACGTAGTTCAGGGATCACCATTAGCCTATGCTCCAGAGTTCCAAGGCAATTTGTCGGCTCGTTACGTTTGGGACTTAGATAATGGGTTAACCGCTCATTTTATGCCGAGTGTTGCCATGTCGGATTCACAAAAGACAGATATTATTCAACCCAACTCTATCGAACTGGATAGCTGGACGCTGGTGAACGTAACCGCAGGAGTCACAAATGGGACTTGGATTGTGGAAGCGTTTGTCGACAATCTCACTGATGAGATGGCTGCCATGAGTGGAAGTTATGTCTATGATCGCGAGCGCATTGCCTACGCCAGGCCCCGTACCATGGGGGTGCGTTTTACTTATGACTTTTGATAGATAATACTATTGAATGCAAAACGCCCCGAAAGGGGCGTTTTTGTGTTGGTCGGGAACATAAATGACGTCTCAGTAGAAATATTATGAGTAGGCAAAACCCATATGGTCGAGTTACGCGATACCTTTGATTTAATTCAACAACAGATCGCCTCGGGCGATATTCCTGGAGCAATTGCCAGTCTTGATTCTCTTGATTCTGAGAAGCGTAGCAGCGTTGAGGGATTATATTTATCGGCCGTTTGTCACAGGTACCTCCGCAATTCAGCATTGTCACTAGAGGCCTTAGACCAATTGCAAAAAGTTGCGCCAGAATATGGGCGAGGCCATCAAGAGCGGGGACATCTTTTGAGAGACATGGGTCGAGAGGAGGGGGCGTTGCAAGCCTACCGGCAGGCTTGTGCACATAATCCAGCTTTGATAGCAAGTTGGCGAGCGCAGCTAGAAATATACAAGGCAAGGGGTATTAGCACGGGGCATGGACATATAGCAGCTCAAGTGGATCGCTTGGGAAAACTACCAAAACCATTGTTGGCATCGTCAGACATGCTGCATGAGGGGAGATTATTAAAGGCTGAACAGATTTGCCGATCTTTTATGCAAAAAAATCCTAAAAACGTTGAGGGAATGAGGATTTTGGCTGAGATCGGCGTCCGATTCGGCGTTCTAGATGAGGCTCAATTTCTTCTAGAAAGCGCTATTACTTTTGATCCGGATGACATCCAGATCAGAATTGACCTGATACAAGTTCTAAGAGATAGGCAGAGATATGAAAAAGCTTTTGAGGAGACGGGCAAACTTTTGCAGGTTAATCCCGACAACCTACAGTTTCAATCCCTTTATGCGATCTTATGTATGCAACTTGGGGATTTTGATAGTGCCATCAATTACTTTGACCGTATAATCGAACGCTCGCCCAAGGATCCCACAACTCACGTGTCCCGTGGCCATGCGCTCAAGACCAAAGGAGATTTCAGTGAGGCGGTAGTATCTTATCGGAAGGCATCCACAAATCAACCTCTTCACTGTGAAGCATATTACGCTCTAAGTAATCTAAAGACCTATCGCTTCTCGGATGAGGAAGTAGAAGCTATGCAACACATAGCTAATGATGCTCGAATAAGTGGTCAGAACGAGGTTTATTTGAACTTTGCGCTTGGTAAGGCATTTGAGGACCGAAAAAATTTCGACCTGGCATTCTCACACTATGCGTTCGGCAATACCACGAAGGCCGCGTTGGTGAACTACGACAGTGATAACACCACAAAACAGACACAGGATCAAATTGATGCGTGCGATGAGATGCTCTTTGAAAAGTTCAAAAATATGGGAAGTGGAGCTGCTGATCCTATTTTTATTGTTGGGCTTCCAAGAGCCGGTTCGACGTTATTGGAGCAGGTTCTCTCGTCACATAGTTTGGTAGAAGGAACTGCTGAGTTACCCGACATTCTCACCTTGTCAGGTCGCCTGCGTCGGAAAGGTAAGAGGCAAGGAAACAAACCATATCCCTATAATCTGCATGACCTGGACGGAAAAACTCTCAGGCGTTTTGGCGATGATTATATTCGAGACACAGAAATTCATAGAACAGAGCCCCCCTTTTTTATTGACAAGATGCCAAATAATTTTAGGCATATCGGGTTAATTAAGTTGATTTTGCCAAACGCCAAAATAATTGATGCTCGTCGTCACCCTATGGCATGCTGTTTTAGTGGGTTTAAGCAGCTGTTTGGAGAAGGTCAGTTTTTTACATACTCACTCGAGGATATCGGCAAATATTATAGGGATTATGTCGAGTTAATGGATCATTGGGATCGTGTGCTGCCGGATCAAGTGCTTCGAGTTCAATACGAGGATGTAGTTGCCGATCTGGAATCTCAAGTCCGCCGGATATTAGACTTTTGTGGCCTGCCGTTTGAGTCAGCCTGCCTCAGGTTTCATAAAACAGAGAGAGCTGTACGAACACCAAGCTCAGAGCAAGTCCGCCAACCGATTTATAAGGAGGGTCTTGAACAGTGGCGTTATTTTGATCACCACCTGAAGCCATTGAAGCAAGCTCTCGGTAAAGTCTTAGAACGTTACCCTCTCACCTGAGAGCAGTTCATTCGTCGATGCGACCCGACCCCTGCTAAGCGCGCAGTTGCATCGTTTATATACGAGCCTTAAAAATAATAAAAACTCAAGCAGGCTTTTATTTTGCTCTTTTGACTTTGATGTCGAACACATTAAATTACCGACCCTCTTTAACCTCTTTATACAGGCCGGTACATAGACTGAATGACGCTAAGATTACCACTATAGAAAAGGGCAGCGCAGCGAGAATCGATGCTGTTTGTAAAGCAGCAAGGCCCCCGGAAAAGAGCAGGGCCGCTGCCACTGAACCAATTGCAACGCCCCAAAAAATTCTCAGTCGCTGACTCGGATTTGGATCACCCATAGTAATAAGCGTGCAGATAACGAGTGTAGCTGAATCAGCAGAAGTTACAAAGTACGTTACTAGAAGAATGACGCAGACTGTCGCAATGGTAGCCGTCAGAATAGTATTGGCTTTCATTGACTCGATAGTTGTGAAGAGAGCTGATGTCAAGTCCTGGGTTACCGCGGCGGCTATGCCGCTATTCTCAAATAGCTGGAGGTAGATTGCAGTATTGCCAAATATCGTGAGCCACACGATGGCTAGCAATGTGGGCGCCAACAGAACGCCAATCACAAATTCCCGGATAGTTCTACCGCGAGAAATACGGGCTATGAACATGCTTACAAAAGGCGCCCATGCAATCCACCATCCCCAATAAAAAATCGTCCAAGAATTTTGCCATGGACTCTCTGGATCAGGATCTACCCAGAAGCTGAGTTTGGGTAAATTTACAAAGTAATCTAAGCTATTTTTAAACAGACAAGTGACAAGGTATCCAGTCGGTCCAAGTAGAAAAAACGCCAATAAAATAAGAAGTGTGAGGCGCATATTTAGGACACTTAGTATACGGATACCTCGCTTTACTCCGGTGAGTGCTGACACAGTAGCTACCACTGAGATGACAGCGATTAGGCATATTTGAGTCGTGATATCGATCGTCATATCGGCCAGATAATTTAGTCCAGCATTTATTTGCTGTGCGCCTAAACCTAGGGAGGTTGCGATCCCAAAAACCGTACCGGCAACTGCTAGCAAATCTGCAAAGAAACCGAGAGGGCCATAGATCCTATCGCCGAAGACAGTATGAAGTGTAGAACGGATCGATAGCGGCAAGCCTCTTCGAAAGGATGAATAGGCTAAAGCCATGCCAAGAACCACATAAATGGCCCAACCATGAAAGCCCCAATGAAAAAGCGACAGGCGCATCCCAACCTGAGCGCCAATCTCGGTAAGCTGCTCTGACTCGCTTATAAATGGATTTGTTTGCATATGAGTCATGGGCTCAGCTATGCTCCAAAACAGAATTCCAATACCGAGACCGGCACCAAACAGCATCGAGAACCACTGAAATAGATTAAATTCAGGAGTGTCATCATCTTTTCCAAGTTTAATATCGTGCGCCGGGCTAATACTCAACAAAATAGCGAGTATCAGAATTATGGACATCAGGTAGATGTAGAAGCCGCCGAATTCATTTGCAATGAAGCTCTTGGCGGCAGAGAAGACACTGTCTGCGTAACTCGGATTAATAACGGTAAATACCACAAACCCGATTACCAATAGCGGTGCCGCAATTGCCATATCCCGGTTGTCACCCGCGAAAAAAAGTTTTTTGGATGTTGATATTTTTGAAATAATATTATTTCTCAATAGCCCACAGGAACAAGAACAAATATCTTCAAGATTTGTTCAATTTCCATGATACCCCACTGTTTGTGGTAATGCCATGGATTAACAATAGGCCCCTTTTTTGATTAAACCTGATTGGCAGGTATTTGCTGTGGTGTTAGATCACTGATTGACGCAATAAGTTTTTCAAGAAATCTTGCCAAATTTTTTGCATCGATCCTGTATTTAGTGTTAGATTAACTCTGTATTATCTAATAACTACATATTAAACGAATAGATAGAGGCTAAATGGCAGGTGTTTTATGAACACTGATGTGGTCAGTGAAGAGGAAATGCGAGCACTTTTGCCGGCCTATGAGGTCGAAGGACAATATTTTGACCGTATCAGAAATAAGCTTTTAATCCGTACCCTAGTGGTAGCCGCCCTGTTTATTGTCCGTCTCGCTCTGATAGTTATCTACCCACAGTTTCATATTGGCACTTATTGGAATGGCGATCTTATTGAGGGGACGAGACAACTGGAGGCCGTATTATTGTTTCGTGTCTCGGTTCTAGTTCCGCTGGCCATTGTTTATTTCGTTTGTCTTTGGAAAAACTTTTACTTTCGCAGCGTCACCGTTTTATCGCTTATCATCATCTGCAGTATACTTTGGAGCGATGTTGAGGCTCACTTTTTGGCTTTTTCGCAAGCGCCTACCATGGCTGTCATAGCAGCTATTACAACTCGGTTGGTGGCGATTTATTTATTGGTGCTAAATTATCTCGATGTTCGCCGCTGATATCTCTATCAAGGTGAATTGATGTCCAGAATTTCGTTGATCTTTTTGGGAATCCTATTGCAAGGGTGTGCTACATATCATCCGGTTAATATTGATGATCTTTGTGCAATCTTTCGGGGTGATACTGATTGGTATCATGATGCCAAGACTGCTCAGAAAAGATGGGGCACCCCAATTCCGCTTATGATGTCTATTATTTATCATGAATCTTCATTTCGGCCGAAAGTTCGCCCTGAAAGACCAAAATTTCTATTTATTCCGTTGCCAAGAAGATCATCTGCCTATGGTTATGCGCAAGCACAGGACCCTGCTTGGAATGATTATCGAAAAGACACGGGCAATTGGAGTCATGACCGCGATGATTTTGGTGATGCAATTAATTTTGTCGGTTGGTACTCTGACAAAACAAAGTCTCAACTTGGGATATCAAAGTGGGATGCATATTCTCAATATCTCGCATATCACGAAGGTTGGGGAGGGTTCAGTAAAGGCAGTTATAAAAAGAAGCCTCAACTGCTGAAAGTTGCTTCACGGGTTCAAAAAAAGACACAAGAATACAGTAGCCAACTTAAAAGATGTCAAGCATCGCTTGATCAGAAAACTGAAGGCTGGTTCCGCAAAATATTTTGAATTACCTACCAAATTTTTCCCTATAATGTTTTATATATCGCGATTATATTTTTTCAGTTGGGGCGACATAATCGACAAAACCTGCTTGTCTTTGTAATCAGTTTATAGAACAGCAAGGAACCCACAATGGATCAATGTAGTTTTGATGTGGTAATAGTTGGCGCCGGTTTATCTGGAATAGGCGCTGCATGCCACCTCGAAAAAAATAATCCCGACAAAAAGTATTTGGTGCTCGAGTCAAGAGATGCACTTGGGGGTACCTGGGATCTATTTCGATACCCTGGAATACGCTCTGATTCCGATATGCATACATTGGGGTATTCTTTTAAACCTTGGGCACAGCAAAAAGCAATTGCTGACGGATCCGATATTCTTAATTACCTGCGTGAAACTGCCGCTGAGTATGGCGTTGATAAGTATATTCGTTATGGTCATACGCTTATAAAAGCATCATGGAGAAGCGGTGTTGCTAGATGGGAGCTCACTATATCTCGAGTGGACGAAGGGCCATTAATCGTCAATTGCCGTTTTCTATACTCATGTACGGGATATTATCGTTATGATTCGGGTTACATGCCCGATTTTGATGGATTGGAAAGTTTTTGTGGTACGTTGATCCATCCTCAGAATTGGCCAGAAGATCTCAACTATACTGGCAAACGAGTTATTGTTGTTGGTAGCGGTGCTACAGCCGTTACCATCGTTCCCGCTATGGCCAAAAAAGCAGCGCACGTTACTATGTTGCAGCGGTCACCCAGTTATGTTGTTTCTATGCCTACCCTAGACGCCTTTTCTAACAGAATACGCACCTGGTTGCCGAAAAAGCTGGCGTATCGCTTAACTCGTTTGAAAAATATATTTCAGCAGACGCTGATTTATTATGTTTGCAAGAAATATCCGGATTATGTTAGGCAGACGCTTCGTAAGCTCGTCATAGGTCACTTAGGAAATGATTTCGATGTGGACACCCATTTTAACCCCAAGTATGACCCTTGGGATCAGCGATTGTGTCTCGTGCCGAACGGGGATTTATTTAGAGGCCTTGCGGATGAGGGTGTTTCCATTTTAACTGATCGCATACTCAAGTTTAATGAGCGTGGAATTGATCTGGAGTCCGGCGCGAGCATCGAAGCAGACCTCATTGTCACCGCGACTGGCCTCGATTTATTACCATTGGGTGGTATAACTTTTATTGTCGATGGCAGGACTATTGATCTCTCCGATGCGGTTACATACAAGGGAATGATGTTGAGTGGGATACCCAATTTGCTTATAGCAGTAGGCTACACCAATGCATCTTGGACACTCAAATGTGATCTAACTAGTCAGCATCTTTGCAAATTATTAAAGTTTATGGACCGCAACAGCTATGATTACTGCGTTTCCAAATGTTCGGTAGATATGCCAACTGCGCCAGTCATCGATTTTTCATCCGGGTATGTTGAACGTTCCATCGATAGATTTCCTCGTCAGGGAGCACGGCGCCCTTGGAAACTATATCAGAACTATTTTTTTGATCTCTTCGCTATTCGATTTGGGTCCTGTAGGAACAGGGCAATTAAGTTCTACAAGTTGCCATCTAATGAAAAAGATTGATTTTTCCGAATGAAAAGGTCTGGAACAATAACTTATCTTGACAAGATGTCTTCCTTGAATGGCGGGGATAGGGTAGCATTTCTAGTTTTAAGGAGCTTACTCTATGGACAGCCGAACTCAAATTACCCACTTAATTAACCAATATGGATTCACAATCGACACTGGAGATCTTCTGGGATTTGCCCAGCTTTTTGAAAATGCGGAATGGACTGTAGAAGGCACCGAACCAAGAGTAGGAACGCAACAAGTACTTGATGCATTGTCGACCGTAAGAATTTATGAGGATGGGACTCCGCGAACTAAGCATATTGTATCTAATCTGGATTTAGAAATTGATGAAGTAAATAACAGTGCAAAGAGTCAGTGTTACGTGACGGTTTTTCAGCAGACGAATGATTTCCCTCTGCAGGCAATTTTTTGCGGCCACTATTTTGATCGTTTCCAACGGGTCGAGGGAGTATGGCAATTTAGTCAACGCATCATCAGGTATATGATGGTGGGTGATTTAAGCGCGCACCTCAATGAACCCGAAAGTGTTGTTGGTGGAGCATAGTTTTTGGCGGCCTAATAATCGCTATGGCCCTCAAGGTGCAAAAGTATTATTTTTTAAGCATAGCTTGTGCCGTAATACTGATTTTGAGACTATATATACGTAAATCGCACTTGGAGTCAGATTCGTGAAAAAAATTACCGTTTATTCTTTCATCATTTTGATGATGTGGTCCGTCAAGATTCTAGCTCATGAGGGCGGCATAGTATTCATTACTTGCACTCCTATTAAAATATCGTTGGGAGGGTTAAAGAGCGACAGAGACATAATCCTTGATACGGACACTGGCCGTCTGGACATAACAGCATTTAAAACCAATGAGTGGCAGCGTGGAATAGCGTTTGAGAATGGAGTGGAAATAATAACTTTCCAGATTTTACAGCCTGATTATTATGAAGGTTGGGCTATCAATCGCGAAAGTTTGACAGCAGTGTTTCGACTCGAAGTGATTCAACCGCCTGACGCAGAGGAAACACTCGACCCTGTTGTCAGAAGAATGCAATGTACAAAGGAAGAACGCGAAACCAAAAATCAGATCTAAATCAAAACGGGTAAACCGTTAAACGGTAAAACCTCTAGCGGTTTTGTTACACGAATATCAAATGATAAGAACTATCACGAAGAAAATACTTGTTTTCCTATTACTTCTAGGTAGTGCCTCCGGCGCCCTACAAAGACTGTCAGGACTTTTTGATCCGGAAGGAATCAAAGGTTTGAGCTTTATGGGTGTTAACTGAATGCATTGGCTTTCTTAAATAGAAGATAAGAGGCCGGACAAAAGAGCCCGCCCATACGAAAACTGAGCTCCTATTTTTTGTTTTTGTAGTTTTGTTGCTGAGAATTTAATTATTTTAATTTAGGACGACTCAAGTTTGATTGTGTGGCTCAGTTAAAACCTTTCAAGCGATTCAGCATACATCAATTCGTTATTCGGATTTGTATGTCCTGTTGAGAGTTTCTCTATCCTTTGAGCCCCACTCTTTTATTGAGAAAAGATAGCAAATGCTATGCAGAGAAGATTATCGGTGAGCACATTTAATTTTGCTAACTTTGGAATGCAACTAAAATTTTGTATTTTAGGTGAAGGGAAGTTAACTAAGTTGATGAGTTTTTATGCTGTTTAGGAAATTCACAACCCCTGAACGATATGATCGCGATGGCAAATTTATTGAGTGTTAAGCAAGTAGAGTTTAGAGCGGGAGGTTAGTAACTGGCGATACTCTCTCCATGCCTTTGGATATCAATACCCTCAGCTCCGCCCTCAATCAAGGGATCGAATATGTCAAACACACCCGTTTCCATGCGCCATTCAACATACTTATTATAATCCGCTAGGCTTTTCCAGTCTTCAATCAGCGTATATGTGTCGGTTTCTTCATTAAGAAACAATTGCAGGCTTATGCAGCCTTCGTATGCGCGAGTTTCTGGCAGAATTTGCATCAACAAATCTGTGGCCTCGCTCATTTTGCCGGCCCTGATTCGAAAAATGGCTATGACAAGATTTTGCATTTTTTATTCCTTATTTAAGTTTCTGGGTTTAAATTAAATCGAACTCGCACATTAACATAAGTTTATCCGAGTTGAACTCAAAAGGAGAAGAAAATAAAGACCTTTGGGGCATGACTTGGGAGGCTTAGTAACAAATTCTGAATAGGGTCAACTATTTCTTTATCGCCGTACTATGATCTTTCATAGCGTTCTTGCTTTTTCAAGTAATCTGCGTGCGCGGTGTTGAGCAAACGGATTTTGATACAAAGAATCATGGCTCTCGACGCCAACGTCGAATATGCAATCTTCTTTAGGTCTAGCTACGCACAGCAGAACATAGCCTTCGCGCGTTTGACGTTTATTTAACGCGGTTCCATTTGGTTGACGCACGCTCCCAGCTATTGTCTTGGCTGCGCAGGTAATGCATCCGCCATAACGGCATGCGACTGGCAGAACACATCCAGCAGCTTCTGAAGCGTCGATGATGCACTCATCCTCGCTCACATGAAGAGTTAGATTTTGGCGATTCCTAAATCTAATGTTATATGTGGGTTTTCGTTCCAATATAATGCCTGAATTTGGAGGTCATTGATACCTCAGTATGTAACACTACACCCAAATGTCTGAAGAACAATCTCCGCCTGGGTATCTGGTCTCATGAGCTCTGGCGGGCCCATTGGGCTCATTTCCGAAATCTAGAAGGAAATCTTTTCGGATCTTCATGCCGCCATTTTCTGTGTCACAATCGACAACAAGCATTATGCCGCCTTTATCTTTCATACTAGGGTAGAATTGATTATCCCACGTTGAGAAAAGTGATGTGGTCACGTAAAGACGTTTACCATCCAGGGACAATTGAATCATTTGCGGGGCACCATCCACTGTTCGCCCATTGACCTCAGGAGCTTTACCAAGCAGTCCACCCATCCACACTTGGCCCGTCAATTTAGGGTTCGATGGATCAGAAATGTCATATTGCCGCAAATCCCCATGCAACCAGTTTGAAAAGTATAGGTACTTGTCATCCATTGAAACCAGGATGTCGGTAATTAACCCGGGCATTGGAACCGGAAAGTCTTCCACATCAATAGCGTCGACATCAATCACTTTTTCAATTTTTAACTCACCCGATCCATCTTTAAACCAATGGAATATATTTGAACTCAAGGTAGCGCCAACAAAACCATGCGTGCTATCAGGGTTGTGAAGGAAGCGAGCCTCTAATGGAATTAAGCCATCGGCGCCGAGATCTATAGTTTTTTCTATGTTTCGGTTCTTAAAATCCCAGAAGTGAATTTGTTGTCCATATTTGCCTCTACCAACGTCTTCCAGATCAAACCCTGGCATAAAAGTATTAGGAGCACTCCATTCGGTAGAGACCATCATATTGTGGCGTGGTTGATACCAAAAGTCGTAGCTGAACTTCATGCCTGTTGTGTCATTTTCCCAGCGCCCCACAATGTTGAAATCTTTATCTAAATGCAAGTAGCCGCCGGGACCATTACCGTTCGCATCACCGAGCATAGACACTATGATATCCGCTCCTAAACAATGCACAGTATGTGGTGCAGATAAGTTAGTTTTTGTCTTTATCTCTTCACCGTTAATCGTCTTAAAAAGGGAGGGTCTTCTTGGATTTGTAGCAGTATCTACGATGTAGAAATTGGTTGTTCGTACGCCTGGGATAATCAAATATTTTCGTTCCATGTTCCCATCGTCATTACATGACGAGCAGGCATTCCAACCCATGTGATGGAGCTCATCTCCAATAACGCCAAACTCCGTCCTGTGTATTACCTGGCCATAGGAGGTGCTCTCTTCGTCAACATCTATAGTCGCCAAGTAGTCTGGTTTTTCTACACCAGTACCGGTGTAAATACAAACCGTGTAAACGATCTTTTCACGGGGCGCTTTAATAGCATCCTGTGGTGAGGCGTATCCGGGGCCTGCACAGCAGCTGTTCATACTCTCTGACATTTTCAAATCCTCCTATTTGTGAGCATCCCTCAACTCATTCTAACCCTCAGCGAGCCTGTTTTTCAAAAAATACTGCATTCATATGGATTAATTGCTTTACAAATGCGTTCGATCGAAATTTGCACATCTTTCATTAATTTTGATGTCAAAATTGTTTGTACAATACACCGTATTGACTTGTCTATTTCGTTTTGTGAGACTTGCAAAAAACCAATTGAAGTTGTTTTCCCATGAAGCCGAGAGGTATTGGGGTTTTGGGAGGCACGCGCCACAAGGGCGGAGTCTTTTTCATATTGAGAAATACGCGGCATTGAGTTTGTTTTAGCAGTTGAGACCCGGTAAATGAACACACAAAATCCAGAGGTGCATTGCTTTTTTGATGAGGCAACAAATGCTGCTTGTTATATCGTTAAAGATCCTGCATCACTATCATGTGCCATCGTAGATTCCATTTGGGATTTCGATTTGGCTTCAGGGACTGTGCATACAGCCCACGCGGATCGATTGATAGATGAGATTATTTCCAAAAATTGGAAGCTTGAATGGGTAATAGAAACTCATGTCCATGCAGACCACTTGTCTGCCGCGCCATACTTGTCCAAGCGTTTCGGAGCAAAAATTGGTATAGGTTCAAACATCAATGCGGTGCAAAGGGTTTTCGGTAAAGTATTCAACGCAGGAACTCAATTTGAAATGGATGGAAGCCAATTTGATCGTCTATTTATGGACGGTGATAATTTCACTATTGGAGGTTTGAGAGTCGATGTTATGCATACTCCAGGACACACGCCTGCCTGCGTGACTTATATCATCGGTAATTCTGCTTTTATCGGTGATACATTATTTATGCCAGATTTTGGCACTGCTCGTGCTGATTTTCCCGGAGGTTCTGCTAAAGAACTTTACCACTCCATTCATAAGATCCTTGCGCTTCCCGATTCGACGAGATTATTTCTTTGCCACGACTATAAAGCACCTGGTCGAGATTCTTATTGCTGGGAGACGACTGTAGCCGAGCAGAAAGAACTCAATATTCATGTGGGCCGAGGCACAACTGAAACAGAGTTCGTCTCAATGAGAACCACCAGAGATGAGGCTTTATCAATGCCTAAGCTACTAATACCGTCGATCCAAGTCAACATGCGAGCCGGAAAACTACCGCCTGCGGAAAACGATGGGAACGTCTATCTTAAAATTCCGATCAACAAACTTTAAAAACTTTCTGGAGAGAACAATGTCCATTTCATATCAACTTTTAATTGTTGGGGGTGGAGCTGCGGGGCTGGCGACAGCATCGAGTTTGAAAAAGCGTAATACATCTTTGGACATCGGCATTATCGAGCCTGAAGACAGGCACTACTATCAACCAGGTTGGACCATGGTAGGAGCCGGAGTGTTTGATAAACAGGAAACATGCAGAGATATCGGTGATGTCTGGCCAAAAGGGGTTAGTCGAGTCAAGGGCGCAGTCGAGAGTTTTGAGCCAAAGAATAACCACGTTATTTTGGAAAATGGAAAACGAATTGGTTATGAGATTTTAATTGTAGCTGCAGGTTTAAAACTTGATTGGGATGCTGTCGAGGGCTTGACCGATTCGTTGGGTAAGGATGGAGTTACGTCGAACTACCGTTATGATCTTGCGCCTTATACCTGGAGACTCGTGAGGGAGATGGAGGGCAAGGAAGCTATTTTTACTCAACCTCCTATGCCTATTAAATGCGCAGGAGCTCCGCAAAAGGCTATGTATCTGTCTTGCGACCACTGGCAACGGCGTGGCCAACTATCTGAGATGAAAGTTTCTTTTTGTAATGCAGGCCCGGTTTTATTTGGCTGCGCTACTTACGTCCCCCCGCTTATGGAATATGTCAAGCGGTATGGGATTAACCTTGATTTCAATTCTAACCTTATAAAGATTGACGGTTCCGCCAAGACAGCATGGTTTCGTATGAGTGAGGAGGGCGCTGAGGCAGAAGTGGTAGAGCGTCGCTTTGATATGATACATGTCTGCCCACCTCAAAGGGCTCCTGATTTTGTCTCCGATAGTTCAATATCTAATCAAGCTGGTTGGGTGGATGTAGATCATGAAACGTTGCAGCATAATAAGTACGAAAATATTTTTGGCTTGGGGGACGTTACGGCTACTCCAAATGCAAAGACGGCGGCGGCGGCGAGAAAACAGGCTCCAATAGTTGCCGAAAACGTGATTTCATTTTTGTCAGGTGGCGAACTAAAACCTTTGTATGATGGTTATGGCTCATGTCCGCTCACCGTCGAGAATGGAAAAATTATTTTGGCTGAATTTGGATATGGTGGACAAGTAATGCCTACTTTCCCATGGGATTCAACGAAGGCACGACGCTCTGCATGGTTTCTAAAAAAATCTGTGTTGCCCGCAGTCTATTGGAGGGCAATGCTGAAAGGAAGAGAATGGTTGACTGCTACTACTAAGATTGGTTAGCCAGACAGCTTATGTTTGCAAACAAGCCTCTTTGTGGCTGACACGGAACTACTGCTTGGTGTAACTGTGCATTCCTTAATTTATGTCAGATATTGAAAATCTACATAAAACCAGATTACCATAAAGCTGCTCAAAGCAACTGCGGTTGCAGCTAAAAAACCCACCAAAAACGGCTTGTAGCCAACTGCGTTAAGTTCTGAAAGATCGGTGGACAGACCGAGAGAGGCCATGGCAATTCCTAGACAAATGCTTGAAAAGGTTTTCACAAGCGATATCGCATAGTGCCAGTGCGATTCAGAAATCATAAAAAAGCCTCTGGCTACTAATTCATCGCCGGCTGTTCGGCAAGTGACAAAAAAAATAAAACCAAGCACAAAAAATGGAAATATTTCTCTCAGAGAGTAATTCTTTCCTTGGTTATCTTTCATGTAAGCAAATGCAAAGATTGGTATAAGCAGGAGCAAAAAGCTATTCCGCACCAATTTTGTGACAGTAGCTGCCTCAAGAGTGGTTGAACCGGCAAATTGCTGTTCGTAAATTAGTCCGGACGCGGTCACCTGAGCAGTGTCATGTATAGCAGTACCCAAAAAAAGACCAATAGCTTTTTGATTGCCGTCAAAGAGTGTCTCGGCAAGGTAGGGATAGCAAAACATCCCGATGAGTCCGAATAGAACGATATTGGCTACGGCATAGGTGATTTCTTCTTTTTTGGCGTTGATGACTGGTGCGAGCGCAATTATTGCGCTCGCACCGCAAATGGAGGTACCTATCGCCATCAGGTAACTCATTTCGGAGGATATCTTTAGCCGGTGGCTAGTAAGTTTAATCACAGATAGCACAGTTAGTATACAAATGATTACTAGTGGTATAGAGAGCGCTCCATATGCCAATACATCGCTCAAGCTGATACGTATCCCTAAAAGAATAATACCTAGCCGTAAAATATTATGTTGCGCAAAACTAACACCGGGTTCAAAACGTGCATCAGGTTTGAAGATGTTCTTTGTGATGATGCCAATAAGAACGGCAAATATCACGGTTGGGATAGGACTATGCTGATTTCCCGATAAAATGGTACTAATTAAATTGCTTGTGAAGTATGCGGCTGCGAAAATCGTGACACAGAGAATTAGACCGGTGATGTTTTTTTTTATTTCATTCATAATCTCGGCTTTAAATATTTGCGCGATGGAGTAAAAAAATCAAGTTATAGTAACCTTGCTCAACCCGCTATGGAGGCAGCAGTTCGGGAGGAGGCCGCTTACGCCTTCCGACTTTTTTAGGGCCATAGTTCGCAGACAAATAATCTAATATCGTCGCTTCGACTTGACCTAGAGGCCATAATCCTTGAGATTCTTGCATCCATCGAATTGTAGAAAGCCATCCTGGGCGTTCTGCTTTATTCTGAATAATCAGTCGGGCTGAATGGCATGCAGTGCAATGGGCTCGGACCAACTCCATGCCTGGCTTATTGATCAATCCAGTTGCAGGGTCGTTATCCCATGCGATTGAGGGGGATGAATTAAAAATAATGATTAGTGGCAGTAGCAATTTCATATTACTTTGACGGCAATTCTATGACATGCATAATTTAGATACCCTTTGGGATTCCAGCCAGGCACCACCATCAGTTGTGCAGTTTGATTTTGATCTGAAGCTCTAACCCAGACTTCATAATAACCTTTTTGAGGAAACTTAATTTGCCCAGAAAAATGTTGCAATGGAATTTTGTATTCTTGATACGATTTCTTGCCATTCATATATTTTAACAAAATTTTTTGCAATACCATTGTGAAAATTATTTTCCGGTTTGTTTGGAATAGTCCAGTTCGATCGAGGTAAGACAAGATTTATGGGCTTTATGGGTTCGCTCGGATCTCGAAAGTCCCACAGATTTTATTTTTTAAATGTTCGGCCGTTTGATACCATGAGCATGCGCATTATGAGACCAACTATGACAAACAGACAAAAGTGGCAACGGATGAACTGGCGAGACCCCTTTCTCTTGGAGGACCAGCTTGCTGAGGATCAAAAAATGGTGCGTGACAGTGCGAAGCAGTATGCTGAGAATTGCTTAGCACCCCGAGTCAAAGAGGCATTTCGGAATGAGAATATAGATGAAGCTATATTTCGAGAGATGGGTGAAATCGGATTGCTAGGTTGCACTATCACAGGGTATGGATGCCCCGGAGTTGATTACATTTCGTACGGTCTCATCACTAAAGAAATAGAAGCAGTAGACTCTGGATATCGCTCTATGATGAGTGTGCAATCTTCTCTGGTAATGTATCCGATTTATGCCTTCGGTTCGGAGCAGCAGCGGGAGAAGTATTTGCCAAAATTGGCGACCGGAGAGTGGGTTGGTTGTTTTGGGTTAACAGAACCAGATCATGGCTCTGATCCGGGGAGCATGATTACTCGGGCAATAAAGGTGTCTGGCGGTTATAAGATCACGGGATCCAAAATGTGGATTTCTAACAGTCCTATTGCGGATGTGTTTGTTATTTGGGCAAAGACTGTCGAGGGCAAGATCAGAGGGTTTATTCTCGAGAAAGGAATGGAAGGGCTTAGGTCTCCAAAGATTGGAGGTAAATTAGCTCTACGTTCGTCTGTAACTGGTGAAATCATTATGGACGAAGTATTCGTTAGCGATGCCCAACTTCTACCAAACATCGAAGGCTTGAAAGGACCATTCGCTTGTCTGAATAATGCTCGCTATGGAATTGCTTGGGGAGCACTTGGGGCAGCCGAAACCTGTTGGACGGTTGCTAGGGATTATGTTTTGACAAGATCGCAATTTTCTAAACCGCTTGCCGCTAATCAATTGATTCAGTTGAAACTCGCTGATATGCAAACAGAAATCAGCATAGGTCTTCAGAGTTGCTTTCGGGCTGGTCAATTAATGGATTCCAATAATATTTCGCCGGAGCTTATTTCTTTGATAAAAAGAAATTCCTGCGGAAAAGCGCTCGATATTGCTAGAACCGCTAGAGATATGATGGGCGGGAATGGCATCTCTGACGATTATCCGGTAATGCGTCACATGGTCAATTTAGAGGTGGTGAATACGTATGAGGGCACACATGATATACATGCATTAATTCTTGGCAGAACTCAAACTGATATCCCAGCCTTCTAAGATTATTTAGTCGGACCGGCTGAAGCTAAGGTTAAAAAATGGTCGTCTTCATGCTACTTAATTATCGCTGGAACATAACTTTTATCCGGTGGGTCAAAAACGCAACGCTCTTCGATGCATATGAACGATCACTCTTAACTTAAGTGAACGTGAGCGGGTGAGTACATCAGTTATCCATTGCAGAGTCTTGAGATGCAAGCACCATCTAACTAGTACCGCGGTTGCAGCGGAGGAAACGTGTCAGTGATTTCGGATAATTGGGACGATTTTGTCGATTAAGTCGACTAATTCAAGTTTGTTTTTGACTATTTCATCCACTGTAAGTCCTTGGAGCTCGTGGGGAAAAACTAACCATTGTTCCGTTTCATGGATAAAATAATCTGGTTTATAAAATGTTTTATTATTGGCCGGCTTGAAGTACGGCGTCGCAACACGAATATGCGGCGTGTTTTTTTTGCACGCTTTTTTTAAGTCTTCAATGACCCTCTGAATTGACAAACCTGTATCGAAAACGTCATCGACTATTAGTAATGCATCATGCGATTCCACCTGCCGAATGATATAATTTAGGCCATGTACTTTGATGTCTAGATTACGCTGACCTATTCCGCTGTAAGATGATGTGCGAATAGCGATATGATCTGATTCTAGACCGAGCAAAGCTAAAAATTCTTGGACTGCGATTCCAACTGGAGCTCCTCCGCGCCATACGCCAACAATATAGTCGGGCTTGAAGCCGCTTTCATAGACTTGCCAAGCTAGGCGGTAAGATTCCTCTAGTAGGCGCCCCGCATGAATGTATAGCTTCTCCATAAAGATTTAGTCCTTTATTTATAAAACTTGATAATAGTTCATGTTAGCATGCTTGACCGCAGCTAAGCATTGCAAATTAAGCTAGCATAGATCGTCAATACCTTTTTATTGAGATTTAAACCGAGCTGATTGGATTTTGTATAGTGGAATAATTAAAGCTTTCTAGATTGAGAGCTATGCGTTGTCCGCATTGTTCCATAGAAACACGAGAGTTTCCGAAGTCCTTTGGTCAAATCGATTATAAAATTGAATCGGTTTGAGAGACGTGATAAGCAATGCTTTTTCTACGGAAATACCATAGGTAAGATGCAACAACGTATTTCAGAGAATATAAATTTTCAACAAGTTTTGTTAGGAATTGTTGCTGCATTGCAAAGCCTCATTCTAGGAGTTGTAATCCAAAAATGATTGTTTAGAGGCCGGAAATGATCGAAAAATTATTTAAATTGAGAGAGCGAGGCACTACTGTGGGTACGGAAATACTCGCAGGCCTGACCACTTTTTTGACTATGGGTTACATAATTTTTGTTAACCCTCAGATTATGTCAGGTGCAGGTTTGGACTCAGGTGCAAGTTTCGTTGCAACATGTCTGGTAGCAGCTCTAGCCTGCTTTATTATGGGTTTTTATGCTAACTGGCCCGTAGGCTTAGCTCCTGGGATGGGGCTAAATGCCTTTTTCACGTTCACTGTCGTGGGAGAGATGGGTCATGACTGGCAGGTTGCATTGGGCGCCGTATTTCTGGCTGGTGTGCTTTTTTTCATAATCAGCATCACCCCGCTACGTCGATGGATTCTTGAGAGTATCCCTTTAAACCTCCGAATAGCAATGGGTGCTGGTGTCGGACTTTTTATCGGCTTCATAGGACTTAAAAATGGTGGTCTCATTGTGCCAAATGACTCCACCTATTTAGCTCTCGGCGATTTAACTGATCCTACAACATTATTGGCTGCCCTGGGATTCCTGATTATTGCAATAATGTCAATCCGCGCTGTTCCGGGCGCAATACTTGCAGGAATTATTGTTGTAACTAGTATTGCTGTAGGCGCTGATTTGGTTCAATTAACGGGCGTAGTCGCTATGCCCCCCAGTCTTGGGCCCACGTTCATGCAACTGGATATTCTAGCAGCGTTTGATGTTGCAATGATCAGTGTCGTCGCTGCATTTTTGTTTGTTAACTTGTTCGACACTGCAGGAACGCTCTTAGCTGTAGCCAACCGCGCTGGCTTAACAAATGATAAAGGTGAGATTCGGGACCTCGATCGAGCATTAAAAGCAGATAGTGCCTCAAGTATTCTAGGTGCATTTGTCGGTTGTGCGCCGGTCACGAGCTACGTTGAGAGCTCTGCTGGCGTGTCTGCAGGCGGCAGAAGTGGTCTCACTGCTATTGTAGTTGGAATTTTATTCCTATTGGCCATATTTATGTCTCCAATTGCTAAGGTTATACCATCATATGCGACGGCCGGAGCGCTGATTTATATCGCCATGCTCATGCTCAGTGGGATAGAGTTTTTCGACTGGTCCGATCGCAGCGAGGTGCTGCCGGCCATGTTAACTGTTGTGCTCATTCCACTGCTCTTTTCGATTGCAGACGGCATAGCAATCGGATTCATTACTTACTTTACGATAAAAATTTTTACCGGCCAATGGCAAAAACTCACGCCGGCGGCTTGGCTCATGACTGGATTATTTGTTACAAAGTTCGTTTATATTTAAGTAATCTTGGGTGGCGCTTAGTAATAAACTCCCTAGAAAGGGGGAAGCGCCTGATACTGAGGTTTCATACCTAGTTGGAGCGTTTTCCCTAAATGGCTATAAACATATGTGCAGATCCGATTTGTGATATCAGACAAACATATTGAGATTGAGCTGCATTGGCTTATCAGAGGAAGGCTTTATAAATCAATTAATTTGGGATTTTTCTTTTATGACATAAGGAAAAAACACTAGTTATGATATGAGCTTTAGTGCGTTAAACCCATGATAAAGTTGTTGACCTTTTTAGCAATCTTTAGACATAATCTACGCACGCTGTTAAAGGGCATTTTTAGCCGTGGTGAAAAAATACTGTGGATGGCTTCTTCGCTTTTACAAGCTAATACTTGGATTGTTTTGATCCCCCGACAAACCAATATGTCCATGACTTCGAGTTGGTAAAGTCCGTTTGCAATTCGTTAAGACCGGGGCTTTATTTTTGCATTCTGCAGTAAATTCCTGAGGTCAAGTTTTTAGAAAATATCAATTACTTTTGCACTGGGAAGTACCTCACAAATTATATATGCACCACCAAGAAACATTTTTGTGTCTATTATTGTTTAAGACCGCCAGTCTTTAAAAGTCATAATTTTTTTCTTTGGTTTGTTAGTGTTTTAGGAGCAAGTCAAAACGAGCAGATTTTATGGCATGAAATCTGCACCGTAGAGAGTGATAGCACTTGTGTATCTAATTAAATTTTGTTTTGGAAGGGAATTTGACGAATGGATAGTGTAAGGAAATTGGGTTTAAAAAGAAGTTCAATAGTTATTTCGTGCGTCACTTTTTGCTGGGTTTCTTGGGCATGTGCGGATGCGCGGCTCGAGGAAATAATCGTGGTTTCGGAGAAAAGAAGTGAAAGTTTGCAAGACCTTTCGCAAGCGGTGACGGCGCTGAGTGGGGAGGATTTGGATGCGAAAAACATTAATAGCTTTGTCGATCTTAGCGCTATCGCACCAGGAGTCACGGTTGCTAAAAATGAAGGTTTTAAAACAATTATCTCTATTCGGGGAGTGGGTAACGAAACAAACCAGAACGCAATTGCGGCGCCTTCGGTTTCCTATCATATGGACGGCATTTACATAGCCTCACCGTTCTCATTGCAAACCGATTTCATAGATGTAGAGAGGGTTGAAGTTTTGCGTGGCCCTCAGGGTACTTTATTTGGTCAAAACTCCACCGGTGGTGCCATCAATGTAATCAGCAAGCCTCCCTCAGTTGAAGAAATGAGCGGAAAAACTGATTTGACCATTGGCGATCACGGTTTGGTTAAGGCGAGAGGCTCCATCAATGTTCCCATCTCTGATACAGCGGCTACACGAACCTCCATTTCGATTACTGAACGCGATGGCTTCAGCGACAACACTTACACAGGACAAGAACTTGACGATGCCAGCCATATTAGTTTCCGAACCGACTGGTCGTTTTTTTTAAACGAAGACACTAACTTGCGTTTTTTTGCTCAGTATTTTGAAGCTGATAACAATGGCGCGGCGATTAAAGGTATTGATGACCCTACACCGGATCCGAGAAAATTGTCGCAAGAAACTATATCGGATTACCAATTAGAGTCCAAGGTAGTGGCTGGCATACTTGAATCAGATCTCGGATCGGTAACGGTTAAGGCGCTACTGAGCTGGCAAGAGGATGATATAAGAGTTGTGCGCGATAATGATCGTCATAACTGGTTCCAAGAGGGTAACACATATTTAAGGTCGGAATTTAATCCTGAATCAGCAATCGTTAATACTAAAACCGCAGAAATTAATCTCATTTCTAATGAACCGTTATTTGGATCGTTGGATTGGATTGTGGGGGCTTTTTACTATGATTTTGAGTACGAGAATCACATAAGGGAATTCATAGATTTCGGTTGGGATGGAAATTTCGATGGGTCATTTGATGACCCGACTCTTGGCATCACCATTCCTGGAGAGTGGGGCTTTATTTCTGATGCTGTGCCGACTCGCGAGTCGCACTCTTTTTATGGGCAAACCACTTACAGCTTTTCGGATAATTTTAGACTAATTACTGGGCTTAGATATACAGAAGACACAGTAGAGAGCCGTGTTTCAAACTTTTTTTCTCCAGTAGTCAGGATTTATCAGGCCCTTGATGAAATGACTGGTCGCATTGCGGGAGAGTATGACTTCGGCGGAGATTCAATGGCATATATTTCTTATACCCTAGGGTTCAAACCCGGCGGTAGTAATCTTACATATGGATTTACCAAGGCAGAGGACGCAGAAATGGGGAACGCGATTGCACCTCCGCTTGTCTTCCCAACATTTGAGAGTGAAACGATTACCGCTTATGAGATAGGCCTGAAAACCGATATTTTGGATGGGAGAGTAAGAGCCAACATAGCGGCTTTTTTGTATGATTATGAGGATCTACAATTCCAGGCGACGGATCCAGATGTGTTTCGTGGAGGCGTTGCAAATATACCAGAATCGGAAATGAAGGGACTTGAGATTGAATTCTTGGCGTTGCTATCGGACTCGTGGTCACTGGACGTCAAGATGGCTTTTCTGGATTCAGAGATTACAGCAGACTACGACACGCTTGACAATGTGAAAGCGGGGCCTTATTTCTTTGGTCAAGAAGACATTAGATACAGTTTGCGTGAGAACATTAATGGTAATGAGCTCGCTAAAAGTCCAGATTTTACTGCAAATGCAAGCCTAACTTATCAGAGTGATTTGGCGTCGGGTCATACTGTAAGCGGCTCTATTGAAATTGTTCATCGTGGCGAGTTTCAGCAGAGAGTGATCAACAACATGTCGATAGATAAAGTGAATGACTATACATTAGTTAATTTGGTGACTAGCATCCAACCAGTCAATAGCGCTTGGAGTTTCAGCTTGATGGTTTTCAATGCGACAGACGAGGATGGAGTTAATTCGAGCATGACTGATGTATTTGGTGTTAACGCCACGGGTCTAGAACTTATTCCACCTAGGCAGGTTAAGGGACGGGTCAGTTATGACTTTTAGCGAGGCTATGAAGAATTGAATGGCAATTTTGGGTCCGCGAATTTAAATAGTCCACTAAACGGGATCTCCAAGAGCGTCAAGATCATCACGAATACGTTGTATCTCACTTTTCTCTAGAACTATAGACCCAGCACCGGCGTTTTGGGTAGATTGATCGACGGTTTTCGCGCCACATAAAATGTGGGTCGCTCCGGATTGAGCAGACGTCCATGCAAGTGCCAATTGAGCAATTGTGCAGCGGTGATTGTCAAGTAAGTCTTCCCATCCGGAGAACATGTTCTGTAGGCGTTCGATATTCTCGCGTTTGAACCATGGAAGCCATTGACCAATATTATTGCGAAAATCATTTTTTTCGAACACATGATCCCGGTCTATTTTGCCTGTTAGTAAGCCTGCTTCCAAAGACCAATAGGTTAGGGTCGCGATATTATTTTCAGCGGAGTAGGCTAGGATGTCTTTTTCAGGGTCTCGAAGCAGCATGCTATAGCGAAATTGATTACTTGATAGGTCGCCAGCGCAATCGTAGGCCTTGAACTGGTTAAGAGAAACATTGGATACGCCTATGGCGCGTATTTTACCCTGTTGTTTCAAATTCATTAGGCAACCCATGGTCTCGGCAATAGGCGTTTCTTCAGGAGGAATGGCTGGTTTGTGGCACTGGAAGAGATCGATATAATCGGTTCCCAAATTTTTGAGACTATGTTCCACCTCTATCGCGATGGTATCGGGCCGCAAGCTCACATAGTTCTCCTTACCATCTTTTTTACCATTGAAAGAACCCCGGGCATCCCTCCACCAAATGCCGCATTTCGTTGCAATCACAATCTTGTCTCGACGACCTTTTATGGCTCGCCCGATTACTTTCTCGCTATGTCCCCAGCCATATGAGGGAGCAGTATCAATTAACGTAATACCATTATCGAGTGCTGCATGAATGGCCCTAATTGACTCGCCATCGTTTGCAGATCTTGAATCTTTACTGCCACCAAACGCATGAGTGCCAAGACCAATTATGGAAGCTTGAATCTGCGATTTACCTAAAGGTCTGTATTGCATTTGTGGTTCTCCTGCTTCGATAGCAATCTTATTACTTTTTTTGGAGCAAGCCGACATTCAAAGATAATCTAAAACACATAATTGTAGATGTATTTTGGGTAAAGGAATGTCACCAGTGTCTTAATTATGTGACTTCATAGCGGTATAACCAAATCGGATAAGAAGTCTGTTTTGGGAAATTTAAGACTAAAAAGAGAGTAAGAAAGGAGCCAGCGGAGGCTCCTTAATCGGAAGGAAAGCTCACAACCAATCTCTCGTTTAAAGTTCAGTGCGCACTAACTGAACCTCCTCAATCCTGTTCTCTACTGCTTGCTCGCTTTTTTTAATTCGCGTGCAGCCTTGCATTCCTCTTTCATACTGCGAGATAGCTTACCAGCTTTCTTCATTTCTCTGCAGTTCTTAAGAGTTTCTCTCCAGGGCCGGTCATCAAAAGCAGGATCTTCGCCACGATAGTCTCTCATGCCCTCTTCACGACGAGGATCTCTCATATCCTCTTCGCCACGATAGTCTCTCATG
>MDTD01022190.1_pt1 | contig 38403 bp, 33 predicted proteins | sample 811221 | NCBI WGS metagenome assembly MDTD01 (sample SAMN05326646, study PRJNA326480) | marine metagenome | isolation source: seawater | place: Pacific Ocean: South West | collected 2011
TAAATGGTGCGAGTTGTAGGATTCGAACCTACGACCCCCTGCTTGTAAGGCAGGTGCTCTAACCAACTGAGCTAAACTCGCAGTGGACAATAGAATATAATAAATTTATATGGAAGACTACTCTGCAAACTCAACTAATGACATGAGAGAGATACTTAGCGTCTCTGAGGTCAATAAAACAGCCAATGATTTTATAAATGAGGCCTTCCCCCCATTATGGGTAGTTGGTGAAATATCAGGATTCAAAGAGTATGGAGCATCTGGACATTGGTATTTTTCTTTAAAGGATTCTGATTCCGTTTTGAGTTGCTCCATGTTTCGTCTGCAAAATATTGGCTTAGGTTTCAAGCCCAAGGAAGGAGATCAAGTAATAATTCAGGGCAAATTATCAATTTGGCACAAAACTGGAAGATTCCAGCTCATAGCAAATAAAATGGAGTTAGCAGGATTTGGTGAGTTACTAAGAAAATACGAGCTTTTAAAAAATAAGCTTAAAGATGAGGGATTATTTACAAAAAAATTACCTGAGTCTTTACCAGCAATCGTAAACAAGGTGGCAATTGTAACTTCTGCACATGGAGCTGCATTAAGAGATATTATTTCAACCTTGAATAGACGAGCTCCACACATTCAAATTTTCATTTCTCCTTGTCGGGTGCAAGGTGATAGTTCATCAGAGTCAATTAAAGTTGCTTTCAAAAGAGTTGAAAGCTTACAACAGACGGAAAATTTTGATGCAGTTATAGTCTCGAGAGGTGGTGGATCAATCGAAGACCTATGGAGTTTTAATAATGAGGAGTTATGTAGATACATATCAGAATCCAAGCTCCCAGTAATCAGCGGTATTGGTCACGAGACTGATTTTACTCTTCTTGACTTCGTTTCAAATATAAGGGCAGAAACACCTACTGCTGCTGCTGAAATTGTTTCAGAAGGCGCATCTAAAATTAAAGACTATCTTGAGTTCGTGAAAGAAAGTCTTCATAAAAAAATCTTTAACGTTATTAGTAATTTCAAGGAAAAAATTAATTTTTTGAAAAAGCTGTTAAGATCCCCGAAGCAAAAGATTCAGGATCAATACTTAAAATTAGACCACAAATCTCAACAACTTAATCTTACTTTCAATAAATTCATTCAAAGAAAACAAGACAATTTTGAAAAAGAAAGGTTGAAACTAATTTTTAATTCACCAAAAAGTGTAAAAGATAAGGGACAGGCAAAGCTCAAAGATATTAATAAGGTCTTATATAAACAGCTAACATCATTAATCAATGCACTCAATTTAAAGATCAACAATTTTGAGCAACAACTAATTTCTTTAAGTCCAAAAGAGATACTCAATAGAGGCTACTCTATAACATATGGCGAAAAAGGAGAAATTATTAAATCCGCAAAAAAGCTATCGGGAGGAGAAAAGTTGATTACACAACTTAGTGATGGAAAGATTCAGTCTAAAGTCGAGTAGCTTTTTACTTTTTTTTCAAGATCATCAAGAGTTAGTGGTGTGGTAATTATCTCGATAATTTTATTATTTTTGATCACATAAGTAGTAGGCACATTTTCAGGCAGGTCAATGGCCCAAATATCCCTTGGGTCGTCTCTTAAATTTGGAAATGTAATTTCAAATCTTTCTATAAGCTCGTTTACTTCATAATCTGAAAGTGAATCAAACTGATCAAAATGGTATCCAACAACGCTTGCTTCTAGGTTTTGATTAATTTCATTAAAATACTTAAATTCTATGATGCATGGAGGGCACCAATCAGCCCAAATATTTACAAACAAAATCTGGTCCGTGAAACTAGAGAAGTTTTCCCCTCTTCCATCTGTATAGAAAAAGTCTCTCTTTTGACATGAGGCCAATACCAACATTGTTATAAATAAAGTGCCTAAAAATCTCATTTGTCTCTTTATAAGTACAAAAAGCCACTTTACAATAATTTTTTCAATGCATGAAACTTTTTTCAAGCAAAAGTTGTATAACAAAAAAGATTGGAGATATTATGAATGACGGAATTTTTTCAAAAATTGGTAACTTCTTAGGGCTAGTTTGGTCATATATTGTTACTGGAAGAGACTTCTTTTGGAAAGGAGTTAGATTTACATTTGCAACGGGTATATTTTTAGCCGTAGTTATTGGCATTATTTATAGCCTTGTAAGTCCAATATGGTTAGATTCAAACAATCCTAAAGCTAACGGAAAGGTTGTGGTTTTTAAACCTAATGGAGTGGTTGTTGATCAAGAACCTACCAAAGCGCCAAGTGACCCAATCGAAGAAATTCTTAATGAAATTTTAGATGCTGATATGCCAGCACCTCGGGTATATGAATATAAATTTCTTCTTAAATTTTTCGATGATTTTACAAATGACGAAAATGTAGAATCAATGATTTTTGATCCATCTGGACTAAATATGCCAATTAATTATGTAATTCCATTGGCAGAAAAAATAAAAGGAGCCGTTGAATCAGGTAAAGAAATAATTGTTCGTTCAGATTTTCTCAATGATGTTTCGTATGTGCTTGCTGCATCGGCTTCCGAAATTAGCGCTCCATATTATTCATTTTTTAATATTAATGGCTTTGGTAGTGCCAGAGAATACTACAAAAACTTTTTTGAGAAATTTTTAATTACACCAAGAATAATTGCAGCGGGCGATTTTAAGACTGGACCAGAATCATTTACTCGAGATTCTATGAGCGAGGAAGCAAAACTCAATCTAGAATTCTATAAACCTCTTTGGGCGAAATATAAAGACTTTGTAATGGAAGCAAGGAATGTAGATATGCAATGGATAGCTGATGAATCTTATAAGGATTTAATTTCAAATAAAGTAAGCGAATGGGATGCAGCAATTGAATGGGGTTTGATCGATATCATGGAAGAGGAGGATGATTTTGATAAGAGAATGCTAGAAAAATTTGGATCTGCTGAGGACGATGAGGATGAACTAAATGCAATTCCCTTCCGAAGTTACCTCGAGACCCTTCCAAAAGATGAGATTCAAAAATCTAAAAATCTCGTAAAGGTCATTACTGCCGAAGGTGGCATAATGGGTGGAGACGTGCGCTTAGGTGTTGCAGGTTCCGACGGAATTGTTGAAATGATCAAAGATGCTTATGAAGACGAAAATACCAAAGCAATAGTTTTGAGGGTTAATTCACCTGGTGGATCAGTAATAGCATCTGATTATATAAGATGGGAAATTGAAAAGGCAAAAGAAAAAGGGATTCCAGTAGTAGTTTCTATGGGTTCACTTGCAGCATCTGGAGGATATTGGATTTCATCCCTTGCAGATAAGATTTATGCTGAAAATGATACTATTACTGGCTCAATTGGAGTATATGGCACATTATTTAGTTTTGAAAAAATATACGATTGGTTAGGTGTAAATTTAGATGGATACTCAACAACAAAATGGGGTGCATTTGATCCTGTAAGGCAGGATTGGCCCCAAGATTATGAGGATACAGTTCGATCAGGAATTAATTCTATATATGCAAAATTTACAACTCAAACCTCTATTGACAGAAATATCCCGATTGAAACTGTGAGAGAAATAGCCAAGGGAAGAGTCTACTCTGGGGAAAAAGCTTTAGAATTAGGATTAGTTGATGAGATTGGTGTAACAGAAGATGCAATTGAGTATGTTGTGGGGTTAGCTGAGCTGGAAGACTACAAAGTTATATATGTCAAACCACCAGTAGCAAATTCTTCAGGATTTGTAATTGCAATACGCAATTTTATCGAATCTATAAGAAATATTTTCTTTGGTAAGCCGAGCCAAAGAATAGATCCAATGGAAAACATTCAGGTTTACTGTTTCGAATGTGTGGCAACATCTTAATTATTTTTTAATTGTTTCAGAAACTTAGCAACCATCTGTTTGGATGGTTGTTTTTTTTCTGCGTACAAAAATTTATCCAGCTCCACTATAGTTTGCTTAATGGAATAAAAATCTTTCCTTACAAATAATTTTAAGTATTCAATCGCATCGTCATTTAATATGATGTCTAGTTTTGTTGATATAAATGCGATGGCTTTGACAATATCTGTATCATTTAAGGGTTTTATAGTGAATGATTTCATTTGAGAAAATCTAGACTGCAAATCAGCGAAGACATTTAAATCCCTAATGGTCGTGCTGCTTGTCAGAATCAATTTAGTATTTTTACCCTTGCAGGCATTAATTAGATTAAATAATTGTACCTGGATATCATGGCTACATTTATCAGTATTATCTAAGCAAAGCAAGAATGAATTTTCCAAGCTCTCAAAATTTTTATCAGATGAGCTTAAATTCGAAGCATCAATATACAAAGATGGCTTATCTTTGGAATTTACCTCATTAAGTATTGAGTTTAGGAGAAATGTCTTTCCAGAAGAGCTATTACCAACTAAATAAATATTATCCGGGGCAGGATCATTGATTAGTTGTGTGATTTGTGATTTGAGTATTTCATTTTCACTGGTAAAAAAGAAATTATCCAATTTCGCATCATAATCTCTTCCAAAATCAAAAAAAACCTGTCTATTTGAGGTAATATTTTTCACCTCTGCCACCTGAATTCACCCAGCATATTTTCTGCTTCTGTATCACTTAAATAAGTTTCGTACTCTAATTCAATATATTCACTATTCAAACTTCTAAATGAAAATGCTATTACTTCATTTCTGCTATCTAAAAAGCCTAAAAGATTTTCAACCATATCAGAATCCTTAAATGGGATTTCTAGAATGAATTTGTTTCTTTCTATTTTCCCACTTTTTGAGGATAGTGAGATTATTTCATCTAATAAGTAGTCATTAAACTCCAAAGTTTGCTCTGTGTAAGTTCTTTCCGATATCGGAAAATTTATATTCCATGTTTCTGAGTCATCTTTTTTTATTGCCATCAAAACAAAATCTAAACCTTCTTCTCTATAGGTTTTTTTTAAAATGTCTCTAACCTGTGAGCTGTTAACAAATTCGTATTTAATATTAATATTTTGATTTAGGGATGAAATTAATTTGAGCATCTCAAATTCGCTATCAAGTTTGTCTTTCTCAACAGAATCTAGTTCTTCAATTAAATTTCCTTGAAAGTGTATATATGCCTTCATATCACTTTTAATAACAGAAAACGGAAGATTGTTTGCTATTAAGAAGGTCTCTATTCTGTTTCGATCGTATTTCATTTCTAAAAGCTTAATTTCATCAATAATTCTTACTTGATAGCCAATAAAAAATTTCTGGAAATCTGTATTTTCAATTAAATCTGTATCTTTTAAATTGACGCCATACTTTTCAAGTATCTTTGAATTTGAGTTCTTAATTAGCTCTTGAATTTGGGAAATTTTTTCAAAATCTTCATATATGAGAATATATTTGTTTGATTCCTGTCCAAAGCAATTCAAACTAAACACAGAAAAAATATATATAATTGCAAATAACCTAACTATTTTCATTTAAAACATAAGAATTAATAACTATTTTATGACAAAAAAAACTAATAACTACAAAGATTCTGGAGTAAATGTTCAGGAAGGACAAAATTTTGTCGAAGATATTAAAAAGGAGCTCAAAAGTACTCAAAATAATTTTTCAATTGGCTCTATAGGTGGCTTCTCAGGATATGTTTCTCCTCCAAAAGATTACGATGATCCCATTTATGCATTGGCTTGTGACGGGGTTGGAACAAAGTTAAGAATTGCCTCTATTTTAGAAGACTATAAATCAATTGGTATTGATTTAGTTGCAATGTGTGTAAATGACTTAATTGTAAGCGGTGCAAAACCAATTGCCTTCTTAGATTACTATGGTGTTTCAAAATTAAACCGTGAAATTGGTAAGGAAGTTATATCTGGAATACTAAAAGGTTGTCAGCTATCGGGTTGTGACCTAGTTGGTGGAGAAACAGCTGAAATGCCAAATCATTATACAAACGGAAATTTTGATCTTGTTGGCTTTGCAATGGGAATAAATGAAAGAAATAATATTATCGATGGAAAAAATGTAAAAGACGGTGATTGTATTTTAGCGATTCCCTCAAGTGGCTTCCATTCAAATGGATTTTCTCTTCTTAATAAAATAGTTATAGATAATCACTCTAATAATAGTGATCTTCTCCGAGAGCTATTAACACCTACAAGGATTTATGTTCAGGAAGTGTTGGATTTGGTCAAAGTTTTTGAGATTAAATCTATGTCGCACATTACAGGAGGTGGGCTTGAAGAAAATCTTACTCGTGCAGTCCCCGATACTCTTAGTGTTGTGATTACAAAGGATTCTTGGGAGGCACCGAATTTATTCAAAAAAATTCAAAGACTCGGAAATATCTCATCTGATGAAATGCTAAAAGTTTTTAATTGTGGTGTAGGTTTTTGCTTGATAGTTGATGAGGAAGTATCAAAGGAAATTATTGAAGAATCAAAAGAGATTTTCAAAATTGGATATATTAAAGACGGTTTAAACAAAAAATTCATAATAAAGTGAAGATTGTAGTTTTTTTTTTCTGGGTCAGGCACAAATCTTAGATCAATCGTTGATGGACAAACTAAGTATGATTATCAAGTAATTGCTGCACTTACTAATAACCCCCAAGCAGAGGGTATTAAATTTTGCCATGAGCATAAAATAGATCTCAAAATAATTAACCATAATAATTACTCAGAAAGAGAAAAATTTGATGAAAAAATTAATATTTTTCTTGAAGAGATTGACCCTGATTTTGTGATTCTTGCTGGTTTCATGAGAATATTGGGTAACTCTATAATTAGCAATTGGGAGGGGCAAATTATCAATATTCATCCTTCTTTATTGCCAAAATATCCGGGATTAAATACTCATAAACGAGCACTTAATGCTGGTGATAAAGTACATGGCACTACAATTCACTATGTAACTTCTGAACTGGATTGTGGCCCAATAATAAGACAAGAACAGATAGATATTGAACCAAATGACAATGAGAATACTCTAATGACGAGAATAAAAAAAATTGAAAACTTGATTTATCCAGAGGAGATCTCAAAACTTAAAATATGAAATATATTTTAGTACTACTTTTCACAGGTTTCATTTCGGCTGAAACTTTTAAAAGCTGGGAAGCCAATTTTGAATTTACTCACTTTGATTATGGCAAATTTAAAATGCAAAGGCAGTTTATCAATGAAGAAGGGAAAATCACAACTGGTTTTAAACTACGTCCATTGTTGATATTTGAGTATTCTCAAAAATCATCATTAGTTGTTCGCGATAATAAAGTTTTCTCAGTTGAGACGTCTGTTAAGAACAATGTTCCAGGTGATCATCCAAAAGCTTTTAAAGTAAAATTTTCTGGAGGCCAAGTATCTTCAGAGGAGCTAAATTTTTTAATAAAGCGAAAGGATCGAATTTTAGATCAACTTGGAAGCGATGTACAAATGAGGATTAATGCAAAAAATGGGGTAGAGAGTTATTCATTAAACGTTATTGATAACGATAAAGGGAATATAGTTAGCAGACAATATCAAACAATAGGTAGCGAAGTAGTCGAAACTAGTTTTGGGTCCTTCGATACAATTAAGGTAAGTGCTACCTCTCCGGAATCATCAGAAATTGTTTATTTTCTTGCTCCCGACTTAGATTTCTTTGTAATCCAAAGTTATGTTCAGTTAAAAAATGGGGAAAGAAATACGTTAAAAATTATTGATAAGCCTAAGTTTTTGGAAGAGTGACTCCTTTTTGTCCCTGATATTTGCCCCCTCTATCTTTATAACTTGTCTTACAAATATCATCTGACTCGAAAAATATCATTTGAGCCACTCCCTCATTAGCATAAATTTTTGCTGGTAAATTTGTTGTATTAGAGAACTCTAAGGTTACATGGCCTTCCCACTCAGGCTCTAGCGGTGTAACGTTAACAATGATCCCGCACCGAGCATATGTTGATTTTCCAAGGCATAGGGTTAAAACAGAACGTGGAATTTTAAAATATTCTATAGTTCTAGCTAGTGCAAATGAGTTTGGAGGGATGATGCATTCATTGGCAACTACATCAACAAAACTTTTACTATCAAAGGACTTAGGATCAACTATTGAAGAAAAAGTATTAGTAAATATTTTGAATTCGTTAGCACACCTAACATCATAGCCATAACTAGAAACACCATAAGAGATAATCTTGTTTCCATCTAATTCTCTTACTTGTTCTTCAAGAAATGGTGTAATTAGTTCTTGATCTTTTGATTTCTCAATAATCCAATTGTCTGATTTGATGCTCATTAGTTAATTTTTCTTCTGCCGCTGATAGCTCGGCCTAAAGTTGTATTATCAACATATTCTAATTCACCGCCCATTGGAACACCATATGCAATCCTAGTAACCAGAACCTCATCTGAAGAAACTTGGTCTTTAATATAATAAGAAGTTGCATCACCCTCGATAGTTGGACTGGTTGCTATTATAAGTTCCGTAGTTTTATTAGATTTAATTAAATCAGCAAGCTTTGGAATCCCCAATTCATTTGGCCCAATACCATCAATAGGAGATAGCCTGCCCATAAGAACAAAGTATTTTCCTTTAAAAGAACCAGATTTTTCGATGGCAATTATATCTGATGGATTTTCAACAACGCATAACAAATTGCTATCCCGCCGTTCATCTGAGCATATTCTGCAGATGTTACTCTCAGTTAAATCTCTACAAACCTCGCAGTTTCTTATTTCATTTATTGCCTTATCAATAACTAATGACAATTTTTTTGCTCCCTCTCGATTTTTTTCAAGCAAATGAAATGCCATCCTTTGAGCAGTCTTTTCTCCTACACCTGGCAGAATTTTTAAGGAATTAATTAAAGTTTCCAACAAAGAGTTTTCATTCATCATGATCGATTACATCTATTTTTTTTTCATCTATGCCAGCATTAAAACTCTTATTTAGATTGGTAACCAATGAGCTTGTTAATACAGTTTCTTTAAAATCTTCAATAGCTAGTTTTCTTTTTCTTTGCCACTCTAAAGATGGTGTATCCTTAATATCTTTTTCTGATTTAATCTCAACGTCATCAATATCATAACCCTTTTGCTTTAAAGATAGTTTCAGATCAACTAGATGATTTTCGTTGATGTTATCTGTAAAAATATTTGATCCATGAAAAATGACTTTCTTTTCTTCTACTCTCTTAAGTTGCAAGTTTGCAAACAAGGCTCTTGATTGTCCTTTGAGATTAAGGTCATCAAAAATTTCCAACCAATTTTGTTCCTCAAGCTTTACTGTGTTTTTTGTTGTAAATTTTTTTTCTTGATCCTCATTTTTCTCTGATGTTTGGACAACGTCAGATTTTGCTCTGCTTGATATGTCTGAATTATTGTTTTTTTTTAGTTCTTTATTGTCTTTTTTTTTAAAAGATAGACACCTTAGGGCAGCAATATCAAAATTTTCTCTCCAACTGTCAGTTTGTTTAGCGTCTACTAAACCGTTTGAAAAAAACTGGTAAAACAAATTAACGTCTTGATTTAGTTCTGAAGATTCCTTAACGGTATTAATAATTTGCTCGTGTAAAAATTTTAATGCTCTAGCAAAGAGAATGTCGTAATTTACATCTAGACTTCGATACCTTTCAAGTTCAACAATTACTTCCTCACTTGAATCAGATAAAATTAATCCAAATAATTTTGATGTTGATGAAATATCAAGAACTCCATGAAGTTTTGATACTTCAGATTCAGTAAGGTTTCCATCACAATGAGATATGGCCTGGTCTGCTAATGTAAGTGAATCTCTTACAGATCCTTTAGCAAGCTCTACAATTAAATCTATTGATCTCTGATCAGCAGACACTTTTTCACTCTGAAAAATACTAGATAGATTCCCTGAAATAACATCGTCAGCAACTAATCGAAGGTTGAACTGAAGACACCTGGAAATGATGGTCTTTGGTATTTTGTGTGATTCTGTTGTTGCCATAATAAATATTACATGGGATGGAGGCTCCTCTAATGTCTTCAGCAAAGCATTAAAGCTTTGAATTGACAACATATGCACTTCATCAATCAGGTATATCTTATACTTTCCAGAAGATGGCCTATATTGAACAGACTCAAGCAAGTCTCTCATGTCATCAACGCCAGTTCTTGAAGCTGCGTCAATTTCAATTAAATCAAGGTGTGCATTATTTTGAACTTCTTCACAAGTGGTGCAAGCACCGCAAGCATCCCCTTTCTTTAAATCATAATTAGTACAATTCAAGGATTTGGCGAACAATCTTCCAAGAGTAGTTTTTCCAACTCCTCTAGTTCCTGAAAAAATATACCCATTATGAAAACTTTCTTTCTTGATAATGTTTCGTAATGCGTTGACCGCATTATCTTGTCCGATAACATCAGAGAAAAAATTTGGTCTGTATTTATTTGCTAAGGCCATTGGATAAATTAGTAAAAGCAGACTTAATTATTTCATAATTAAATCCTCTGTTGGATAAAAATCTAGAAATCTTTTCTTTTTCTTTATGGCTAATTTCAGAGGAACGAAGTTTTTTGGAAATTTGATATTCACAAATTTTTTGCCAATCGATATCATGTGATTCAAAATTATAATCGGATGAAGGAACATTCCTACTTCTTAAGTACATCTCTATATATTTTGGACCATAACCTTGTGAACTTTTTTGTTTGATTACTGCAGTTGCAAATCGTTCATCACTTAACAAATTTTGATCTTTTAGTTTTTGGATAGTTTGTTCAATCTCTTCTTTCTGGTCTTGAAGCCTGCTCTCAAGCTTTTGCTTTAGCTCATAAACAGAATGCTCTCTTCTTGATAGAAGGTCTAAAGCTTTATTCCATGGATTAGTGTCAGACACATGTTAATTATAAGGCACAACTCTAGATCTGCCAGCAGAACGTATAATTCTGACCTTATCACCGACTCTAAAATTAATATCAGGATCTGTTGATGCTTCTTGAACAATTGAAATCTCTTTATCATTAGACTCTAGTTTTATCACTAGCTCTATACCTTCCTTTCTCGAAATCTTTTCTCCTACTTCAGAGCCAACAACTGAGCCAATTAGACCACCCACTATGGCCCCAACTTGAGAGGAAGTTTCGCCATCACCATCAGCCGATCTTTCTCCAGCACTTGAACCAACTATAGCGCCAAGAACTGTACCAGAGGCCGCGCCAACATCCCTGTCTCCCTCGATAATAACTGCCTGCACACTCATTACAATTCCTGTTTGCACAAACTGTGGTTTACCTGCAGCATCTCTTGCAACAACATCTGCCTGAAATCCACCAGTAGCACATCCAGTGGAGAGAATAACGAATAATAAAGATACTAGAATTTTATTCATACTTATTTGACTTGCTTAACAAGGGAAAAGTTCCCTCATGTAATTTAAATATATCCTCAACCTTACAATTCAATACAGTAGCAATTTTGATTGATAAGACTGTTGAGGGAATATATATTCCATTTTCAATCGCATTAATACTCTTTCTTGATACTTGAACAGCTTCGGCTAAGTTAGCTTGTGTTAATCCAGCCTCTTTTCGTCTATTTGTAAGAAGAACTACTAAATCTTTATGATTTCTACTCATGTAACTTATACTACTCATTCTTTGAATAAAATTCAAAATAATGAGAAGTTTACGTTACTTAAAGTGAAAAAAGTTCTTGATTTTTTAAAAATAGTCTCTAAATTATTCAGTGTTGGTGCTCGGGTGAGGCTAACAAAAATTTAACTAGTCGCTTTAAGGAGGACTATTATGTTAATTAATTTTACTGATCCTATGTTTTCAAACCGTGTGTTAGGTTTTGAAAATCTCGTAGATAGGCTTGAGAGAATCTCAAATGAATCTCAGTCTAGTTATCCGCCCTATAATATTTATAGAGACGGTCTAAAGTTCCAAATAGAGGTCGCTCTAGCAGGAATTGATAAAAAAGATGTAGAAATCGAATTATGTGACAGTGTCTTAACAGTGTCATATGGTGGACCTGAGGAAGGTTCAGAAAACGATACCTTGCATCGTGGAATAGCAAAAAGAGCTTTTAAGCTCAAATTTACTCTAGCAGAGGATCTTGAGGTAGTGGGAGCAACTTCTAAGAATGGTTTATTGAAAATAGATCTTGAAAAGATACTTCCAGATCATAAGAAACCTAGAGTTATCAATATAAAATAAATCCTATGGGCGACGTATGTCGCCCATTTTTTAATTATGAAATTTCTAAGATCATTTTTAATAATTTTTTCACTTTCAGTAATGTCTGAAGCCGTGAAAACTGATCATGCTGAAATTTCTATAATTGGAAACAACAATATCATTTCGAAGCCAGGCATTATTGATCTCGGTTATAAATTTAAATTTACTCCTGGATGGCATACATACTGGATTAATCCAGGAGATTCTGGGGGTCCACCAACATTCAATTCTACAAAATCTGATGGTTGGGAAATTTATGAAAACAAATGGCCTGGTCCAGAGAAAATAGAATATCCTCCCCTAATGACATATGGATATGTCAATGAAGTTGTTTTCCCCTTTGAGCTAAATGTAAAAAGTTTACAAAACCAAGAATCAAATATAGAAATAAAATTTTTGGTATGTGATGAAATCTGTGTTCCAGAGCAAGCTACTCTGAAGCTAGTTATGAAAAATGGGATAATCAATATAGAAGAGGAACCTGAACTTTTAGAAAAATGGAATCAGAGAATTCCAATAAGAGCGCCCCCAGATCTAAATATTTCATATAGTGATAATAAGATAAGTATTGAATCTAATGCTCTAAATATAGATTCATACTTTTTTCCAATTAATGACCAGATAATTGATTTTTCTGATGAACAGAAATTCAATAAGTCTAATCTTGTATTAAAGCCAATAGACGAATTTGATGGAAATGTTTCTGGGGTAATTCTTTCAGATGAAAAATTCTATAGTGTCAATGAAACAATATCTATGCAGTCGTCAACAGAATTGCCAACTATTGGTATCTTTACTGCTGTGATTTTTGCTTTTTTAGGTGGCCTAATTTTAAATTTAATGCCTTGTGTTTTACCAGTGATCGCCTTAAAAGGATTGTCTCTGGTTAAAAGTGCTAATGAATCTAAATCATCGATCACATTAAATGCAGGTGCTTATGTAGCGGGCGTAATTCTAACTTTTATGGCTATAGCAGCTATCTTAGTGTCCCTAAAAAATGCTGGAGAGTTCATCGGTTGGGGATATCAACTACAAAACCCAATTGTGGTGACGATACTAGGAACACTTATTTTTGGAATAGGTGTTTATTTAATTACTGATTTAAGTCTAGGGTCAGGCTTAGGAACACTAGATAAATATATCAACGGCTCGGGGCTGACAAATTCATTTTTCACAGGCACCTTGTCAGTTATAGTAGCATCACCATGTACAGCACCTTTCATGGGAGCAGCTCTTGGCTTTGCATTAATTCAGCCTGATATTTACTCCTACCTGGTTTTCTTATTTTTGGCTTTAGGTTTTGCTTTGCCCTACTTTCTAATTGCGCTTTTCCCTTCCATGGTAAATCTCCTACCTAGGCCTGGAAAGTGGATGGAATCTCTGAAACAATTTTTTGGTTTTTTAATGTTTGCTACTGCGTTATGGCTGCTTTGGGTCCTAGCAAATCAAGTTGATGCTGACTCTATATTTTTTGTATTAATTTTATGGTTTTCCCTAAGTTTTATTGTTTGGTTGCACCTAATAAAATTCAGATATGCAAAGATCATAGGTCTATTTTTAAGCATTTTTCTAATTTATCAGCTTGCTCAATGGGACTTTTCTTTATCTAAGTATTCAAATGAAAAAAAACTACAATCTTGGACTCTAGAAAGGGAAAATGAATTGAGAGCAACCCAAGAATCATATTTCATCAATTTTACAGCTGCTTGGTGCATTACCTGCAAGGTGAATGAGGCAGTAGCTTTCACCGACAATATATTTAGTAAATTTGATGAAAATAATATCACTTACCTAGAGGCAGACTGGACCAATAGAAACATAGAAATAGCAAAACAAATTGAAAAATACAATAGATCAGGAATTCCTCTTTATGTATATTGGAATAAAACACTTGACGAACCCATAGTTCTTAATGAAATATTAACTGAGGGATATTTAATGGAGGTTATTAATGAAAATTAGAGTTCTTATGATGCTTGCTGTTCTAGCTTCTATCCAAGGCGGCATAAAAAACAACGGCGATGCTCCAAATTTTATACTTTTAAATCAAGATAATATCGAAATATCGCTTGATCAGTTCAAAGGAAAGAAGGTAATCCTCGAATGGACAAATCATGAATGCCCTTTTGTAAAACGCCACTATGATACCAAAAATATGCAATCTCTTCAGAAGGAAATGGCAGACCAAAACATAGTATGGCTATCAATTATTTCATCTGCGCCTAATAAACAGGGGTTTGTAACAAAGAGTGAGGCACAGGAACTTACTGTAAGTAGAAATGCTTCCCCTTCGCATGTCCTTTTTGATGAAGATGGAATTGTTGGAAGATCATATGATGCAAAAACAACACCTCATATGTATTTAATCGATGAAAAAGGTAGTCTGAAGTATCAAGGGGCAATAGATGATTTAGGGGGAACTGGTGCCCTATTTTCTGTTGATTTGAGCTTAGCAAAAAACTATGTGAAAAACGCTGTAAGAGAATTAGCAAATGGGTTGAAAGTTTCAGAGCCTAAAACCAGACCGTATGGTTGCTCAATTAAATACTGACTACTAAAAGATATAATCTGCCCAGACTTTATCTGGGAAATCATCTTTATTTAATTTATGGCCATTCAAGAGATGAGCGAATGTTGGCTTAACAGGTTGATTTTTAGGTTTTAAGTTTTTTGATCCTTTATAGGTGTTGCAAGCTCTGCAAGACGTGACAATATTATCCCAGGTTGTTTCTCCACCTTTTGATCTTGGCAGAACATGATCTAAAGTAAGTTGCTTAACGTCAAAAACATCAGAACAATATTGACATTTGTACATATCTCTAAGAAAAACGTTTGACCGTGAAAATTTTACGTAATTTTGAAACTTGTGATATCTTCTCAACATAATTATGCTTGGAACATCATAAGCCTCAGAGGGAGACCTAACCTTCCAATTCTCATGATGCTTTATAACTATGATATTTCTGGTAAATACCAATTTAATTGCTGTTTTCCAATCAATTGTAGATAACGGAAAGTAGCTTACTGGCTTCCCATTTCCATTTAGTAATAAGCAATCTTTTGACATTAAACAAACCTCACTATCATCTTAAATAAAAAATTATTTCTATCAACAACTCATGATGTTATGATTAACAATTGTTACTATTTAGGGGGTAAAAATGGCAGATTTCGAGCTTTTTGGAGAACAGCATACGCAGTCTTTAATTTGGTCAACGATTATTATTATATCTATATGTGTCGTTGGGAATTTTTTAAGTAATAAATCTCAAAATCTTGTTGTAAAGATAATCGGAGTATCTCTATTAGTTTTTGAAGCAACAAAACCCTTCATTTATATATATGGATTTGATAAACCCTGGGAAACCTATCTTCCGCTTCATATGTGTAATTTCAGCGCCGTATTGATTGGTATATTCTTGCTGAGCAAAAATAGAAATCCAATGTTTTTTGAGTTGCCTTTTTACTGGGGTGTTGGTGGTGCAACTATGGCTTTAGTTACTCCTGATTTAGATTTTGCATGGCCAGATATTGAATATTTTATGTTTTTCTATGGACATGGACAGATTCTACTGGGCATACTCTTTGCTCTTACAGTTCTTAAATACAGGCCTAGATTGGAAAATTTTCTAAAAATGGCTTTAATCACAATTTTGTTGCTGATACCGATGTATTTCATTAATATCTTAATCGGTGGTGAGGCGAATTATTGGTACTTAATGGATAGACCAGCAGGTGAATCTCTAATGGATTTAATGCCTGATCCACCATTCCACATCTTGGGAGTTGCACCCCTTGCTTTGGGAGTTTTCTTCATTCTATATATACCTTTTTTAATTTGGGATAGATTTAAAAAAGCATGAATTCTTTTGACTACGTAATTGTTGGAGCAGGTTCAGCAGGATGCGTTCTTGCAAATAGGCTTACAGAAGATCCTAATACAACAGTGTGTTTAGTTGAAACTGGTCCTGAAGACTCATCGCCACTCATCCATGTTCCTGCCTTATATGCTTTTTTAGTGCAAGTGGAGGGAGAATCTAAGTATTCCTATGGGTATGATACAGTTCCCCAAAAAGAGTTTAGTACAGTAACGCTCAAAGAGGGCTCCGCCAACATAACAGATACTCTAGGTGGCACTTATCAAGTACCTCAAAACCTTCAGGAAAAAAGAAAGGGGTATCAACCCAGAGGAAAAACTCTTGGAGGTTCAAGTTCAATAAATGGAATGTTATATGTTAGAGGGCACAAATGGGATTATGATCACTGGGCAGAACTTGGAAATGAAGGATGGTCATATGATGATGTCTTACCTTATTTTAAAAAATCTGAAGATAATGAGTCACTTGATAATGAATATCATGGTAAAGGCGGTCCATTAACAGTCTCACAATTGCGTCATGATAACCCTTTTTCCAGATATTTTGTTGAAGCTGCCTCAAAACATTATAAAAAGAATGATGATTTCAATGGAGAGGATCAAGAGGGAATTGGGCTCTATCAGGTGACGCAAAGAAAAGGTAAAAGATGTAGCGCAGCAGTTGCATTTCTTAACGATGTAAAACATAAGCAAAATCTGACAGTATTTACAGAAACAGTTGTTGATAAAGTAAATTTCGAAAACGATTTAGCTGTTTCAGTAACAGGTATACATAAGGGCAAAGTTATGGATTTTCATGCAAATAAAGAAATTATACTTTGTGGGGGTGCTTATGGATCGCCTACTATTCTTATGCGTTCAGGAGTAGGAGATAAAGATAAGCTTTCAAGATTAGATATCGATTGTAAATTTGATCTAAAAGGAGTTGGTGAGAATTTACAGGATCACCTTGACTATATTACTGCGCATCGGGTTGATAGTTGGGACTTAATGGGACAGCCATTTAGGTCAGCAAAATTTACATTAAGAGCTCCATATGAGTTATTAAAATATCTAATAAATCAAACGGGGATGTTTTCTTCAACCCTCGCAGAGGGTGGAGCATTTATAAAATCAAATGATTCTTTAGAGATTCCAGATATTCAGCTTCACTTTGTTGTAGGGATGGTCGAGGATCATGGTCGTGAAGAAATTTGGGGGAATGGTTTTAGTTGCCATATGTGTTTGTTAAGACCAGAATCCAGAGGCACTGTTTCAATTAGTTCAAAAAATCCAATGGAAGATCCAGTAATTGACCCAAATTATCTTTCTAATAAAAATGATCTTAAAACAATGATCGAAGGTTATAAAAAAATGATGCAAATCATGAATACCGCACCTCTTGATCAGTTTAATAACGTTCGAAATCCAGTTAATCTTAAGGATGACAAGTCAATAGAATCGGCAATCAGAGCTAGAGCTGATACTATTTATCATCCTGTGGGAACGTGCAAAATGGGAAATGATGAGATGTCTGTCGTAGACTCAAATCTTGTAGTAAGAGGCACTAAAAATTTAAGAGTTGTTGATGCATCTATTATGCCAACACTGGTCGGAGGCAACACAAATGCTCCGACAATAATGATTGCAGAAAAAATTGCTGATAATATTAAGGGAATATCATGAATATATTTGAAGTATCGGAATTAAATCTACTTGCACCATCACATTTGTTGACTTTGTTATTCTGTATATTGGTAATAGTTTATGTGCCAAAATTTTTTGTCGGCTCAACTGAAAAAACAATACAGATCCTAAGGTACGTGTTGGCTTTCTTGATGATATCTCATGAGCTTGTAGATCCATTCTTTAAAGTTTCTGTGAGGGACTATCCCTGGATAGAAGCCTTACCTCTTCATATGTGTGCATTTTCAACCTGGTGTATATCAATTTTCCTTTTAGGCGGAAATAGAATTTTTTTCCTTTTTGCCTATTTTTGGGGGATTGTTGGAGCAGGCATGTCACTACTAACTCCAGATACTCTTCTTGGGTTTCCGTCTTATGAATATCTTAATCATATGTATGGTCATCTGCTTATTATATTGGGTGTTTCCGTTTCAATTGTCTTATTAAAGCAAAGGCCATATTTCAAGGATTACATCAAAATTATGACCTACACTACATTTTTGTTTTTGCCGCTAATGTATTTAATCAATTTTATTCTCGATACGAATTACTGGTACATTGTTGACAAACCATTTGGTGACAACATTACTAATTTCATGCCAGATGCACCATACCATATTCTCGCTTTGATACCTGCTGCATGGTTTTTTACATTCCTTGTATACATTCCTTACATGTATAAAGATAGGAATGCCTAGAAATCAAAATATTTTTCATTTTGAAAGCGTTACCTCCACGAATGATGTTTGTTTTGAAAAATGTCGTCTCAATGAAGAAACAAACATAATAATAGCCAATCAGCAAACTCAAGGACGTGGTAGAAACTCAAAAAAATGGGTTAGCCCAAAGGGTAATATTTCAATTTCGATTGGATTCATCTCAGATCGTCCGGTAGAAGCTTTAAGTGTAAAAACAGGCTTAGTTGTTGCAAGAACAATTAAAGAGGTGTTTGGGAAAAATATTGGCATAAAATGGCCAAATGATCTCATTCTAAATAAAAAGAAAATCGGAGGAATACTAATAGAAACAGAGAATTCTAAAGATTCTTTCATCAATGTAGTTGGTATAGGGTTAAATTTACAAATTAAAGCAGAGGAACGTCACTGGGGCAGTCTTAATGAAAAATTGCAATCTCAAGCGAAAGATAATTTTTTACAAAAGCTTCCAAATAATCTACTAGATTCCATTGAAAAGGGATTTGGTAGAAATTGGGTTGATGAATGGGAGAACATTTGTGTTCATTTATCTAAAGAAGTGAAGTTAATAGGTACAGATGAAACTGTAATTTTTAGTGGCATAAATTCAGATGGATCCATGATCGCTTTAAAGGACGGGACATCTATTAGAGTGGATGAAAGCTCAATATCAATTGAGGGAGTCTATTAACTTTCTTTTGATTTAGTTTAACCACGTATACATAATAGGATTTAAAATTATTTAGAAAATGTTAAAAATTTTTGGAACGGAAAACTCAAGAGCAGTCAGACCGATATGGACTGCCGAAGAGATGGGTTTGGATTATGAGCTTGAAATGATGCCCTTCCCTCCCCGCGTTTTTCATAAGGAGTATCTTGAAACCAACATCCTAGGCACTGTCCCCTATTTAGTTGATGGTGATATAAAAATGACAGAATCTGTTGCCATGTGCCAATATTTAGTTGAAAAGTATGGCCCCACGGATTTAATGATAAATTCAAATGAGCCTGATTATCCAGACTACTTGAACTGGCTTCATCATGCAGATGCAACACTCACGTTTCCTCAAACTGTAGTTTTGAGATATAAAATACAAGAACCTGGCGTGGCAGATGCAGCAGTAGAGGGTTATAGCAGATGGTTTGTATCAAGACTAAAATTGCTTGAAACCTCACTAGAGGGAAAAGACTACCTGTGTGCAGATAGATTTACCATTGCAGATATTTGCGTGAGCTATGCAATCAATTTAGCTAAAAACCTTGGCATTCATCAAGCTTTAAAACCAAATATATCTCGCTGGACAAGCAACCTGTTTGAAAGGAAATGCTTTAAAAAAGCAATATCACTGAAATTTGAAAATGGTTAATAATTCAAAGCGCTTCCTGATAATTCTTTGCTTTTTATTTGGGTTAAATATTTCTTCAGATCCAAGACCTAATATTTTAATCATAATGGCAGACGATATGAGCCCAAAAATTAATGCCCTAGGTGACAAAACAGCAATTACACCAAATATCGACAAACTTGTTGAGTCTGGCAAATCTTACATAAATGCTTTTACCACTGCAGGGGTATGTGCCTGCAGTAGGTCTTCTTTGCTAACAGGAAAAAATCAAATCTCCATCGGAGCGATGCACATGAGAACCTCAACAAGAACTGAGGTTCCGTACCTTGCTGTTCCTGATAGCAATATAAAAGCTTTTCCAGAAATTCTAAGAAAATTTGGTTATTATACTTTTACGAATGACAAATTAGATTATCAATTTAGTGGCATTCTTCCTGGGACGGGTCCATTTACCATATGGAATTCAGAGGATTCATTTTATGGCTGGAAAGAAAGACAAACCAAACAGCCTTTTTTTGGAATAATTAATCTTACGGTAACACATGAAAGTGGTCTTTTTGTTGGAAAAATGAATTCAGCGCTTGCAACTGCAATTAAACTAAGACAAAAAGCTATTCAATTTCAATATGATGCTCCTGTAAAGAGCAACGATGTGAATGTTCCTGCATTTTTGCCAGATACAAAAGAAATTAGAGAAGATATAGCTAGAGTTTACAACAATATTTATATCCTAGATTTGCAGGTGAAAGAAATTCTTGATGAACTCAAAGCTGATGGCTTGACAGATAATACAATTATAATTTTTACCTCAGACCATGGTGACGGCTTGCCTAGATATAAACGAGAGCTTTTTGACACCGGGATTAACGTACCGCTGATAATGGTTATTCCAGATAAATTCGATAAATGGGAAACTGATCCTAATTCAGAATCTCAAAGGCTGATTTCTTTCCTTGATATTGCTCCAACTATACTTGATTTAGCCGGAATATCTGTACCTGAGTATATGGATGGAATCTCTTTCTTTTCATCAAAAGAAAATAGATATATATATGCGGCGAGAGACAGATTGGATAATCAAGAGGGGAAAGTAAGGGCAATAAGAGATAAAAGATATAAATTAATTAAAAATTTTTCTCCTGGAATTGTCGGGGCACAAAAGCTTGAGTTCAGAGAAAATTTACAATCAGTAAAAAAAATGAGAAGTATGTTGAATAAAGGAACGTTAACGGCCTCTCAGAAAATTTGGTTTGAAAAAATACCAGAAATTCAACTATATGATCTTTGGAGAGATCCAAATGAAGTGCAAAACCTTGCAGATAAGGAGAATATGTTTTCGAAAAAAAATGAGCTTGAAGATGCTCTTGATAATTGGATAAAGGAAAATGATGTCTATGCCAATCTTTTGGAAGATGATTTGAGTGAAAAGTTTTGGCCTAAAGCAAAGCAACCGATAACAGACATGCCAGTTTTTTATAAAGATGGAGAATTTTTAACAGTTGAAAACACCAGCAGATCAAATGGCGCCTCCATTGGATACTCCTATGATGGGAAGAAATGGGAAGTGTACAGCGGCCCCATAAGGACCTATCCAAGAAAAAAAATATTCTTAAAATCTGTCAAATATGGCTGGCGTGAATCTGAAGTAGTAAGCATTTCGTTTTGAATTTATTTGATGCTAAAATTAATGTAAATTTGTATTCAAGGGGGCTAAATGAATCAATTAAGACTTATATTCGCGTCGATTTTATTACTTAACTTTTTTACGTTTGCACAAGAAAATGTTGCTGAAGACGTAGAAGAGGTAATCGTTACTGCGCAAAAAAAGGAGGAACGTTATGTGGATGTTCCAGTATCAGTTACAACAGTATCTGGAGAACAACTTGAAATTGCCAGAGTTGGTTATGTTCAGGAGTTAGTCGCTGCCGCACCATCAGTAACTTATAACAGAACTGCTGGTATGAGAGGTGATGGCATTTACATTAGAGGTATCGGTACATCGCTATTCCAATCTGGTGTTGAGCCAACTGTTTCTGCAGTTCTAGATGGAGTTGTTTTAGGAAGAACATATAATTTTCTTGCTAACCTCGTAGATATAGAGAGAGTAGAAATTTTAAGAGGACCTCAAGGAACACTTTTTGGAAAGAATGCTTCTGGAGGAGCAATAAATATAGTAACTAAAGATCCAACAGCTGAATCCTCTACAGAGCTTTACTACACATTAGGAGGCAATGAGGAACAAAACTTTACTGCGGTTTTAAATGGAGCACTTTCAGATAACTTGCTCGGAAGACTTACAATTTTTAATAAAAATAGAGAGGGTTTTATAAAAAATCAATTTTATAAGCTTGATAAGTCTGTTGAAGAATTTATGAATGGCAATGAATCGGAAGGCTTCAGAGGAAAATTATTATGGAACCTTGATGATGGGGCTGAAATTTTATTTGTTGCTGACTATGAAAATCAATACAGAACTGGTATTGCCGCAACACTTCGTTCAATGCCTGCGGCTGGGTTTATCGATGGCGACCCTGTAGCTACTAATGCAGCTTGTGGTGTTGTTCCATCTGAAGAAAACACATCAACTTGTATGAATAACCCAGCATTTAGTGAATTAGAACATTCCGGTTTTTCTATGACCTACACAAAAGAATTGAATAACCATGTCCTTAAATCTATTACATCAGCTCGGGAATCTTACATTGGTACTGAACAGGATGTTGATAACCACTGGGATGCACCTTGGACAGTTGGAATTCCAAGAAATGGTGGCTTTAGTGAAACCACACAATTTACACAAGAGTTTCAATTAACAAATATTGAATCAACGAATGGTATAGATTATACAGTTGGTTTTTTCTACTTCGAACAGGAATTATTCAGAAACTTCAACAGAAGGGTTACTTGGCCGGCAATTGGATTTGATGGCACAGGTTATTTTAATTCCACTGTCGACTCTACTAACTGGGCAATTTACGGTGACTTTACTAGAGTAATCACAGATAGTTTGGATTTAATAGCTGGCTTAAGGTATACAAATGACGAATTAAGTTATGATTTTGACCGGCCAACAGGTCCTATCATAATACCAAATATTGGACCATATAAAGGCTCGGACTCAGGTAGTGATAATAATGTGTCTGGAAGAATAGGATTGAAATATAACTATGATGCCGATTCCATGCTTTTTGCAACCTACTCTACAGGATATAAATCTCCTGGTTGGGATATTATTTTTGAAATGACGCCAGAAGTAGCAGCTCGAGGTTCAGTAGAAGCAGAAACTTCTACGAATATGGAATTTGGGTTAAAAACAAAGGTCCTTAACGATACCATGCTTCTAGGTGTAACTTACTTTGATTCTACATTTGATAACTATCAACAACAAAGCTTTATTGAGGATATCCTTCAGTTTAGGTTGGCAAATGTTGGTAAAATTTCAACCAGTGGATGGGAGGTAGATTTGTTTGGAAGTCCAACTCAAAATCTTACTCTTAATGCAGGAATAGCTCTTGTAGATGCAGTTGTAGACTCTTGGTCTGGTGCGCAATGCTATGCTGGGCAAACAGAGGCATTGGGTTGTGTAGGCGGTGTTCAAGATTTAGCTGGTGCTGAGGTACCATTGTCGCCTGATTTCAAAGCTTCATTTGGATTTAGATATGATGTGCCTATAGAAAATGGAGATAATATTTTCCTTACAGGCTCTTATAGGTACCAAGATGAATTCCAAAGCAACTGGAACCAATATCCAAATAGTATTGTTGGTGCTTATCAACTATTTAATGGATCAATTGGATATGAATCAGGGAACTTCTCAGTAGAAGCTTTTGTGAGAAATGTGTTTGATGAATTTTATGTAAATAATTACACCTCAGGCGGGCTTCTTGGTGATCAAATGTATCTGAATCAAGATCATAAAAAGCTGCTTGGTGTTAATTTCAAATACACCATTTTTGGCAACTAGTAGTAAATTAGGGCGATGAAAAAATTCACTCTCTATTTGTTAATATTCGCTTTAATTTTGTTTTGCTTGTGGGCTTTAAATATTTTTTTAAAGCCTGTGAGTAAATTAAAAGTCCTAATTAATTCTGGAGAAGAAGTGCAGACTTTAACTGAAGATAACATATCATTCAGAGACCTAAATAATAATGGAAAACTTGATATTTACGAGGATAGTCGTCAACCTGTAGATGCGCGGGTTGAGGATTTGCTCTCACAAATGACCCTAGAGGAAAAGGTTGGCCAAATGTTCCATCCGCCAATAATGATAAAACCTGATGCAAGATTCAGAGCGTTTATGGAATCAATGAATGGTGGTACTACCATGGAGGAATTTATTTCTTTAGAGTATATATCGCACTTCAACTTTTACGGAGAAGCAGCTCCAATTGAAATAGCAAAAAGATTAAATCAGCTCCAAAAAGTTGCTGAAGAAACTAGACTAGGCATACCTGTAACATTTAGCACTGACCCTCTTCATGAAGTTCCGCGTGGAGGTGGTATAGCAGCCTTTTCTTTGGATGGAATTTCAAAGTGGCCATCACAACTAGGGTTTGCAGCAACAAGGGATACGGACTTAATTTTTAAATTTGGTCAAATTGCTTCTGCAGAGTATAAAGCAATGGGATTTAGAACAGGACTTCATCCTATGAGTGATTTGGCTACTGAACCAAGATGGGCTAGAAATTTTGGGACATTTGGATCTAATGCTGAATTATCTACTGATATGACAGTGGCATACATGAAAGGCTTCCAAGGTGATGAAATAAATGAAAACAGTGTTCATACAATGGTTAAACACTTTCCTGGAGGCGGTCCTCAAGAAGATGGTTTTGACTCACATTTAAAATCAGGTGAGAACCAAGTATATCCTGGAAACAATTTTGACTATCATTTAATTCCCTTTCAAGCAGCAATTGATAGTGGGATGAAGGTTGTAATGCCATATTATGGAATTCCAGTTGGTCAAACAGATGAAGATGTTGCAATGGCTTTTAACAAATATATTTTGACAGATTTATTGAGAGATCAGATGGGTTTTAAAGGTGTTGTTTGCACAGACTGGGGAGTTATTGAAGGAAGACATTGGGGTGTAGGCAATTTATCCATAAGTGAAAGGTATGAGAAGTCGATCAATGCAGGAGTTGATCAATATGGAGGAGAAAATAAACCAAAGTATGTTGTTGACCTTGTAAATGAAGGAAAAATCACTGAAGAAAGAATTAATGAATCCGTAAGACGTATTCTTAGAAATAAATTTGAATTAGGGTTATTCGAAAACCCTTATGTTGAAGAAGATCTGGTAAATGAGCTTGTAAATAAACAGGATTACATCGAACAAGGTCTAGACGCACAAAGAAGGTCGGTCGTATTGCTTTCCAACAAAGACGCTACACTTCCGCTTAAAAAGAATTTAAATATCTTTGTTGATGGGCTTGATGAGGGTGTTGCTTCAAATTTTGGCAACATAGTCGATAGTTCTGAAAAGGCAGATTATGTGCTTTTATTCTTGAATACAGTATTCAATGGACAGCAACCGTCAGGTATTGATAGAGTTCTTGATAATATGCTTGCCACAATGTTTCCAAACAATGATCTTGATTACAATGAAGAAATTAATGAAAAAATAGATAAATATTCTAAAGAATCAAATTTAATAATTGTTTCAGATCTTAATAGACCAGCTATCCTGACAAATGCTAGCAAAAAAAGTTTAGGTCTTATTGGAACTTTCGGCGTAGAGGATAGGGTGATACTTGAGACTATTTTTGGAGATAATAATCCAACAGGTAAGCTGCCATTCGAAATTCCTTCTTCTATGGAAGAGGTTAAAGAACAATTTTCTGATGTTGCTGATGACACAAAAAACCCCATTTTTAGTTATGGGCATGGCTTGAGCTATCCTGAATAATTAAATGAATAAAATATTTATTCTTGCTTTTTTTGCATGCTTCTCACTTAGTGCTAATGAAAAAAATATGCACAATTTTATTATCATTTATTTAGATGATATGGGTTACTCTGATGTAGGTCATTTTAAAAATAAGAAAATTAATACACCTAATATCGATTCTTTGTCTAGAGATGGGCAAGTTTGGACAGATTTTTATGCAAGTTCAGCAGTTTGCACACCAAGTAGAGCTGGTCTTTTAACAGGAAAGCTTCCTGTAAGAAATGGTTTATATGGTGATCAAATAGCAGTATTTTTTCCAAATAGCAAAAGAGGCCTACCCCCTGAAGAAATAACTATTGCTGAGGTTTTTCAAGATAATGGGTATAAGACTGCAATTTTTGGAAAATGGCATTTAGGTGATGGTCCTGATTTTTTGCCAACAAGGCATGGATTTGATGAATATGTTGGGATTCCATATTCAAATGATATGGATTGGAATGTAAATGGAATTACATTTGACAAACTTATCACAAATCCTGAATTGATTGAAAGCGCTTACTCTGAAATTTCAGAAACAATTTCTAATATGATATTCAATCCAAAAATATCTGACTGGAATGTGCCTATTCTGAGAAGCAAGACCCTTGGTGAAGGTTTTTTAGATGAGGTAATGGAGAGGCCAGCAAACCAAAATGACATTACAAAAAACTATACACTCTATTCCAAAGATTTTATTGAAAGATCAGTGTTAAGTGATACCCCATTTTTTTTATTTCTCTCACATAGCATGCCTCACGTGCCATTATTTAGATCTAAGGATTTTCGTGGGCATAGTGAATTAGGAATCTATGGCGATGTTATAGAGGAGATAGATTGGAGTGTTGGTGAAATTCTTAAAAGCTTGGTAGAGCTGGGGGTAAGGGATAATACTTTTATCTTGTTTACAAGTGATAACGGACCATGGTTACTTTATGGTGACCATGGAGGGAAGGCTGCACCATTACGCTCTGGGAAAGGAACTACGTTCGAGGGCGGGATGAGGGTTTGGACAATTATTGATGGCCCTGGAGTAGAGACGGGTGTAGTAAATGATATTGGAATGCAGACAGATATATTTAATACTTTTCTATCGCTTGCAAATATCAAGCATGAAATTTTTCCAGAGGATAGCTTTGATTTATCAGAGACTATTTTGAATAAAACTGCTAGCCCAAGGAAATTTGTGCCCTTCTATTCAGGTTCAGAACTTCGTGCATTTAGATATGAATCAAATAAGATTCACTATGTTACACAAGGAGCGTATGGAATGGCACCTGAACGAAATGTACACAGCAAACCAATACTATTTGATCTTTCTAAGGATATTGGTGAGACAACTGATATTTCTGATGAAAATAATGAAACTCTAAATGAGGTTGTTATGCAATCAGATATATTCCAAAGTAAAATTTTTATAGAAAAGTCGATTCTAGACGTTCAATTTCAAGATTAAGAGAAGTTAATATTATACGAAGTTAGATTTTTCATTCTAACGTTAATTTTATATAATCTTTAAATCTAGGGTCATTGATGTATAAAAATATTGCTCCAATTTTGAAAAGTTCAATTGATGTGAAAGCGGAATCTTTCCTTGAAAACAAGGAGATGATGCTAGAAAAAATTAATGAATTGCAGAACCTTTTAGATCAGGTTGAACTTGGAGGTGGACAACATCACTTAGATCGGCTTGCAGCAAAGGGCAAACTTCCTGTTAGAGAAAGAATCAAAAATCTACTAGATAACGATACACCATTTCTTGAGATCTCCCCTTTTGCAGCCTGGGGCACTTCTTTTACTGTAGGAGGTGGTTGTGTTGCAGGGATTGGGCTTGTCGCTGGAAAAGAATGTGTAATTTTTGCCAACGATCCATCGGTATTGGGTGGAGCAATGACGGTCTATGTTTGGGAAAAATGGATGCGATGCATTCAAATTGCAAGAGAGAATAGAATTCCATTTATAAATTTAGTTGAGTCCGCCGGAGCAGATTTAAGAGGAATGCAACCAGATTCAGGAGAGAATAAAGCACGTCAATTAGTGTTTCCTCATTTTGCTGAATCTGGGAGGTCATTCTATGAAATGACAGAGCTTTCAAAATTGAAGATTCCAGTAGTTTCTATCGTGTTTGGATCATCTACTGCGGGTGGCGCCTATCAACCTGGAATGTCTGATTATAATATTTTCATCAAAGAGCAATCAAAAGCATTTTTAGCAGGTCCACCACTAGTGCAGATGGCAACAGGTGAAATATCTGACGACGAAACCTTAGGTGGTGCAGAGATGCACTCAAAAATATCTGGTTTTTCTGACTTCCTGGCTGAGGATGAGCTGGATGCACTGCGAATGTGTAGAAACGTTGTTGCCCATCTAAATATTTATAAAAAAAGCAGTTTTTCAATTAGTGCCTTCAATGGCCCAAAATATGACCCTAATGATCTTTTAGGTTTATTTAGTGAAGATCTCAAGTCTCCAGTTGACATACGAGAGGTAATTATGAGAGTAGTTGACGAATCAAGATTTGAAGAATTTAAACCCCTTTATGGATCAACAATGGTTTGTGGATGGTCAAATGTTTTTGGTTATCCGGTTGGAATTATTGGGAATAACGGGCCAATATATCCAGAATCTGCTGAAAAATCTGCTTCGTTTATACAGTTATGCAATCAATCAAATATACCTCTAATGTTCTTGCATAATGTAACAGGATTTTTGGTGGGTAAGGACTATGAGAGACAAGGTATTATTAAAAAAGGTGCCCAATTAATTAACGCGGTGTCTAATTCTACTGTGCCCCACTTTAGCTTTATCGTTGGTGCATCTTATGGTGCTGGAACATATGCTATGTCAGGCAGAGCCTATAATAATCGCTTTATTTTCACATGGCCAACAGCAAAAATTGCTGTAATGGGACCAAAACAATTTGCTGGGGTAATGTCACTTGTTAGAAGGGCTAAAGCTGCTAGAAAGGGAGAGAAATTTGATGAAAAACTTGATAAGCAACTGGTTGAGCTAGTTGAATCTGCAGCAGAAAAGGAATCGGTTGCACTTTCAGCAAGCAGCATGCTCACAGATGATGGAATTATTGATCCAAGAGAAACAAGAAATGTATTGGGCTTCTGCTTGTCTGTTGCTGATAACAACGAGGTAAAAGGTGCAGAGAGCTATGGAGTTTTCAGATTATGACAATTAAAAAAGTTTTAATTGCAAACCGGGGGGAAATAGCTGTTCGCATTATCCGAACTCTTAAAAATCTTGGCCTTTATTCTGTAGCTGTTTATTCTGATGCTGATAGAACCTCACCATTTGTAGAAAGTGCAGATGAAGCTGTGCTTCTACCTAATGGTTACCTTGATCAAGATACTATTATCTCAAAAGCAAAAGCTCTGAGTGTGGACGCAATACATCCAGGATATGGTTTTTTGTCAGAAAATGCAGAATTCTCAAAAAAAGTAAAAGAAGCTGGTATTAAGTGGATAGGCCCAAACTCTGAAACCATTGTTTTAATGGGAGATAAAATCAATTCTAAGAATTTTTGTGAAAAAGAGGGTGTACCCACCCTTCCAAAATCTTCCCGAGTTACTGATGCAAAAAAAATTGGCTTCCCTATTCTAGTTAAAGCATCTGCAGGGGGTGGTGGCAAGGGAATGAGGATAGTTCACAGAGAAGCTGATTTGGCAGAGGCTCTGAGTGGAGCTAAAAGAGAGGCAAAAAGCAGCTTTGATGATGGAAGAGTTTTCCTGGAAAAATACATTGCCAATTCAAGACATATTGAAGTTCAAATTTTGGGGGACAAATATGGGAATGTAGTTCATTTAGGTGAGAGAGAATGTTCTATTCAAAGAAGACATCAAAAGATTATTGAAGAATCTCCATCACCTCGACTGAATAATGAATTGAGAGAAAAAATTACACAGACAGCAGTTTACCTGTGTGAAAAGTTAAAGTATGAATCTGCAGGAACAGTAGAATTTATTTTTGATGAAGATACAAATGAATTTTGGTTTTTAGAAGTAAATACCAGGCTTCAAGTGGAACACCCTGTAACAGAAATGGTTACTGGTATTGATTTAGTAAAAGAACAAATATCTATTGCAGATGGAAACAAGCTTAACTTCATACAAAATGATATTCATTCCAATGGACACGCTATTGAAGCAAGGCTTTATGCTGAGAATCCAGAAAATAATTTCCTCCCCGAAATTGGTAAAATTTCAAGACTCTTTTATCCAAATAATAATGGAATACGTTGGGATACAGGCATTGAGTCAGGTAGTGAAGTTTCTCCAAAATATGATCCTATGCTTGCAAAGGTGATCTCCTACGGGGAAGATCGAATTCAAGCTGCAAACTTACTTGCGAAAGAACTAAGAAATACTCAATTAGCAGGCGTAATAACAAATAAAGATTTTTTAGTAAATTGCTTAGAAAATAAGTCATTCCTAAAAGGGAAAACAACATCGGATTTCATTTCACGCGAAGAAAAAAAACTATTTACTGCGTTTGATAAAAAAGAGATGGATTGCTTAATGAAGCTTGCAGCTGTTTGGCTTCAACATAGCACTTTGAAAGATAACAGCAATTTAAATTTTCTACCAAGAAATTGGACAAATGGTCGACTCTCTAAGCCAACTGTGAAGTTTAGTCATAGTGACGAGGAGTTTTGTTATGAATATGAAAATGTTTCTGAAGCGGTAAAAATTAGTAGAAAACTGTTTGAAAGAATTTCGGCTTCCACAATTACAAATGTAATTTGTGAAGAAAATTCAATACGGTGTGAAATTGACGAGAAATTTGTAAGTGCAGAGGTATCTTATTATCAAAATGAATTAACAATAAACGGTGGAAATGGAGATTTATCTCTAAAAGTGATGCCAAAATTTTCTGATCCAACCGAAGTTGAAATTGAAGGCAGCTTAACTGCGCCTATGCCTGGCAAAATTTTAAATATTAATGTGAAAAAAGGGTCTAAGGTATCTACGGGTGACACTCTAATTATTTTAGAGGCAATGAAAATGGAGCATGCCATTAAGGCAAGCAGTGATGGTGTTGTATCAGACCTCTACGTCTCAGCCGGAGATCAGGTTGAAAGTGGTGCTAGCCTAATGAAAATTGATTGATATGAGTGATAGTTTTATAAGAATTGGTAATTGCAGTGGCTTCTATGGAGATAAGCTTTCTGCAGCGAAGGATATGGTAGAAGGTGGGAAAATCGATGTGCTCACTGGAGATTATCTTGCTGAATTAACTATGGCTATTCTTTTTAACCAAAAACTCAAGCGTGGTGAAAGAGCCGGATATGTTGGGACCTTTTTAAAGCAACTTAAAGAAGTTGCAAAAACATGCTCAGAAAAGAACATAAAAATAGTAACAAATGCAGGAGGCTTAAACCCAAAAAGTATGGCAGAAGATGCTATAGATATAATCGAAAGCTTAGGCCTAGGCTTAAAAGTTGCCTACATTGAGGGTGACGATTTGATGCCCAAACTAGAAGAGATCGAAAGTTCTGGAGAAAAATTTAAAAATCTGGATACCGGAATAGATATTGCTAAGCAAGGTTTGCCAATTGTCTCAGCCAATGCATATTTAGGTTGCTGGGGGATAAAAAAAGCTCTAGATCAGGGAGCAGATATAGTCATTTGCCCAAGAGTGACTGATGCAGCACTTGTAATGGGGCCAGCAGCCTGGAAATATAATTGGAATCATGATGATTATGACCAGCTTGCAGGTTCACTCGCTGCAGGTCATATTATTGAATGTGGTGCACAAGCAACAGGTGGAAACTATTCTTTTTTTAAAGAGGTTCCAACCTTCAGAAATATTGGCTATCCAATTGCTGAAATTTATGAAGATGGAAGCTTCAATATCACAAAACATGATGACACTGGTGGATTAGTTTCTAAAGGGACTGTAACAGCTCAATTGCTTTATGAAATCGCCTCACCTCAATATTTGAATCCAGATGTCACAGGGCATTTTAATACTTTGGAAATTTCTGAAGTTGATAAGAATAAGGTTCATGTGAAGAATGTAAAAGGTAGCCCTCCTCCAGAAAAATTAAAAGCATGTATCAATTTAGCTGGCGGATATAAGAATGGCATGGAACTAATAGTCACTGGTCTTGATATTGAAGAAAAAGCAAAGATCTTTACTGACGAGTTATTTCACTCGCTTGGAGGTGTTGAACAATTTGATGAAGTTTCTGTACAACTATATAGAACCGATAAACCAAATCCGATATCTAATGAAGAGGCTATGGCTGCATTAAGTATTAACGTGAAGTCAAAAGATCCAGAAAAAGTCGGCAGAATTTTTAGTGCAAAAATCGTTGAGTTAGCCTTAGCCAACTATCCAGGATGGACAACACAAAGCGACATTAGCCAAGGAGCTCCTTTCATTTCATACTGGCCCTCTCTTGTTAGCAGAAAACATGTTCAAGAAGTTGTTCATATGGGTTCAAGAAGCTTTCAGATTGAAAACAACACACATAAAAATATTTCTTTGCCTGAAGTAAAAGAGTTTGCCCCTGAACAAAAACAATTTGAAGAGCTTATTCAAATTGAATTTGGAAGAGTGTACGGAACTAGATCAGGTGATAAAGGAGGCTGTGCCAATCTAGGAGTATGGGCAAAAAGTCTAGAGTCATATGAATACCTTTATGCATACCTAACTTTAGAAAAATTTAAAGAGCTTCTACCAGACCTTAAAGGCTATAATGTTGAGAGGTTTGAATTTCCTAACATTTGGTCACTTAACTTTTATGTGCACGGCTTATTAGAGAATGGAGTTTCATCTAACAATCGAAAAGATGGTCAGGCTAAATCACTTGGGGAGTACTTAGGGGCAAAGATAATTGATTTTCCAAAATCTTTGACAAAATAAAATGACAATTAGCAAGACTCAATTCAAAACAATAATTGTTGAAGAGGATCAACACAAGCTTGGCATCATACTAAATAGGCCTGACAAAAAAAATGCAATAAATTCTGTAATGACTAATGAGCTACTTTATATTTTTGATTATGCAAACAAGAACGATAGTGTTCGAGTAATTCAAATTAGTGCAATGGGTGATGTTTTTTGTGCTGGAGGTGACCTAAGATCAATGTCAGGCGAGGAAAATAACTCCATTCCAAATATGAACGGCTCATTAGCAGATATCGTCAAGATAATGCGTTCTATTTGTAAACCTATCGTATGCAAAATAGAAGGCTCTGTTTTTGCCGGTGCATTGCTTTTAGTAAGCAATGCCACTCATGCCTACGCAGTTGAAACGGTAAAATTCTCAACTCCAGAAATTAAAAGAGGCATTTGGCCATTTATGGTAATGGCTGGTTTATTCAGGACAATGAACAAAAGACAAGGGCTTGATTTAATTATGAGAGGAGAACCAATAACAGCTGTTGAGGCGGAAAAGTCAGGATTAATTAACAAAGCTTTATCACAAAAAGATATAAGTAGTTTTGTAGATACCATTGTCCAAGAATTGTCTTTATTGCCTCCAAAAACAATGAAAAGTGGACTAAGTGCTTACTATGATCAAGAGTTTCGTGAGTTTAATTCAGCACTTGATATCTTAGAGAAAGAAATTTCTAAAAGCTTAACTAGTGAAGAGGCTAAAGAAGGAATAACTGCATTCCTTGAAAAAAGGGATCCTAAATGGGATTAATATTAAGGGTCGAGAGGATAGGTTATAATAGAGAATAATAAGTTGGCCAGGTTGTTTAGGTCAAAAGTGCTCTTTTAGGGGGAATAAAGAATGAATTCAAAAATCTGCGAAATATTAGGAATTGAATTTCCACTTTTAGCATTTAGTCATTGCAAGGACGTAGTTGCACAGGTTTCTAAAGCTGGTGGAATGGGCGTATTAGGTGCTGTTGGTATGACACCGGAAATTCTTGAACAAGAATTAAATTGGATAGACCAGCATGTTGATGGAAAACCATATGGCTTAGATTTACTTGTTCCAAATAAATTTGTTGGCAAAGAAGGTAGTGTTGATCCAGTTGATTTAGGAGCAATGATTCCACAGGAATACAGAGACTTTAGAGCAGATGTTTTAAAGGATTATAAGATTGATGGCGAGGATCTAAGAAAACAATCAAATGAATTCTCAAATTGGGGTGAAAACATGCAAGAATCTGGTGCAACAAAAATGCTTCAAATTGGTTTTGATCATGGAGTTAAGCTGTATGCTAACGCTTTGGGAGTTCCTCCAGCTTGGATGCTTGAGCTCTGCAAAAAAAATAATGTTCCAGTAGCTGCACTCGTTGGGAAAAAAGAACACGCAATTAAACAAGTTGAAGCAGGTGTTGATATTCTAGTGGTATCAGGAACTGAAGGAGGTGGTCATTGTGGCGATGTTTCCACCATGGTTTTGGTGCCCGAAGTAGCACGTGCTATTAAAGATTTAAGAGAGGTGCCTATTCTAGCAGCTGGTGGTATTTGTACTGGTGACCAAATGGCTGGTGCTATGGCTATGGGAGCGTCTGGAGCATGGTGTGCATCAGTGTTTCTTACAACCTCTGAAGCTGAAACCTCTGAGGTAGTGAAAGATAAAATGCTCAGTGCATCTTCAAGCCACACAGTTCGCTCAAGAAGCAGAACAGGTAAACACTCAAGACAATTGCAATCAAGTTGGACTGATGCATGGGAATCGGACCAAGCACCTGATCCTTTGCCAATGCCCTTACAAACAATGGTTTCAGAGCCAGCATTACAAAGAATTGATAAAGCTGCAGATGTTGGTCACGATGGTGCAAAGAAACTTGCAACCTATTGGGTAGGACAAGGCATTGGACTTGTTAGTGAAAAGATCACTGCAGGACAAACAGTCCAAAAATTTAAAGAAGAGTTTATTGAAGCTTATGAGCGATTAAATAATTTTATGGAGTGATAAATCTTTAATCTTAAAAATACTTCCTTCCTTATATTTGTAACTTTATTAAATGTTATAAATTTTGTTGATCGTCAATTTATTTCAAGCTTTGCACCTTTTCTTAAGAGAGATCTAAATCTTTCAGATACAGAAATAGGACTTTTAACAGGAATTGTTTTTATATTTTTTTATACCGTTGCTGGGCTGTTTGTTGGCACCCTAGCTGACAGGTACAACAGAACAAAAATCATTGGTATTGGGGTAATTTTATGGAGTGCCTTCACAGCAATATCTGGTTTTGCTAAAAACTTTTTTCAGTTAGCAGCACCAAGATTATTTATCGGAATTGGGGAGTCTACTATAACTCCAACAACCATGTCGGTCTTGTCTGACAGGTATGAGCAAAAAAGTCTGGGGTTTGCTGCAGGTTTCTATTACTTAGGGGTGCCTGTTGGTGTAGGGGTAAGTTTGCTTATAGCTGGTTATCTCGAACCAATAATTGGCTGGAGAGGATGTTTTTATCTGCTTGGTTTTTTGGGACTAGCTCTTGGCCTGTTAATGCTTTTGGTTAAAGATTCACCAAGAAAAAATATTTCTACTAAACCCGAGTCAAAATCTTTCATGGAGATTATGTCTTTACTTTATAAAGCATTATCCTCTTCCAAATCACTAGTGTTTACTATTATGGCTGGTACTCTATACCACGTTGTGCTTGGCGCAGCTCAATTTGAAGTTATTTGGGCGGTAGAAGATAAAGGGTTCAATCCAAATACCTTTGGGCAAATAAATGGATGGATTTTTGTTGTTTTTGGTGTGCTTGGAAGTCTTTTTGGTGGAATTGCAAGCGATTGGACTCTTAGAAAATACAACCTTCCAAGAACTTGGTTTCTTCTAATACTTACACTTTTATTCATGCCTCTAGCATTCACAAGGTATTTGGATACTGACAGCATTCTCTTCTGGGTGGGTATTTGCTCTTCGGCATTTAGCCTTGGATGTTTTTATGGTCCAGTATTTGCTGTTATTCAAGAATTAGTTCCGCCGACCATTAAAGGAACAGTAGTTGCATTTAATCTTCTTTGCTTAAACATGCTAGGGATAGCCTTAGGTTCGATCCTTTTTGGTATATTGGCTGATTATGCAGTTACTCAAGGCTACGAGAATCCTTACACAAATCTACTTGTAGGCTTTTCCAGCGTCTTTTTAGTATTCGGCCCCATACTCTATTACCTTGCTGGTAGATTTTATGAGCAGGATAAAAAAGCGCTAATAGAGAAATTTAATTAGAGTTCATTAAGAATATAATCTTTCATTACCGGGAACATGGCCCTCATGTCTTCACCCTCACCATACTCATGACCAAGTCTTGTCATGGTAAATGCATGATATTTTTTTCCCTGTTCATCTAATGCATTTTTCATATTTTTTAGGTGCACTATTGGAGTAATATTATCTTGCAGACCTGTCCACATCATAACCCTAGTATCTATTTTAGAAGCGTTAAAAACAGGCGAAAAATCAATCAACTTTTCCTCATCATTGCCAAGATAATCTTCCATAAGTTCATCATAATCATCCTGATAGGTGTAAATGCTGCCATCAGTTCCATCTCTAAGCATCTTTAAATCAAAGACACCCATCATGCCAAGAACACATTCATATATATCATTATATTTATATGACATTGCTAGAGCTGCGTACCCACCAAAACTTGCGCCCCCAGCACAGGTATCATTTCTACTGAGTCCATATTCATCTTGAATTTGCTTTGTTGCATCAGCGATATCATCCATTATCATTCCACCCCATTCTTTATAGGCTTTTTCCATGAAGTTCTTGCCATAGCCTCCTGAACCCCGGTAATTCACCTTTAAGACTGCAATACCCTGACTGGCCAGGTATTGCTCAAAAGGATCGTAAGAGTCGTAGTCCCTGGGACCGTACGGTCCTCCATGAACATAAACAAAAAGCTTTTTTATTTTACCTTTTGGTTTTGTAAGATATCCAAAAATTGATTCGCCATCTCGAGATATAAATTTTCTTGATTCGTTCTTGTGAAGAAGCTCTTTGGGAACATTCGAAGCAGTAGTTAGATATTTCAGTTTTCCCTCAGAAAGATCAAGAACAAAAAAATCTGCTATTGAAGAAGAATCAGAAACTTGCAAAAGAGCTTTGTCATTATTCTCAGTCCAACCACCAAATGAAAGATTTTTATCCTTAAAGCTTGCTGATAGACTTGATAAAATTTGTGCATCTCGAATATCTGGATCAAAGAAAACCACATCTTTTTGTCCGTCACATTCCATCATAGAAGCATATGGAGAGCTGCCGTTTACAGTAAAGTAATAATTTAATAATGAGTGGCATTCTTTTGGGGAGATTGCTCTAATTTTATTAGTTTTTATATCAAGGATACTTACACCATTTGAGTTACCTGATGGATCGCCACTGAGCCAAAGATTACTATCACTAAATCCTAAAATACCGTACTCTTCTAGCTCAATATCTATCTTTGTTGTTTTATTGTCAGCTAGATGAGCATATATATTTTCATTATCATTTGAGAATGTTAATACAGGTTTCTTATTCTCATCCAATACAAATATTGAGGACTGATCACAATAGTTTGTTGATCTGAATTTTAATTTAAATTGGCAAGGAGCTTTTGACACATATATATCTTCGCCAATTGGTGATGTGCCTTTTTTGTCAAGCTTAATCTTTCTTAAATGTGCATATCTAAAGCCCCTCTTATTCTCTGAAACAGAAAATAATGCATGATCATCATCATACCTAGAAATGAAGGTTGCAGGCCTGTAGAGATCCGCAAACCCTTGAGTGGTCTTCTTAGCAACAGAATCATATGGATATAAAAATGGTTTAAATTCCTTTGTGGCCAGGTTAAATATCCTATAAACTCCAAGCGAGAAGAAAATCTCCCCTTCAATAAAATCATACCTTTTGCCACAGAGTTCAATTAATATTTTTTCGCTTGAAGCCCATTCAAAGTTACACAGAAATAGTTGTCTCACACCTAAATCTGAATCCCCTTTAGAATTATCTATAGCAATTTTTGCGACAGCTGACTCCTCAATTCCGGTTTCTAAAAATTTATCAAAATCTGAGATTATTATGCCTTGCGTAAATTCCTCGCTATCACTTTGTATGGCTATACTTTTACCATCTGGTGAGATTTTTATGCCTGAGACAAATAGACTTTTTGTATATAATTCAAGATTTTTATCAGAGCCTTCTTTATAGTTAAATCTTTCAGGATCGATATTAATAATATCTTGGACCCACTTATACTCCGCCGAAAAAAGATTTATGGATAAAAAAAGTATTATTAGAATTCTCATAAAACAATAATATTTCTCAGTTATTTTTTTGCAAGTTTTTATCTTTAAGGATGCCCCAAATTGTTTCTGAAGCATTTATGTCATAATTTGTATCTTCTGTATTATATTGGTTGCCAGGCCAAGTGTGTCCGGCTCCAGCAAACAAATAATACTCTACTTGAGCTCCTCCCTCACAGCCCTCCCAACTTCTGATTACACCAGTACTATTATCATTTGGTGCTGCATCTGGTATAACTGAAATTGTTTCTCCTTCACAATCATTATGATCAACCCAAAATTTCATTACCTTTTCCAGTGGTTCCATGATTGTTCCCAAACCTATTAAAGGGACCACAGTATCTTCAATGCCATGCATCTGGATTATTGTGACTGGCCTATCTGGAACACATTCGTCATAGGTCTCTGGTGTCATACTGCCTGTAACTGATGCAATGCCAGCTATTCTTGCACTAAGCTTACAAGCCAGCTCATAACTCATGAAGCCTCCATTTGACA
>MDTD01112671.1_pt1 | contig 38387 bp, 37 predicted proteins | sample 811221 | NCBI WGS metagenome assembly MDTD01 (sample SAMN05326646, study PRJNA326480) | marine metagenome | isolation source: seawater | place: Pacific Ocean: South West | collected 2011
AAAACAGACTGCATACACTCTGCTTTATTATTCTCAATAAACCCCATTCCACCCATGTTACAAGCCATATTAAAAACATAATCAACATTTTTTGTAACCTTTCTACAATTATCAATTTCCTTCATGTCCATTGAATAATAATTTTTAGCTTTTTCAAAATCTTGAAACCAATATTCTTTTGGTTTTATATCAGTTGCTATTATAAAATTTTCATTTTTCATTAATCGCTTGATAAGATGACCCCCTATAAACCCACCTGCACCAACGACTAAAATTTTTTTATTTTTAATCATTATAAAATTTTTAATATTATTAAGTTAACACAATTTTGACAATTAACTTAAACTATAAAATAAATCATTAACTTTTTAGTATAAATTATGAAATATCAAAATATTTGAAGGTTTTCCCATATTTAAAACAAAAATTTTATTTATAAATATCATTAAATTAAAAATTTAAATCATTTACTTAAACTTTTATTAATTTTTTATTTTTTAACTCGTAAATTTTATCACAAATTTCCAAATTTTTTTTATTATGTGTAATAATGATTATTGTTTTATTTGATTTTAATTTTCTAATATTTTTAAAAATCTGTTCCTCACTCTCTTCATCTAGAGCATTTGTGGCCTCATCAAAAATTAAAATTTTTCTATTGCTATAAATTGATCTTGAAATAGAAATCCTTTGTTTTTGACCCGATGATAATTGCTTTAGATTACTTCCTATATTGGTTTCTAAACCTTCTGGTAAATTATTAGTAATTTTTTTAATCTGAGAAAAATCAATTGCAAATTCGAGATTTTCCTCTTCAATTTTGTTTTTTGAACCTAATGTAATATTGTCTCTTATTGACCCCTCAATTAAAAAAGTATCTTGAGAAGAAATTGAAAAAAGGTTTTTGTACCTTTTAAAATCAGTAAAAGTTTTAACTTCTATTCCATCAACAAATATTTTTCCTGTTTTCGATTTTAGTAGACTTGTAATTATATTTATGAGACTTGATTTCCCTACACCACTATTACCAAATATCCCTATAATTTCATTTTTATTAATTTCTAAGTTTAAATTTTCAATGATTGTATTACGTTTTCTATATTCAAAATCAATTTCCTTTAAAATTATTTTTTCAGCAAATTTAAAATCACTCTTATCAATTGTTTGTGTATTGTCATTTTTTTGTTCGAGATTATAAAATTCTAATACTTTGGGAATTGACGGCTTACCAAATTTTATCTGTTGATATGCAACAAAAATTTTATTTATTGAAGGAACCAATCTATAAGCAGCCGCCAAATAAAAACCAAGTGTGATTATAATCCCATCATTACTTTTGCCTTGATAATACATAAAAAGTATTATTGATATAAAAATTAATATGACAGCTTGTTCGAGTAATGCACGTGGTAACGTTGTAATTAAGTTATTTTTTATATCTATTTTTTTTAGAGAAAATAGAGCACTATTCAACTTTGATATAATCTCCTTAGTTTTACCATAAATCAATATTTCTTTTATTCCATTTACCAGATTTGAGTTTGTATCTATAATTTTTTCGGTATTAGCTATACGTGCTATTGACCAATTTTTAATGGACCGATTAATTATTTTTAAAACCAGACCTACCAAAAAAATTATGGGAATTATCAATAAAAGACTTTCATGATTTCCTGTAATAAAAATTAATATTAGAATTCCGAAACTAACCATTAATTCACTTATTAGTGTTATAATGGGTCTCGAAATATTCATTGTAAAATTTTGTAATTCATTAAATGTGATATTAAAAATTTCTGTTGCTCCTTTTCTTACAAAAAAAAGAAATTCTTGGCTTAAAACTTTATTTATCAAGGTAGAATATAATTTTGATCTTAAATTAAAAATAAATTTATAAGTAATTTTGTTGGTATAAATAATTAAGATATTTTTGATTAAAAAAATAAAAAAAAATAAAAAACAAAAAAATAAAACAAAATTAAAATTTAGCTCTAAACTATTTACTTCAAAATTATTCTTAATAATTTCTATATTTAAAATTGTTTCAGGTTTTAATAAAAAAGAAATGAATGGAATTGCTGCGGCAATACCAATCATTTCTAAAATTGCTTGCAAAATTGAAAAGCAAATAATTATAAAAAAAGATAACTTATCTTTTTTATCTAATATATTCCAAAAAATACTGAATACCTTCATCTGTTTAATTTTTTAATCCAATTTACTGAAGTTTTAATCATAATTTTAATTTTAGTAATTTTATTATATTTAAAATTAAATAATTTTAATAATTTACTATTATCAGCAACAGAATAATTAATGTCACCATCTCTCTTTTTTAAAAATTTATAATTAACTTTTTTTATAAATATTTTATTAAAAGTATTTACGACCTCTAATACACTGGTACCCCAACCATATCCACAATTTAAAATTAATCTATAATTGTTTTTATCTATTTGTTTTGAAAAAAAATAATGAATTTTTGCTAAGTCACTTACATATATAAAATCTCTGATTGGTGTTCCATCAACCGTCTTGAGGTTATTACCAAATATATTGAAAATTTTATCATTTAAATAAGAAATACAAAGATTATAAAATAGACTATTGTCATTTTTATTTGAAAAGCCACATCTCAATTTTTTTTCAACACCTGCAACATTAAAATATCTTAGTATCACATAATTAATTTTTTTTTTTTCCAAAAAAAAATTTTCTAATTTGAATTTGGATATTGCATATGGTGAGATAGGTTTTAACTTCATATCTTCTTTTATTTTTTTTTGTTTAGATCCATATACAGCAGCAGTTGATGAAAAAATGAAATTATTGATACCTTTGCTAATACAAAGCTCTATAAATTTTTTTGACTTATTAAAATTATTGTAAATATATTTTTTTTTTTTCTTAAAAGACTCAATGTTATTTTTAAGTCCAGCAAAATGAAGAACAACATCGTAATGAACATTTAAAAGTTTCTTTAATTTATTTATATTGTTAATGTCAGATTTTATAAAATTAGCTTTTCTTGGTATATTAAGTAAATTTCCATTTTTTAAATTATCAATGATTGTTACCTTGTGTCCTTTGTCAATAAAGTACCAAGCAACAGTGCTGCCTATATATCCTGCACCTCCTGTAATTAATACATTCATATTAATAACTTTGATTAATTTTAATCTTATTTTGTAAAAATAAAATTAAAACTAAATAAAGAAATAGTAGTGTACCGAATGAAAATAAAAAATTTTCAAATATAAAAAAAGTAAAATATGGAAGTAAAGTCATCGATAACAATATTAAATTTGATTTAAACAAACTAAATTTTTTAATTAATAAATGATGAACATGATTTCTATCACCATAAAATGGATTTTTTTTGTTTATTACCCTGAAAAATGTTAGTCTCAAAAGATCCAACCCGGGAAAAACCAACATTAAAAAAATCTCATCTGCATAAACTATAGTTTTTAATACATTATATTCATAAATTATAAAAGTAGATAAAATAAAGCTTAGTACAAAAATACCATTATCACCTAGGAAAGTTTTATTTTTTAAATTGAGAAATAAAATAAATGATAAAAATATTAAAAAATAAATATATAACTCATTCTGAGTTTTTAATAAAAGGATAAAGAAAATAGCTAAAAAAAAAAATTAAAGATTGCCCATTAATACCATCAAAAAAATTTATTGCATTTAATAAAATTAAAAAAGAAAAGACTGTAAATAAAATAGAGAAGTTTTGAATATTTATATTTTTTTCTAAAAGAGAAAAATAAATGTCATTAATTAATAAGTTTTCATTAAGATTTACATATGTGTAAATGAATATGATTGATAATATAAATTTTAAATTTGGATTTAAATTATATTTATCATCATAAAAACCAATGAAAAAAAATATTATTAAAAAAACAATAAAAATCACATGTTCATTCAAGCTAGAAAAATTATATAAATTTTTATCAACACCTATAGTGATTATGCTCAAAAATATTAAATTTATTAAAACAATAATTCCTCCTATTAGAGGCATTTTTTTTTTATGAATTTTTAATTTATTATTTGGTAAATCATACAATTTAATTAACCTGCAAATTAATTCAAATTTTGAAACTATTAATAGATTAATTATAATTTGAAGTAGTAAAATTGTTATCATTATTAAAAAATTTTTTTGTAAGTATATAGATAAAGTCCTAAGTTAAAATAAGTCATTAACGATAGCCAATTATTAAAAAAATTACCGCTTGGAATAAAAGGGAACAAATTTAATATAAGTCCGATACTAATAATGTAAAATTGATTTTTAACAACTAAACTGTAATTATTAATTTTTTTTGATAACAATTTAAGTGAAATAAATATCAAAAATATAAAATAAAATAAAATTCCAATTATCCCTAATTCTGAGAGTATTTGAATAAAATAATTATGAGGATGTGTAGAGCATACTCCAATTTCTGGATTATAATTTACACTTCGACAAAAATACCTAAAACCGCGAGGACCAATACCAAAAATTTTATTGTTTTTAAACAAATCTAATGCAAGCTCAAAATGACCTTCGTGCTCTGTGGAAAAATATTTGACATCAAAATTTTCTTTATTATCAATATTTTTTTTTTTTATTTTTGAGAGATCAATTTTTTTTTCTGTAAAAGAAAATAATTGATTGTATGTCTTTAGAAATACTCTATTTCCTACGTCTGATTTACCTATTTGAAAAATACTAGTCAAAATCATCAATAAAATGAATACTATAAATGATTTAATAACTATTACTCGTATTGATTTCATAAATATAATACTTAGAAGAACGAACAATGTAAGTAATGCTAAGGAAGTTCTTTCTGCTGAAAGAAAAATGCAATAAAAGTATATTATTAAGAAAATTAAAAATTTGTTTTTGTGTAAGTTTAGATCAAAGTTAAAAAAAATTATATACCAAATTATCAATGGCAAAACCCTGACTAGATAGCTACCAAGAATAAGTTCATCACCAAAAAAACTAGATATCCTATGATTAATTATAGTCTGTCCAAATATGTTTGTTCCATTAAAAAATTGAAAATATGAATCTAAAATTAAGCAAATTATTAAAGATAAAAAAATATATAGGTAATTCTTGCTTAAATTTATCTTGTTAATTCTCTCAAAAAAAAAACAAACTGATAATGAAAAAAAAACAAATCTAAAATAAATTAATGATGAGTACATTAAATCATCATGTATGAATATTATTGAGCTTATAAGAATATAAAATGCAAAAAAAAATATTATAATGATTTTTGTATCTTTATATAAAAATTTGAAGTTAGAATTATAAAAATAGTTTAAAAGAAATAATAAAAAAAAAAATTTCCGCTATTAATATCCCAAATATAAAAGTAAGTGGAAAAAATATTAAAAAATAATTATTTTGATTTAACATACTATTCATAACATAATTTTCTAAGTTCATTCTGAAAATCTCTTTTAAGAGGTATTTTATTTTTTTTCATTTCTTTTTGAATTTTTTTATAGTTTACAAGTATATATTTAATTTTGTTTTCTAAACTTATTTTATTTCTTTTACAAACATGAATACCTTTATAATTTTTTTTGACATATTTTATATCTTCAAAAATAATAATTGGTCTATTTCTTATTAAACTTTCAAGAATTACTTTTGGAGAACCCTCGGTAAATGATGGCAAAATGAATATATTACACTTATCATAAAATTTGATTAACTCATTTATATTTGAAGTTTCCTTTAAAAACTCAACATTTTTAATATTGCTTTTTAAAGCTTTTCTAAGGCCAACAATTCTTAATGAAAATTTATTTGTTAGTTTACTTAAAATTTTTAATAAAGAAAAAATACCTTTTTCTTTTTTAAGTCTTCCTACGTATAACAATTTTGCTTTTTTTTTATCTACTTTGACTTTTGATTTTTTAAACCACTTTGTTGTTAATTCTGAGGGAGTTACAACTTTAAAATTAGATTTATAAAGGTTAGATAATTCTTTACTTACTGTAATTATATTTAATTTTTTAATTATCTGAGAAAATGCAATGTTGTAAAAAAATCTACCAATTAAACCAAATTTAATCTGGTACTCTTTAAATCCATCACTTCTTAATAAAACATGACCTTTAATTTTTTTATGAAAAATTTTTAAAATTAAAAATACCATCAAATTAAAAGGAGTGATTGATATCATCAAAATTTTCTTATTATCTAAATTTAATTTAAATAATTTCAGAAAAGTTAATCTTTTTATATTTTTTGAACTAGTTTGAAATAATTGTCGCTCTAAAGCTTTTCTTGATATGATAAATAGATTTTTTTTTCTAAATGTTTCAATAATATTAATCGTATCATTGTAATTAGAATAAATTATTTTATTTTTTATAAATAAGTTGTCGTTTGAAATTATAATCAAGTCTTTCATTTAAAAAAATAATTCAAAAATTTGACAGGAAGACAAAATACTAGCAAAAATTTAAATTTAGTCGAAATTTTTTGACAATTTAGAATTTTATTAAACAGCACAATATTTCTCTCTTCAAATAAAAGATAACTTATCTCTAATTCATTTAATTTATCTTTAAAATTATTATAGTTATTTAAAAAACTTTTTGATTTCTTTTTTCTTTCTTTTGAAAACCAGTCATTAAATTCTTGGAAATACATTTTACGATTTAAATTTAAAAAATTTTTTCCATGTATCCTATAAAAAAGTAACTGTTTTTTTATTAAATGAAATTTACCTAATTCTGCGGCTCTCATTACCAATTCAAAATCACCTATTACATTATAATGTTCATAAAAATATCCTATTTTTTTTATAAATTTATTTCTAATCATCAACCCACTAATAATTACAAAATAATTTTTTGCTAAATCATCATAAATTTTTTTTGATTTTCTAGTTATCTTGTTTCTTTTAAACTTTTTTTTTTTTTGAAAATAAAAAAAATTTTCACACAATAGAAAATCATATTTTGTATTTTTTATTTCATTGGATCTTGAAAATAAGTAATCGACATCCCACCAATCATCTACATCTAAAAAAGCAATATATTTTCCTTCAGCTTTCTTACATGCAAGATTTCTGGCTTTGTACAACTTTAAAACTTTATTAGATCTAATGTAACGAAATCTTTTATCTTTATACTTCTTGTATAATTCATAGCTATTATCTGTTGAGCAATTATCAAAAAAAATAAGCTCCCAATTCTTAAATTTTTGATTTTTGATGCTTGATAAACAATCATCTAAGTATTTGGATCCATTTCTACAATTAACAATAATCGAAACATCTTTACTCATAAAAAATATTAAAAGTTTTTTTTGTAATAGTTTATTGTTTTTATTAAGCCTCGATCGATTTGATAATTTGGACTCCATTTAATAAGTTTTTTTATTTTTTCTAAATTTGGGTAAGATATCAAATTCTCATCTTTTCTCAGTTTAATTTTACCAAAATTTGGTTTTCCTTTTTCACACAATTTAATTATTTTTTTTATAATTGTTTTTATCTTATAATTTTTATACGAACCAATATTTACAATTTGATTATTAATTTTGTTATTAAATGTTAATTCAATCAAACCATCTATGAAATCGTCTATGTATAAAAAATTTCTTATTTGATTTCCTGAGGAGGTATCAAATTTTTGGTTTTTGATACACTTGTTTATAACAAAAGGAATTATCCTGTTTTCATCCTGATTTGGACCATAAATTAGATATGGTCTTACTACTAAATAGTTTATTTTATTATCTAATTTTTGGTTTGTTAAAAACTCAGTAGATAAAAATTTTGATAAAGAATAGAAAGAATTGAAATTTTCTCTCGATAATTTTAAATTTTCCTTATGAGGTGATTTATTATCAGCATACTCTAAGCTACTACCTATTTGTACAAATTTTTTTATTTTTTTATTTTTTAATGTTTTTATTAGCTTTCTAACAAATATGTAATGAGTATTTAAAGTTAAAATTTTTTTTGAATGATCCACATACCCCGCTAAATTAAATACATAGTCATATTTTTTTTTAAAAATACTGTTTAAATTTTTTTTTAACGTTACATCGATATTTAAATATTTTACATTTTTTATTTTTCTATTTTTTCTTGGCTTAGATTTAGATATACTCACTATATTAAAATTTCTTTTTGCAAGTCGCTTTATCAAATGATATCCGATAAATCCTGTGCCCCCAAAAATGATGATATTTCTTTTCAAAACTTATATTTCTTAGTTTTTTCTTCCAAAATTTCTTTATCTCTTATTGTGTCCATACACTGCCAAAAATCATTGTGTTTAAATGCTACTAAATTTTTTGTTTTTACTAATTGTTCAAAAGGTTCTCTCTCTAAGTAAGTTTTGTCATTTTTTAAATATTTAAAAATCTTTTTATTCAAAACAAAAAAACCTCCATTAATCCATCCCTCATCTAAATTAGATTTTTCTTTAAAATATTTTACATTACTTCCTGACAATTTTATTGAACCAAATCTTGCTGGGGGTCTAACTGCTGTCAGAGTTGCAATTTTATTTTTTGATTTATGTAATTTGAATAATTTTTTTAAATCAACATTACTTACACCATCACCATAAGTTAAAAAAAAATTAGATTCTTTGATGATGTTTTTTAACCTCAAAAGTCTCCCACCAGTCATCGTACTATTTCCAGTTTCAATCAAATTAATTTTTAATTGATTAAATTTATTTTTATATTTTTTAAAATAATTTTTAATTACAAATCCCTTGTAACCTAATGTAATATAAAAATTTTTTACGCCAAATTTTGCATAATGGTTTATTATGTATGTAATTATTGGTTTTCCATTAATTTTAATCATGGGTTTAGGTATAATCTTTGTGTATTCAGAAATTCTAGTACCCCTTCCACCAGCTAGTATAATTGCGCTTACTGCGGAAAGATCAGTATTTTTTTTGTCATATGGCATTGAAAAATTTTGAAATATTATTACTCACACTATCACTTTTCATACAATAATTATCTGAATTATGAATAACCTTTTTTTTATCATAATTACTTATTTCTTTTAAAATTTTATTCTCAAAACTTTCATAGCTACTCACAATATATTTGTCTAAATCTTTAATCTGAATAAAGCCATTATTTTCATTATTAGGCAACATAAAATAACATATTTTGCCATGACCAATCATTTCAATTCCTAGAGTGCTACTCCAAGTACATAATGATTTTGCACGATAGCCTATTGAATATGAATTTGAAATTATATTATGATCATGAAAAATATATTTTATATTTTTTATATCTTTAAAAATCTTTAGCTCTTTTAAATCGTCTGTAAAATTTTTATGCTTAATTCCTATTTTTATTAATGGATTTTTTAATGCTAACTTTCTTATCCATTCAAAATGCTCATAATAATTTTTATAATAATTATCATTTCCAGAATGAAAGTCAGCCGTATGACTTGATGCAAAAACAATAAGGTCATAACTTGTATCATTCAAAGAGTTTTTATTTTGATAATAACTAAATTCTTTTAAAATTGAGCCAACTGGTATAATTTCACCAATGTTACAGCCTAATTGTATCGTGTTTTCACAAGTACCACTGCCGATTGAAAAAACAACATCTGCATTAATGAACATCCCGGGTCCATTTAATTGTAAAATATTTTTTTGTATCACTGTCGATTTAAGACCGCCGTATTTTTTAAATATTGAATTTTTTATTGCAGATGTATTGTAATGTCTGATCTGAATTAAAAATTTAGATCTTACTTGATAAAATATCGTATGCGATCTCATAAACATTTTAAAAATTTCTAGTGAAATAAAAACCAAGTTATCTCCAGACTTATAGGAGTACTTAAGGCTATAAAAAAGAATTTTAAGAATTGATAATGGACCAAGTTTAATCTGAGAGAAATTTATACAATTTCTATAATCTTTAAAAATAAAAGTTTCTTTATCTTTTATCTTTTTATTTGAAACAAAAATTGCATCTGTTAAATCATAAAGTTTAAAAAAATACTCTGGTGGTGAATTGTCATTGTCATCAATAATTAAATCTTTTTTTTTATAAAATTTAATTTTTTTACTATAAATATAAATATAAATTATAATACAAACAAATTTGATTGTAGAAAATATTAAATAATAAAATTTTAATTTTTTTGAAAATTTTCCATTTCTATTGTTAAATTCTCTAAATAATATTGAATTAAATTCATTTTTTAACACAATTTCCTCTATATCTAAAATTTTTGAAAAATTTGAAAAAAAATTTTTCATGAATAAATTTTGGGAATAATTATTTATAAATGATAACAAATCATTCTTTAATCTATCAATTGATTTACTTCTCTCAAGTTTAAAATTATGTATTTTTAAACTTTTCAATTATATTTCCATATAACTGGTTTATTTAAAGAATAACTACCATAAATAAAAAATCTTTTTTTTGTTTTAGAAATTAACTTAGACACTCCATGATATGAATCTGGTGTTGATAAAAAAATTATTAATTTACCTGCACTAGGAATTAATGATTTACTAAGTTGAACTTGGTTTTTTTTAGGAAATCTTGGAAAATTTTTTTGACTTTTTTGACTTTTTTGATTTTTTTTAAATTTAAATATCTGGAATGATGCACCATCATTTTTTTTTAAAGTATTAAGATATATCAAAAAATTTACTACTCTTGTCTCTCTGTCTCTATGGGCGCTTCTTTGATATCCATAACTTGAGCAGGAAAAATCCATATCTAAGTTCAACACGTTGGTTTTTTTTTCTTTTTGAAAATTTACAGTTAATTTATTACCTTTTTGTAGTCCATAATTTAATTTTGAAAATCGGCTGATTTTTACGTTAAAATGCCATTTTTTTTTTGATTTATAATGAAATTGTAATTTAGAAAAAAATTTTTTAAAAAATTTTAAATTATTAAAATCTTTATAAAATTTATATATCTCTTTTGATGAATTTACAAAATTTATAAAATTTTTTGAACCTTTATTAATTCTACCTCTTCCATTCATAACATGATCATCAAATTTGTTATTTATCTCTATTTGTTTTATTATTTTATTACAAAGATTTTTACTTAAAAATTTTTCTTTTATGATTATCGGGTATGGTGAATACATTTTAAGATAACTTAAAAAAGTTTTTTTTAATTAAATTAGAAAAATATAAAAAATTATCATTATCATCAATATCAAATCCAATATAATTTTTACATTCATATTTCATTGGTTTTTTGCATAATCTATTACTGTTTTTAATGTAAACTTCTTTTGTTGCTATAAATGCTGCACTATTAATAAGATACATTTTTTTTAAATCTTGGGTCCTTGGCCACTTAATTTTTTTTTCATTATGGGAAATAAATTCATTTTTTTCATTCATTACAAATTTATTTATTGTTTCACAAGTAAATGCACTTTGACTAGTAAAATTTTTTTTTTGTTTTAAATAAAAATTAATAAAATCAATATAATTTTCTGCTTTAAATAATGGACTTGTAACATGAGTCCACAAAATTATATTTTTTTTAACAATTTTTGGAACATGTTCAATTAGTTTTTGTAGAGAATGATCCCCTGATAAATTTGGTGTTCTGTTATGTATCCTTATCCATTTAAATTGATTACAATATTTTATTGTAGTTTTACAATCAGTAGAAATAACAAATTCGCAATTAGAAAATTTTCTTATATTTTTTAACCTATTTCTTAATTTAGAAAATTGTTTAATTTTAATTTCCAACAAACCAAATTTATACTTATCAATTTTTTTTGTATTTTTGTTTTTAATTCTTTTACTTCCTTTTCTTACAGGTAAAAAAAAACTAATCATTCCAAATATTTTTAAATTTTATCTTTAAGTGAGTTTTTGTAATACTCCTAACTTGTAATCCTTTGTCTTGCAACTCAAAAATTGCCTTCAAAGTTTCGTCTTTAATTATTTTTCCTTTTGGAGAAAAATCATCTGCATTAAAAAAAGCTGTATCTATATTTTTTTTTTTAAGTCTTATCATAACATATCCAAATAATAATAAAGGATTTATACCATCTGTGTTAGATCTAATTAGTTTAATTTTTTTATTAAACTTGTTAGAAAAAAATAAAAATTTATTTTCAGCAATAACGATCTTTAGCCTTTTTAAAACATTTTTTGTGAGCAGTTTTGAATCCATGATTTTTGAATACTCACTTCCAGTCAAAACTAAACATAAATCATTTTTAAATTTTACTTTTGACTCAATCAAATTTTCTAAGGCATTTTTACCTGATAATACCAATAACTTTTTAGGATATTTTTGGATTAAATAGAATATTTCATATTTTAAACTTTCAGAAGCTCCTAAAACAATAATTTGTTTTTTTTTTCAAAAAATTAAAATTCTGATCACCTAAAAAAGAAATCTTCTCTTTAACTATATTTTTATTTTTTTTAGTTTTTTTAACATCATCAATTGCCTCGCTTGTTGTTAATCTTTTTTTTTGGATCAAATCCATAATATAAGCCTGTGAAACACCTGTTTTTGCAGCATAACCATAAATGAATGAAGCGCCCCATTGCATTTCAGACTTCATTTTATTAATTTCATCAATAAATTTATCATAAAAAACACCTGATAATTTCAATTTTGAATTAAAAACATTTACCAAAAACATTTCTGTTTCAGCATTTCCCGCTCCTCTTCCAAAACCACCAAATGTTGCATCTACTAAATTTACACCTTCGTTAAAAGCGAGAATACTATTTGCTAAAGCTAAACCACAGTTATTATGAAAATGACAACCGCTGTTAATTTCTGGGAATTTTTTTTTTATTTTTTTAAAAAAAGATATTGTTTCTTGCATTTCAAAGGCTCCGTAACTATCAACAAATGAAATATAACTTGAGAAGTTTTTGCACTTCTTAATCATAAAAGTTATTTTTTTATCATCTTTAAACCAGTTATTTGCGTACATAATATTAGTAAATATGTTAATTTCAGGAAATTGTTTTTTAAATTTATTAAGCAAATTGCTATAGTTTTCTATATTTATTGGATCTACAGCAAATCTCACACCATAAATTAAATTCTTCTTATCTTTTACAATGTCTTTTAAATCATCTAAAGAATTTATTTCTTTAAAATTTATCATGCATAATATTTTTTGATTTTTTGAGAGCAAATTCTTAGCGTCTTTTAGTAATTCTTTGCTTACATGATAAAATGGCCCATTTAAATCATCTTTTTTTGATAAGTATCCCAATTCTATAAACTCAATTGGCAACTTAGAAACAAGTTTTAAATATTTCTTATAAAACTCAGAGCTAAAATTCCAATCAGTATAATATCCTCCGTCACGAAGAGTACAATCTAATATTTTTAAATTCATTTAATATTTTAAATATATCTGATATGATTAATTTATCTATAAGTTAAAATTATAAAAAATGCAATTCAAGAAAATAAAATTTTTAATTCTTTTTATATTTTTTTCAATTACTGTTATTCTATTTTTTAATTTTCAAAACCTAAAAATATTTTATAAATATATTATTGCAAAAACATATATTAGTCCTAATTTTTATACTAATAAAAATAAATTTGATTATAAAGATAAAAATACAAAAAGAGAATTGGCTGAGTTAGCATATTATTTTACAAATAATGAAAAGCAAATAACCTTTAAAGAAATTTATAATGAAAATTTTTTATTCGAAAATTCAGATGAAGAGTTCAATCTAAGAAAACTTAAATTTAGACCAAATTTTTTCTTAGGTGAAAAAGCATATATAACAATTGATAATGATAACCTTTATATCATTAACAGTAAGGGACAAATTTTTTTTTCTGAACTTAAAAATTTAAATTCAAAAGAAGTTATTTTTAAAAAAATAGAAAACAATTTAAGTAATATATTGGGAATAGATTATTTATTAAATTATAAAGATCCAATTAAAAATATTTTATTTTCATATGATAATTTATATGTTTCGGTTGTTTCTAAATCTGATAAATGCTTTAGATTGGAAATTTTCAAATCTAAACTTAATTATGATTATTTAAATTTTTCTAAGATATTTGAGAATCCAAATTGTAATTCAACCTTCAACAATCAAGCAGGAGGTGTAATGGCTCAATATAAAAATGAAAAAATTTTTGTTGCACTTGGAGAATTTGGCGCATTAAGTGAGGAAAATCCATATGATGTTTCTCAGGATATAAAAAATTTAAAAGGAAATATAATTCTTCTAAATACAAAAAATTTTAAGTATGAAACTGTTTCTTATGGTCATAGAAATCCTCAAGGTATCTATTACGATAATTTTAATGATTTACTAATTAATAGCGAACATGGTCCTCAAGGTGGTGATGAAATCAATCTAAATTTCTCGATATTTAATGAAATAGAAAACTTTGGATATGGTCAAGCTTCTTATGGCTATCATTACAAAAATAAATTTAAGAAATTAAAAAAAAATTATGAAATTATGCCATTAAAAAAAACACACAAAAAACATGGATTTAAAGAGCCTATTGTATATTTTAATCCATCAATTGCTCCCACTGGAATTGCTTTAACAAATAAATTCTTTAACAAAAAAAATCAAAACGTTCTTCTTTTAGGATCTTTAGGAAAAAATACAAAAGAGGGAGATATGTCTTTGCACAAAATTGTTTTGGATAATAATTTTAATTTTATAGAAAGAACTTTCAAGGTTCTAAACGAAAGAATAAGAGACCTAAAATATATTGAAAATGAAAATATAATTATTATGTATTTCGAAACATCCTCATCTATAGGGATTTTAAAAAAAAACTAATTATTTATTTTTTTAAGTTTTTCTAAAATTTTTTCATTAATTAAATTTGCTCCATATTTTGTAAAATGATTACTATCAACATAGTAAAGTGTGTCACCATTATTAGCTAAACAATTTTTATTATCAGAGCAAAATATTTCGTGTGGGTAAAGTCTAAAAATATTTTGTCCTTTAAAAGAGTCTAAAAATTGAAAACTTTCTTTATTTTCTTTATAATATTTACTTAACTTAAGAGAAATATTTTTATTTTCAGATGTCTTATTTTTAATCATATTTGATACTAAATATTGCCTTACATCGATTTTAAAATCTGGGATTGGATAAATTAAAAGAATTTTATTTTTATTTTTAATAAATCTTTCTAATGTTCTAGAAAACTTAATTTTATCTATTTTGTTTATATTTAAGTAATGCTGTAATGAGCCTCCAATTATAACTACGGACTCTTTGTTGTCTAATACCATGTTATTTCTTTTTATGTTAAAATCTTTTGTGCATCCTATTTGCCTAATTCTGTGTAAGTAACAACCTGGCATTGTCATCGATACTAAATTATATTCTTTTTTTGTTTTATTTATTAAATCATAAACTAAAGACTCCAAATGTGAATCTCCTAGAATAAATAATTTTTTAACATTATCTTCATTAAATTGACAAAAATCATCATTGACTGAGATTTTTTTATGACATTTTTTTGATAGTTCAAAATTAATAAATCTATCGTCGATTAAACTCAACCTTAAATTTTTTGGAATCCTGTTCTCAAAACCAAATTTTTGATAAGATAAAGTATTAAATATCAGTGTAATAAAAATAAATAGAATCAAAAAAAAATTTTTTAATTTATTGGTGTAATTAATTTTTTTTCTAAAAGGTGACTCAATATAATAATAGCTTAGCACTGAAAAAAAAATAACTATTAAAAATAAATATAATGGTATCTCTGTAGGCTCACCTGTAAATTTTTCATTTAAAATTCTATAGTAAGAAAAAACAAAATAATGCCACAGATAAATTGAAAACGATATTTTGCCAACCCAAATTAAACATTTATTCTTGAAATATTCCAAATTATTGAATTTAGAGTATTTTATAAAAAGATATGCACCAATAATTGATGGTAAAGTTGAAAATGATGGATGTTCAAATTTCATACTAAAAAAAAACAGAGAAAAAAATATTAAGGTTAAACCAATCAAGTCATATGAACTTCTATTTCCTTTACTTTCAACTTTTTCTAGAGCTAAATGAATTCCAACAAGAAATTCCCAGGCCCTTGTAAAAGGAGAATAAAAAGAAAAAGAAATATGGTTTTTTGAAAGATAAACTGCACACAAAAAACTTAAAAAAATCAGTATCTTCAGTAATGGAAAAATATAATCCTTTTTTAAATTTTTGAAAATAAGGATAAAAAAAAATGGAAATACAATATAAAACTGCCATTCTATTGATAGAGACCATGTATGTATTAGTGGTTTAAGCAGTACGTCTTGTGCACCATAAAGCAATCCTGAATAATGAAAATATAAATTTGATAAAAAAAATAACGAAGATATGGAAGATAGACTATAATCCACTAGGTGAATTGGTATCATTATATAAAATGATAAAATAGTACTTACTAAAATAAGAAAAAATAATGCAGGAAATATTCTTTTAAATCTTCTGAAAAAAAATGAACTTATGCTTATTGTTTGATTTAAATTATATTCTGACAAGGCAATTTTTGTTATAATGTAGCCTGATATAACAAAAAATATATCTACTCCTAAAAAACCACCTTTAAAGATTTCATAATTAAATATTTCTATTTTTGAGTGGTATAGAACTACCCATATAACTGCTATAGCCCTCAAAAAATCAAGTTGAGGGATGTAATCAATTTTCTTTATCATTAAAATTTATCGTAATATTTTATCTGATCAATTGAAGTATCTAATATTTTTCTCTTATTTTTATAATAACAATAATACCACTCACTTAAGAAATGAATATTTCTTTTAAAAGATAACCTACATTTCCACTTAAGTATTTTTTTAGCTTTACTGCTATCTAAATTTAATAATTTTTGTTCACGAATTTTATTTTTTTTATTATCTAATTTTTCCCAACAAAAATTTGGCCAATTTTTTTTTAAAGCATCCAAAATATCACCAACAGATCTGTTTATTTTTTTATCAGGTCCAAAATTATAAGAATTATAAGCTATATTAGCCTCTTTATAATTTTTCATACCCAATATTAAATATCCATTTAATGCATCTAATACATGTTGCCAAGGACGTGTTGAATTAATATTTTTTATTATCACTCTTTCATTTTTAAACCATGATTTAATACAATCTGGTATAAGTCTATTTTTTGACCAATCACCTCCGCCTATTACATTTCCAGCTCTGGCCGTAACCACTCTTATATTTTTTTTAAAATAGTTTTTTTTTAATGATTTAAATAAATATTCTGCTGAAGCCTTAGAACTGCTATATGGATCAGCTCCACCTAAAATGTCATTTTCTTTATAACCTCTTTTGGTCTCAAAATTATAATAACATTTGTCGCTCGTAACTAAAACGACAGAACATCTTTTTTTTAAACTATTACACGCTTTAATAATATTTAAAGTTCCATTTACATTAGTCTCCCATGTTTTAATTGGATCTTTAAATGAATCAGTTACTAAAGCTTGCGCGGCTAAATGAAATACTAAATCAGGGTTAATCTTATTTATATAATTAAATAAACTTTTTCCATTTCTTATATCAATTCTTTTGTCTTGCTCTATTATTTTTTTTAAATTTAAAGCAGAATAATTACTTGGATTTGTCGGAATATTAGAAGAAACTCCAAAAACTCTAGCTCCTAAATTGTTTAACCATAATGCAAGCCATGAGCCTTTAAATCCTGTATGCCCAGTCACAATCACTTTTTTATTTTGATAGAAATTTTTTTTTTCCATTATTTAATCTTTAGGATTTAAAAAAATATATATATATTAATTTTAATGATAAATTCTATAGATAAAAATTTTATTATTGCAATTAATATACTAAATAAACTCAATATAAAATATTTTGTTGTATGTGGTACTTTATTAGGAATAGTAAGAGATAAAAATTTAATTGCTTCAGATAATGATATAGATATTGCAATCCTAAAAAAAGACCTAAAAGACAAAAATTTAATAATTAATGAGTTTAAAAAAAAAAAATTTCTTAAAATAAAAAAATTTTATAAAGACGAAAAGCTTATTTCTTTTAAAAAAAAAGGTGGTAGGATAGTTGATATTAATATTTATGAAAACTATAATAAAAATTATTATATTTGTAAAAATTATTTCATAAAAAACTTCTTTGCAAAAATTACTTATATTCTTAGCTTGGGAAAGACTTATAGGGGGAATTATAAAAGTTTTTTTCATTTATTTACTTTTATGAAAAAAATTTTTGTATTAATTAAAAAAATTTTAATTGAGAAAAATATAATGTATTCTGAGGGAGGGTATATTGTACCAAAATTCTTTTTTAAAAAGAGACTAAAATTTTCTTTTAAAAACATATACTTTTATTCTCCCTTTTTATATCAAAGGTACTTAAGTTATATGTATGGAAATTGGAGAATTAAAGATAAAAAATATAACTGGACAAAAAGTAAAAATTTTAAAATTTTATAAATAATGCAACTTAAAAATTATAAGTTAGTTACAACTAATAAACTTATGATAAGTGACTTAACAAAAAAAAAAATTTTTTTACTAAAAAAAACCTATTGGAAATACAATATTAAAAATCAAAAAGATTTTTTTGAAAAAAATACACAAAATAAGGACATAATTTTTTACATTAAAATGAACAATTTTTTAAATAATATAATTGCTCATTTTGTGTTAAAATTAAAACATTTTTACTTAAATAATCAAAAAAAAAAATTTTTGTTAATTGATAGTGTTATTGTTGCAAAAAAATATAGAAATAAAGGTATTGGAAAATTCATTTTAGAAAAATCTAAAAATATTTCTCAAAAAAAAAAACTTCCTTTGATTGCAATTAGTATAAAAAAAAACGAAAAGTTCTACCTAAATTCTGATTTTAAACTGTTAAAAAAAGAAAATTTAATTATCAAAAATTTTAAAAAAAATAAACTTTTTTTTTCTTATAATTTTAATGTAAAAGCTAAACCTAAGTTAGTTTTTTAATTATGAAAAAAAAATTATTCAAATTCAATATTTGGTCAAAAGATTTATTTCCACTTAATAGGAGTTTAACTGGTGAGGGTAACCTCAAAACCCTAAATTATATTAAAAAGAATATAAATAAAAATTTTAAAATAAAAAAAGTAAAATCTGGAACCAGATGCTATGACTGGAAAATCCCATTAGAGTGGAAAGTTAAAAACGCATATTTTACTGATGGAGAAAAAAAGTATTGTGATTTCAAAAAAAATAATCTTCATCTAATTGGTTACTCAACAAAGATAAAAAAAAAAGTACATTTTAATCAACTTAAAAGAAAATTACACTTTTTGAAAGAACAACCAAATGCTATCCCATATATTACTTCGTATTATAACAAAAATTGGGGATTTTGTATTTCGTACAATCAGTATAAAAAATTAAATAAAAACAAGAGTTACAAAGTGAACATAGATTCTTCTTTTAAAAAAGGAAATATGCATTATGGAGAATTTTTCTTAAAAGGAAAATCTAAAAAAGAAATTTTAATCACCTCGTATATTTGCCACCCTTCAATGGCTAACAATGAATTGTCAGGAATGTTGGTAGCATCAGCCTTATCAAAATTGATTAGAAAGTCTAAATATTCATTAAGAATTTTATTAATTCCAGAAACCATAGGTGCAATTTATTTTATACATAAATTTAGAAAACATCTTCAAAATAATCTAGTAGCAGGATTTAATTTAAGTTGTGTGGGAGATAGCAACTCACATACATTAATTTCTAGTATTAATGAAAATACTTATTCCGATGTAATTGCTCAAAGAATTCTTTCAAAATATAAATACACAAAAAAAAATTTTTTATTTAGAGGGAGTAATGAAAGACAATTTGGATGCAAAAACCTAAATTTACCTTTTGTAACTATCTGTAGATCAAGGTTTGGCGATTATAAAAAATATCATACCTCACTTGATAATTTAAGTTTTATTAAAAATAAAAGTATGTTGGAAACAACAAAAATTATGAATAATATTATAAATGAAATTAATGCTTCAAAAATTTTTATAAAAAATACATATTGTGAGCCATTTTTAAGTAAACATAATTTGGCAAAAAAAGTAAGTAAATATAAATCACAACCAAATAAAGAAAAAAAAATATTATCAGATTTTATTGCTTATTGTGGAAAAGATAATGATTTAAAAACAATATCTAAATTTATTAATTTACCAATTAATAAAGTTAAAAAAATGTCAAAATTACTGTCAAACAAAAAAATTATCAAACCTTATGTTTAAAATTTTAAAAGATAAAAAACTTATATCATGCGACTTAAAAACTAGATTAGAGGTTGTGATAAAAAAAATAACTAATAATCGTTGTGGTGGAATTATTATCACAAAAAATAAAAAATTTTATGGTTATTTGCAAGAAGGAGATATTAAAAAAAAAATACTTAATAAAAATATTTTTAAAATAGAACTTAAAGATGTAATCAATCTAAATCCATTAATATTAAAAAGCGAAGATAGTCTAAGTAAACAAATAAAGATTCTAAGAAAAAATAATAGATTAAGAGCTCCAATAATAAATCAAAAAAAAGAAATCAAAGGAATTATATATTTTCATAAAGAAAATGATGTTGTTAAAGATTTAAAAATTAATAAAGATCTCAGAAAAAATATATTATTAGTTGGGGGAGCAGGCTACATTGGGAGTATTCTGTGTGAGGAATTATTAAAAAAAAACTTTATAGTTACAATTTTTGATAAATTTAAATTTGGTTTTAATTCTATAAACCACTTAAGATCCAAAAAAAATTTAGAAATTATTAAAGGGGATACAAACGATACAAAAATGCTATATAAAATTTGTTTTGGTAAAGACGCGATAGTTGATTTGTCTGGTCTTGTTGGCGATCCAGCTTGTGCAGTAAATGAGAATAATACTATAGTCAATAATTATATAAATACAAAAAATTTAATTGACATAGCTCAATTATTAAATGTCAAAAGATTTATTTATATTAGTTCATGCAGTGTTTATGGTGCTTCAAAAAAAAATCAAAGCTTAAATGAAAAATCTTTTTTAAACCCAGTATCTTTATACGCAGAAACAAAAGTTTTAGTTGAAAAATATTTATTAAAATCAAAAAATAAAAATTTTGAGCCAGTCATCTTGCGTTTAGCAACTGTTTTTGGTTTATCGCCTAGGTTAAGATTTGATTTAGTTGTTAATCTTTTTACTTTAATGATTTACGCAAAAAAGAATATTACTGTATTTGGAGGAAATCAATTTAGGCCCTTAGTACATGTTAAAGATGTTTCAAATGCAATAACAAAATGTCTAGTTGCTAGATCAACAATTGTAAAAAAACAAATTTTTAATGTAGGAAGCAATAATCTTAATTTGACTATCCAAGAAATTGCAGAAAAAATTAAAGAAATTAATCCAAAAATAAAAATAAATCTAGAACACCAGATAGAAGACAAGAGAAATTATATAGTTAATTTTAATAAGATAAACTCCAAACTAAAATTTAAAACAAAATATAATATAACTAATGGTTCTATAGAATTATATAATTATTTAAAAAAGAAAAAAATTAAAAATTTAAAAAATGTAATTTATAGTAACTTTTCTATTGAATTAAAGAATCTATATAATTAATGAAAATAAATTTTTCAGAACCACAATTAACAAAAGATGAATTAAAGAATACTGATTGGGTGCTTAAAAATAATTGGATACTTAATGGGCCAAAAAATAAAAGTTTTGAGTTATTATTTAATAAAAAATTTAAGATAAAATACTCTACAACTGTAAGTTCATGCACTGCAGGTCTAGAAATGGCTTTAGCGGCATTAAACCTGGATTACAATGATGAGATTATCATGTCATCTTTTAATTTTATTGCGGCAGGGTTAGCTGCTTTAAAAACTAAAGCAAAAATAATTTTTATTGATTTAAAGAAAAACTCATTTGATATTAATCTTAAGGATTTAAAAAAAAATATAAATAAAAATACAAAGTGCATAATTTTAACTCATTATAATGGTTACGCTCAGCCCTTAAAAGAGATTTCAAAAATTATAAAAAAAAAAAAAAATTAAAATTATTGAAGACTGTGCACATTCATTAGGAAGTAAATATTTTAATTCAAATTATATTGGTAGTAAATCATTTGCAGCAATTTTTAGTTTTGGACCCACAAAACTTATTACGTCAGGTGGAGCTGGCGGCATGGTTGTATCAAATAACAAAAGTTTTATAAAAAAGATAGTGCAGATGAAATCATTTGGAATGGAGAAAAATTCATTTGCAAGAAGTCAACTTACTAACCCATGGACATATAAAATAAACTTAATTGGTGGTAATTTTAGAATGACTGAAATTCAAGCAATTATAGGTATGGAACAATTTAAAAAGCTTGATAAAAAAATACGTAAGAGAAACCAAATGATAAATTTATATAAAAAATACCTCAACAATAAATTTTTTTCTTATCAAGAACGAAAATCTTTTGAGGAACCTTCAGTACTTTATTTTATATTAATTTTACATAAATCTAAACTAAGAAATAGACTAATTTATTTTCTTAAAAAAAATAATATAACAGCGAGCGTTCATTGGGAAAATTTATTGACTGACTTTAGAATTTTTTCTCATTTAAAAAAGGGCCGAACAGACAATGCTAAAGATATATCAAGCAAAATCATATCTTTACCTTTGCACTTTAAAATGACTAATAATCAAATAATTTGGATTTCAAAAAAAATTAATGAATTCTTTAAAGAAAATAATTAAGAAAAAAATATTTATAATTGCTGAAATAGGCAATAACCATGGTGGGATATTCAATAGAGCAAAAAAATTAATTAATTTAGCAAAAAAAAATGGTGCTGATGCAGTAAAATTTCAATTTATTATTCCAGGTAAACTCGTTCATCATAAATTAGATGCATATGGAAATAAAAATTCAAAAAATAAATTTCAAATAGATAGATTGAAAAGAATTTGTCTAAATTTAAATCAGTTAAAATCTTTAAGTAAATTTTCTAAAAAAAAAAAAATTCTATTTGGGTTGAGTGTTTTTGACCATCAATCGGTGAAAGATGTCAAAAAAATTGTTGATTTTTATAAGGTTGCTTCAAGCGATATTGATTATGAAAGATTAATTTCAGAAATAAATAAAACTAAAAAATTTACATTTATTTCAACTGGATGTTCAAATTTTAATGAAATTAAAAAATTGAAAATAAACAAAAATAATTTCTGTATTATGCATTGTGTTTCGCTTTACCCAACTCAAGATGAAGATTTAAATTTAAATTCAATTAATTATTTAAAAGATAAATTAAAATTAAAATATGTAGGTTATTCAGATCATTCTTCTGGGATACTTGCTCCGTCGGTTGCTGTTGCTAAAGGTGCTCAAGCTATAGAAAAACATTTCATGTTCAGTGAAAATGACCCGATAGCAAATGATAAACAGGTCTCTTTGGATCCAAAAAAATTTAAAAAAATGTCTTTATATATTGATAAAACATTTAAAAGTTTAGGAACCGAAAATAAAAAAATTAATTTTAAACTTAAAAAGAACCTTGCAAGTATTAGAAGATCTTTTTACGCAAATAAAGATTTTAAAAAAGGAGATAAAATAGTTGAGAGTAATTTGATTTTTTTAAGACCAAGAGTTAAGAATGCAATTTTTAAAATAAACAAAAATTTAGCAGCTAAAAATGATATAAAAAAAGGTTCCCCAATTACATCAAAGAATGTCCTAAGTTAATAAACTTTTTTTAGAGTGATTAATAATTTTTATCAATGGAGTTTTAAAAGAAAATTTAAATCTTCTCATAATTTTGTTAATAAAATTCAAATCTTTTTTAAAATCAATTGTCAATCTTAAATCGGGAAAATTATAATTTTTGAATGAATTAAATATTTGAGTTTTAAAAATTCTTTTTTTTTTATTTTTGATAAAAAAAATTGTGGTATGTTGTCTGTAGTTATATTTTTTTGTTTTTTTAACTCTTGGACTATATTTTATTAAAGATGCTGTTTTTACAATTCTTATAGCTGTACCTCTTGGTAAATATCCAGTGTTTAAATTATCAAAGTATTCAAGCTTATTGTCAAAAAAAACTTTTAACATGTAATTGATCATTTTAGGCTCTACTAATGGATTATCACTTGTTAAACTTACTATATTATCAATCTTATACTTGCTCGCAGTATTTATAACTCTATTAATTAAATCATTTTCTGATCCTACATAAAAAGGAATTTTATTTTTTATACAAAAGTCAATTATTTTTTTATCATTTATATTATCTGTTGTGGCTAAAAATAATTTATTTTTGAAAGCGCAATTTAATCTCTTAATAAGGAATAATAATATAGTATTTTTTCCTATTCTATTAAAAATTTTATTTTTGAATCTTGTAGATTGAGTTCTTGCCTCAATAATAATTCCAAAATTTCTTTTCATTTTACTAAATTAATATATATGTTTTTTAAAAAATTATGAAAATTTTAATCACCGGATGTGATGGATATATTGGATGGCCTCTTTTTTTAAAGCTGATAATAAAATATCCTAAATTTAAAATCTTAGGAGTAGATAATTTGTCAAGAAGAAAGTGGACAACAAAAAAAAGTAATATCAGAATTAGCTCTATGAAATCTCGATTAAATGAAGTCAAAAGAAAATTTAATCGAAAAAACTTTAAATTTCAAAAGTTAGATTTACTTCATAAAAGTAAAGTAAAAAATCTTTTAAAAAACTTTAAACCTGATGTAATTTTACATTTAGCTGCTCAACCTTCGGCTCCATACGCCAATAAAAATATAAACCAAGCTATTTTTACTAATATAAATAACAGTATATCAACATTAAATCTATTATGGTCATTAAAAGAAAATAATCTTTTAAAATGTAAATTTATAGAAACGACTACTACAGGTGTTTATGGAACACCTGAAACTTCAATTCCTGAGGGTTTTTTAAAAAAAGGTAAGGAGAAAAAAATTCCATTTGCGTCGATGGGTGGGTCTTGGTACCATATTAGTAAATCCAATGATTGTAATTTTTTATGGTTGGCCAATAGGCTTTGGGGCTTGACTATTATAGACTTTAGAACTGCTATAACTTTAGGTGTACAGACCAAAGAAACAAAAATTTCTAAACATTTCAACACAAGATTTGATAGTGACTTCTTTTTTGGAGTAGTAGCAAACAAATTTATTAAAAAAGCATTAAATAACGAGGAGATAGAAGTTTACGGAAAAGGAAAACAAAAAAAACCATTTATAGATTTAGAGGATGCAGTTGAATCGATTGATAATTCAATAAAACTTAAAATTGATAATAAGTATCATGTATATAATCAATTATCAGAAACAATATCAATTAATCAAATCTCAAAAATGATAAAGGAAATTTATCCATTAACAAAAATTAGACATATTAAAAACCCTCGTATAGAAAAAGAAGAACACAACATGCAGATGGATAATAAGAAATTTTTAAAGATTTTGAAAAAAAAACCAAAAAAGATTTTGAGAAGTATTAAGGATACATTTCAAAATTTAAATTCAATTGCCTATTAAAAACATAATTTATAGAGTTGATGGAGGATCTAAATTAGGATTCGGTCATATAAAAAGGGCAATTACACTTAATAAAATTTTTTATAAAAAAAAAATAAATTTTTATGTAAAAAAAGAAGTTGAAGGTTTTAATTACATAAAAAAATTTATAAAAAATGCAGTTTTAATAAATAATGAAATTGAAAAACAAATTTTAATTAAGGCAACTAATACTTTAATAATTTTTGATACTTTGCTTCTAAATAAATCGATTCTAGAAAAAATTAATTTAAAGACAAACAAATTGATTGTTTTTGAAGATTTGAAGATGATCTCCAAGAATTATGCCAATTTAATTATAAATGCTATTGTAGATGGACCAATACATAGAGAAATCAAAATTAAAAATGGTAAAAAATTAAGTGGATCTATATTTAAAATATACCACAAGCCAGAAAAAATTATCAAAAAAGAAAAAATCATCACTATTTGTTTTGGTGGAGGAAATTTTCCAAAATTAACCTACATGAAATGCATAAATAATTTATTAAAAGTTGAAAAGTTAAAAAATTATAGAATTATTTGCATTATAGGCCCAGGGTCAAAAATTTTAAAGAAAGATTTAAAAAGCCATAGGCGATTAAAAATATTAAATGATGTAAATAATTTAGACAGATTCTTGGCCAAAAGTAAAATTTTTATAGGTGGAGGTGGTGGAACAATTTATGAGGCACTTAAATATAAATGTTTTACTTTTTGTTATGGATTTAATAATCATCAAAAGAAAAATATTAAAAATTTCTCAAAACTTAAACTTTGTCATGAAATTAAAGACTTTGAATACAAAACTTTAAAAAAAATTGATAAAATTATGATTAATAGAAAATTAAATGTAATAAGGAACCTAAATTTAAATAAATATATAAAAAATAATGGGCTTAAAAAGTTAGACAAAATATTTAAAAAATTAATTAAATGAAAAATTGGGGTAAAATAAAATTAAATAAAAACTCTGTGCCCAATGAAACTGTTTTTAGGATTATTGGTAATCTCAAATTGAAAATAAAAAATAAAAAAATTTTGGACCTTGGTTATGGCACTGGTTCTAATTTAAGAGAATTTCACAAAAGAGGTGGCAAAATTTATGGTGCTGACATAAGAAAAGAATCAATTTTTAAAATGATAAAAGAATTTAAATCGTTAAAAAAAAATTTTCTAATTTGTGATTTTAATAGTGCTTTTCCAGAATTTAAAAATAAAATGGATCTTATGTTATGTAAAGACACGTATTATTATATAAAAGAAAAAAATAGAATCAATTTTTTAATAAATTGTAAAAAAAATTTAAATAAAAACGGAATTATAATACTACAATATATACAAAATTTTTTAGTTCAAGATTACAATAGGAAAGACTTTTCTATTAATCTTAATACAGTTGCAAAAACAAAAAAATATTTTCAAAGAGGGAATAATATCAAATTAATTCAGACAAATAAAATACTAGGTGAGATAAATAAAGCTAAATTAAAAATTAAAACAAATTTATTTGATATCTCAACACACTTAAAAAATAAAAAGTATATTTCAATTAATAGATATATTATTTTGAAAAATGAATAATTTTGTAAAACTTTTTAGAAAGATTTTAAAAAATATAAAAATAAAAAAAAGGGACAATATAATTTGCTCTGCAGATTTATCTATTTTTCTAACTGATAACCAAAAAATTCTTAAAATTATAATTGATGAAATTTTATACAAAATTGGAAATGAAGGTTCTCTAATAATGCCCAACTATTATTTAGGACCAACTAATAAGATAATTAGGGAGAAATATTACTTCATGAGTCCCCTTTACAGATTTTTCAAAGATAATTATGACGTAAATTGTAGTAAATCAATCTTACATTCTCATGTTGGGATTGGACCTAAAACGAAATTTCTAAATAAAACAAAAAAAAATCTTTCTTTTGGGATAAATTCAGATTTTTATGAAATGGAGAAAAATAATTTTAAACAATTATTAATAGGTTGTAATGCAAATACCGGATTTACATATGCTCATCATTTAGAAAAAATTTTTTCTGTGCCATACAGGCAAGATAAAAAAATAATGCTTAAAATAATAAGAAATAAAAAAGTAGTTAGTGTAATTTATAACTATTATGTTAGGACTTCACAGAAATATAAAGAAAACTTTGATTTTATTTTAAATAAAGTAAAAAAAAAAAATATTTACAAACTAAGATTTGGTAAAATCGCTTATTTTAATCTTAAAAATTTTAAATTAATCGCCCAAAAAGAATATAAAAAAAATAATTTTGCCTTAGTGAGTTATGAGTCTAATTGAAAATTTAAAAAAATTTTCCAATGAAAAAGGTCTTTTGGCTATTAATAGTGGAAAAACAAAATTAAGTTATTATGAGTTATTCAAAAATATAGAAATTGTTTCCTCAAATTTATCATCATACAATGAAAAGATTGTAATAATTTTATGTAATAAAAAAATTGAGTCATACATTTTAATTCTTAGTTGTATTCTTCTAAAGAAAACCTACATACCAATAAGTGAAAACACTCCTAAAAAAAAAATAGAGAAAATTATAAAATTTACAAAATCTAATTTTATAGTTAGCACAGCGACAAAAAAAAAATTCAATATTAAAAATAATATTAATTTTGTTCAGCTTTTAAAAAAAACAAAAAAGAGTATAAAAATTAATAGTAAAAATAATATTGCTTACATAATATTTACTTCAGGAACTACAGGAAATCCAAAAGGAGTATGTATTTCATATAAATCCTTAGAGCATTATTTGAGATGGATAAAAAATAAAAAAATTTTTAAAAAAGGTGAAAAAATATCTCAATTTTCATCTCTAAGCTTTGATCTGAGTGTTGTAGATTTTTTAGGAGGATTATATCAAGGATGTGAAATATTTCCAATTCAAGATCAGATAGACAAATTTTTCTACTTAGATTTTTTAATAAAAAACAAAATAGAGGCTATAGTAATTACACCATCTACATCTAATTTAATTATAAAGTCTAAAAATTTTACACAAAAAAATTTGAGATATTTAAAAAAAATTTTTTTTTGTGGTGAACCTCTACTCAAAAATTATCTTAATGCTTTTTTTAAAAAGAATAAAAAACTACAAATTTTTAATACATATGGACCGACAGAGACAACAGTTTCCGTAAGTTATTTAAAACTAAATAATAAAAATTTTGAAAATTATGATGACAAATATATTTCTATTGGCAGACCAATTAAGAATATCAATTTCAAGATTTTAAGAAAGAATAAAAACATAGGTGAATTATTAATCGCTGGGCCCCAGAATTTTATTGGATATCTTAATAATAAGAAGATGGATTCTTTAAAAACATTAACAATTAATAAAAAAAAATATTATAAAACTAATGATCTTTTTTTTAAAAAAAATAACAATTACTATTTTCTCTCAAGAAATGATGATCAAATAAAAAAAAATGGTTTTAGAATTGAATTATCTGAAATTAATGAGTGTATACTCAAAATAAAAAAGATTTCTTTTGCTTATAGCATATTTAAAAAAGATAAAATTATCACTTTTATTAAAAAGGATAAAATAATTGACAATAAAAATATTTTGAACTATGTAAAAAAAAATATTGAAACTTATAAAGTTCCAGACAAATTAATTAATATAAATCATGTACCACTAAATAATAATAAAAAAATAGACATTAAATTTCTTAATAAAATTGCAAATGTGTAAAAATAAAAAAAAATTATTTAATTCGTTTAAAAAAATTTTTCCGCTAATTAAAGAACAAGAAATCCCAAATATGAAATTAGGGTATTCCGATGGATGGGATAGTTTAAGTCATATTAAAGTTATTAATTTAATTGAGAAAGAATATAAATTGAAAGTTAATCAAAAGAATTTTGATAAATTAAAATCCTTCAAATCAATTTTGAAACTGATTTCTTGATTTTTATTTTAAAAATTTTAACCAATTTTCTATAGAATTGTCTTGTGGAATATTAAATTTGCTTAGAAATAATTTTCTAGTATTAATTACATTAATATCATTCCACCATTTTTCTATATCTTCATAAATTCTATTTATATGATCTGCCAATTTATTTGGGTCATTAAAAAATAGTTTGTTTTTTTTCATTTGATGAAAAACTTTTTTCATATTATTGTGAAGTATCCACTGTTTATCATCACAAAATAAAATTGTAGGAACTTTTTGAATTGAGTCCGTAAAACTAGTAATTGGATAAGAACAAATTACCAATCTAGATTTTTTCAATTGATATTTAAGACTAGCTGGTTTTTTATAATTTTTTTTAGGTATAAAATTAATTTCTTTTAATTCCTCACTTTTTAGCAATCTTTTTGGTATGTAATAAAAATTTGAAGAAATCCGTTTATCTATTTTTAGATATAATTTTTTTAATTTATTAAAAACGTCATATTCTTTTTTATCTAAAGGACCTGCCGTAATACGCGCTACATAATTATAGATTTCATTCCCACAAAAAATTATATTTGAATTTTGCTCATACTTCACTTTTTTTTGAAAAAAATAATTTATTATTGGAAGGGATCTGATGTTTTTTCCTTTATGAAATTTTTCCCATACTATATTTTCTTTATTAAATTTTCTCTCGTAATTATCAACATCGTAAACCTTTAAATAATTTCCCCCATGTTGAATATTGTAAAATTGGATTTCTTTATTATTTTTGGCAGACCATAACTTAAATAACTCATTATAAAAATGAGCATAGCCTGAAAGAACTTTTTTTGGTTTTATGCTTATATGATTTGCTAAATTAGAAAGAAAGTCAAAACTTTCTAAATAGCAGATAGGTATGTTTTTATAAAAGTTTTGAATAATATAATTATAAAATTCATCCTTTTTTTTTTTTATTTTTACAAATGTATTCTTTCTTTTTTTTTTAAAAAAAAATGTATAATCTCTTAAAACTTTCCAATTAAACAGATATATAAATTTAATCGGTAATTGTATTTTAAGAAAATTAATCATAAAAAAAAATTTTTTATTTAAACTATCAATAAATAAATATTTTTTTTTAAAAAAAAAATTTTCAATTTTACTTATTAAGATAATAATATTAAAAAAAATTAAATTTTTTTTATTTTTTTTTTTATTTAAAAATTTTTTTTTAAAAGAATAGTTTAAATGAATTTTAAGTTTTTTTTGATCTTTTAGATACAGAATAATATTTTTATAATAATTATAGTTGTGTATGTGATTACTTTGATTTTTTTGTAAAAAATCTAAATTATCTATTAATTCTATCTTAGGCGTATTTAGAACTACAAAGCTGAATTTTTTATTGTTAAATTTTTTTATTGTTTTCCATTTATTATAATTGACCTGCACATAATATATTAACCAAAAATAAATTAACTCTCTAAATTTTCCTTTTGATAATTTGCCCTCATGATATTTATATAAATATTCTGAAATTTCATAACTCAAGGAGTTAGTTATTTTATTACAATATTTAAAATCTTTAATTAATTCTCTTTTATTTTGCCAAATATTTTTTTCCGACTCATTTACTACAGAAAAGTCGAAAGAATTAATTAACTTTTTTTTTTTATTTTTTAATAACCCGTAATCTATTTTTGTTGTTGCTAAGTAGGACATAGATTAAAAATATATTTACATCCCTCACAATATTTTGAGAATCTTGTTTTAGGAATAGAAATAGTGTCTATATCTAGATTATATAACTTGTTTGATTTCATTTCAAAAATTTTTCTTTCATCTCTTTTAAATATTTTTGGATTTTTAGCGTTATAATATTTTATATCACTATCTATTGTTGCCCTTGAATTTTTAAATGATAAATAATTTCTTTTGTATTCAGTTATTAATACTGGTTTTAATAATTCATATTGATCGTCATAAAAACATCTTTTTAATACACCAAATTTATTATTTTTTAAATTTTTTTCTATTTTAAATTTTCCTTCCGCAGAATTAATTTTAGTTTCAAACTTTAAATTTTTTTTATCTAATTTACATAATCCTAGAGAATTTTCATTTTGATTATTATAATATCGGACTCTTACTTTCTTTCTAGGCACAACTCCTTCTTCACTGTCATAAAACATTTCTAAATTTTCATTATCAAAATAAATTGAAATGATTTTTCTTGCTGGAAATAAAAATTTACCACCTTTTCCCAATAGATAATGCATTATGTCTTGTGTATGATCGTAGATTATATATTTATCTTCTGTTCTAAAACTCATGATTTTAATTATTTATAACTGAACCCTCTCCTTTAATTTTTTTACTTTCAGGACAATAATTAATATTTTTATATTTAACTTTTGACCCTGCATAGTTTCTTTTTGTTCTGTAACTTGCAATACAATATTCAATATTTTTCAAAATAGCATTTTTAATGTATATATCTGAAGAATCTTTTGCATATATAGCTGTAGTCGAATTTTTTAATAAAAGATTTTCTATATCAGCCTTAGAATTATATGAAACGTTAATGCCTTTATCTTTACAATTTGACAATAATAAATTTTCGATATAGTAGATGCCCTTTCTCAAATTCAGACAATCATCAAGTGAATTCGTGATATTAATTTCATTGAACTCTAAGTTTGAATTAGTAACCTCGATAGTTTCTGATCCTGAATTTAAAGATTTTATTTCAGCTAATTTTCCTTGAGAGGAAATTATATTAATTCCTACTTTACAAATTAGATTCCTAGAATGAATGGTTGTATTTTTGAAATTTACTTTTTTAAAAACTACGCAATTCTCTAATTTTTTCGTATTTATATTATTATTGATAAACGATATTTTCCATTCATCAATATCACCTGTGAAATAAATTGTATCTGAATTACCATTAAGAGAAATTTCTAAAATTTTAGAATTTTCTTTTAATTTATAAGTAAATTTTCCATATGAAAAAATTTCAAATTTTTGATCTACTTTTAAAAGGTGTTTTTTATCATTATTTTTTCTTAATCTAATATTTGGGTAATATACATAATTTTTATTATTTATTTTTGTCACATGATTTTTGAGTATTCTATTTATTTGTTTAAATGAAAATTCTTTTTGTTTACATTTGTTCTTTTTTTCACATTCAAAAAAACTTTGATTTTCAAAATATAAGTAGGAAAATTTTTTATTCTCAATATTAAGAGGATTTTGCTGATAACTTATTAATATATTATCATCTTTTCTATTTATCAATTTATTTAAATTTTTTAAAATGCTATTTAAGTATTCTTCAAAAATTATTTCATTCGAAATTAATCCGCTCCTTTTAAGATTTAAGTAAAAATCATTTTTATCTAAATTTAAAATTAATTTTTTGCCTTTTTCAGCTCCTTTTTTAATATAGGAATAATTTGGAATTTTATTTAAATCAAAAATTTGGTTTGCAGATAATCTTGGCATTCCATCATAATAAATTGGTTCCAAAAAACCACTTAGATTATTATAAAAAAATTTTCTGTCATCCGCCTCTAAAGCATCAGATGCATTAGCGGCATATAATAAAGCATCGAATACATGTGTTTTTTCATGAATTATTTGATTTGATTTTTGAGAGCCTAGATTAAAATAATAATGTTCATCCGCAATGTTATTATGCTTAGAATAAGTGTCTATAATTAACTCGTTATAATTGTAAAATACACTATCAATTAGATCTTTTTCGTCTATGATTGATTTACCATCTAATCTAGCTAAAAAAAATTTTTTTTTAAAAATATCTTTAAATTGATCTGTTTTATTTGTTGATACGACAAAAGAGTTAAAAAAACCGTTTTTTTCTAAAAAATCATTAGAAAATCTTTCTTGAAAGATATATCTATTTTTTATTCCTAAGAAATTTACATCAACATAATAAGTTTCAGGTACAATAAAATTCAATTCTTTTAATAATTGAGTAATAAAAATTTCTTGATCTTTGTTTCTGGTTTCTGGTTTAAAAATTGTAAAATCTCTTATTCCAGCTATATTTCCATCTTTAATTGAGATTCTTAATGAAGAATCAAAATTTTCCCCAACATGATCAAACCTTCCTCCATGTTGTCTAAATCTAGATTTAAAATTGCATATATCACCATTATCGAATTCTACAATTAAATTGTTATCAAAAAATTTTTTGTTTTTATCTTTGACTTTTACATATCTGTTATTTTCTTTATTTAAAGATAATTCAGAATGGTTTCTAAGCCATTCTCTTAAATTAAAATCATTTAATGTTATTCTATTAATTTTTTGACTATTAAGTCCATTATATCCAGCAAAAGATAATTCAGCATTGCAATAAGGTTCAATCTTATTTTTAAAAAAAATATCTGGGTTTGCTTCAACTGAATGATTATTAATTAAAATAAAAAATAAAAAAACATTAATTACTATATTTCGCATCGATACTAATAATATTAGCTTTTTCATCATCAGTAATTTTTTTGTATATTTCTTCAATTAAATTTTTATCTAATGATGCATACCTATAATAATAATTTGACTCGTTACTATTATAACTTTTATTAATTAAGTTTTCTTTGTTATAATTTAAAATTTCTTTGCTTGTTATGACTTCTAAATAATTTATCTTATATCCTTCTGCAAAGGATATATTTTCAGACAAAATATTAATCTTAAATCTATTTGTCAAAACGAAATTACAAAATAAAATAAAATAAATAACAACATTAAAAATTAACAAATATGTGAGATTAACTGAAGAGATAATCCCCATAGTAATTAGTGAAAAATAAATTACTAATTCAAATGGATTTTTTACAGGATTTCTAAATCTAACAATTGACAATGCGCCTATCATTCCTAATGAAAGGGCAATATTTCCTGAAATTACAGTAGTGATACCACTTGTTACAACTGGCAAAATTAAAAAAGACATTTTGTGATGAAATGTTTTTAACCACTGATTTTTTATAATTAGTAAAATTATGTAAAATAACAATCCAGAAAAAAAGGATGTCATTAATTTAATAGAAAAAAATATAGAGTCTTTAATTGACAAATCAAAAATATTAGGAATTATATTTAAATTGGTTAAATCCATTAATTCCACAATATATAATTTATCTTTATATTCAATATTTATTATTTATTTCACTTAATCTTAAAATTTGTGTATGAAGATATTTTGTTATGATAAAAAAAAAACTTGTTTATGTGGGTCTCTCTGCTGATATCCTACATGAAGGGCATATCAACATTATTAAAATAGCATATAAATTTGGAAATGTAATTGTTGGACTGCTCACTGATCAAGCAATTGCTAGTTATAAAAATATTCCACAATTATCTTATAAACAGAGAGAGGTAGTTTTAAAAAATATCAAATTTATCAAGAAGGTTATTCCACAAAAAACATTAGATTATACTGACAATTTAAATTTGGTTAAACCTGACTATGTAGTACATGGTGATGATTGGAAAAGAGGTATTCAAAAACCAATAAGGTTGAAAGTTATAAAAACTCTCAGAAAATGGGGTGGAAGATTAATTGAACCAAAATACACAGAAAATATTTCCTCAACAATCATAAAAAAGAAAATATCTGAAACTTTTCCACAAAGCAGAGTTTCAAGATTAAAAAGATTAATTTATTCAAAAGATATTGTAAGGATTTTAGAGTCACATAATTCTCTTACTGGATTAATTATCGAAAATTTAAAATTAAAGAATAGAGAATTTGATGGTATGTGGTCCTCAAGTCTAACTGACTCCGCAACAAAAGGTAAACCAGACAATTCATCAGTTGATTTCTCCTCAAGAATTGCATCTCTTAATGAAATGATGGATGTAACATCTAAACCATTGGTATTTGATGCTGACAATGGAGGCCAAGTTGAGCATTTACCATTTTTGATAAAAAGTTTAGAAAGATCAGGTGTATCGGCTATTATTATGGAAGATAAAATCGGCCTTAAAAAAAACTCATTATTTAAAAATCAAAAAGGCACAAAACAAGACAAACCAGAATTATTTGCAAAAAAAATAAAAAAAATCTGTGATGCAAGACAATTAAATGATTTTATGGTTATAGCAAGAATAGAGAGTTTTATTGTTGGCAAAGGACTAAATGATGCCCTCAGACGAGCTGAAATTTATTCAAAAGCAGGTGTTGACGCAATTTTAATTCATAGTAAGGAAAAGACACCTAGGGAGATATTTTCTTTTGCAAAGAAATTCAAAAAAAGTAAAAATTATGTCCCTATGGTTGCTGTACCATCAACCTACTCAAAAGTATATGAGAAAGATTTAATAAAAAACGGATTTAAGTTAGTTATTTATGCCAATCAATTATTAAGAGCAGCTTACCCATCTATGGTTAATACCGCCAAAGCTATATTAAATCACTCGAGAGCATTTGAAGCAGATAAAAAAATTATTCCAATCAAAGAAATAATTAATCTTATAAAAAATGATTAAAGTTAATTCTTTAATCAATATGTTAAAAAAAAATAAATGCAATTTTTTTACAGGTGTGCCCGATAGTGTTCTTAAAGAACTATCTTTTTCATTAGAAACTAAAAAAAACCATGTAATAGCTACTAATGAAGGCTCTGCAACATCAATTGGTATTGGATATTATTTAGCTACAAATAAAATTCCATGTATTTATATGCAAAACTCAGGTCTTTCAAATGCATTAAATCCGTTGATATCAATTGCGCATAAAAAGGTTTATTCAATACCATTAATTTTGATTATAGGTTGGAGAGGATCTCCAAAAATAAAGGATGAGCCTCAACATAATGTAAAAGGCAAAATTACCAGACAATTATTGAACTTATTAAATATTGATTTTACAATTTTAAGAAAAAAAAATGACCTAAATAAATTTGATAAATTAATCAAATTAGCAAAAAAAAATAAATCTATTGTTGCTTGTTTGATTGAACAAGGAACTTTAGAAAAAAATAAGAAAAAAATAAAAAATGATTATTATAAGTTAGACAAAGAATTTTTCTTAAAAATTTTACTTCAAAAAATTCCAGCTAAATCTAGAATTATTTCAAGCACCGGTTTTACCTCAAGAGAATTAATGTACCTAAGACAAAAATATAAATTTAATAATCACAGAGATTTTTACATGGTAGGTGGGATGGGGCACGCATCATCGGTCGCTCTTGGTTATTCTTTGGAGAAAAAAAATAAAATAATTTGTATTGATGGAGATGGATCTTTTTTAATGCATTTGGGATCCTTAAAAACAGCAGGGAATTTCGCAAAAAATAATTTTAAGTACGTTTTATTAAATAATAATACTCACGATTCAGTAGGTGGGCAAAGCACTTACTCAGACAAAATTAATTTTAAAAGACTTTCTGAAGGCTTGGGGTTTAAAAAATTTTATTCTATAAAAAATAAGAGGAATATTCGCAAAATTTTAGAAATTTTTATTAATAACAAGTTTCCATCTTTTTTAGAGGTTAAGGTATCTAATAGCAAAATTAAAAAATTACCAAGACCAAAGGATTTAATTAAAATAAAAAAGGATTTTATGAAATATGATTAGTTCTTTTGACGATGTATTAGCTTATGTAGATGATAAAAATTTTAAAAAAGTTTTTGTATTATGTGGAAAAAAATCTTTTATTAATTCTGGTGCAAAAAATTTATTTAAAAAAATAAAAAATAAAGAAGTTAAAATTTATTATAAAAAATCAGAAATTCCAGTTCTAGAGGAATTGAAAAAAATTATCGAAGAACTAAGAAATTTTAAACCTGATTTATTTTTAGCAATTGGAGGTGGTGCTGTTATCGATTATGCCAAAATAGCAAATGTAGTAGATCTGAGAACTAATCTTTCAGAATTGATTATAAATTACCAATATCCATTTGATAAAAAATTTACAAAGCTTGCGGTTATACCTACTACCGCTGGTTCAGGAGCTGAAGTCACTTCAAATGCAGTTATTTATGTTGAAGGAATTAAATATTCATTTGAAAGTGAATTATTAGTTCCAGACCTTTTTTTTCTTATTCCAGAGTTTTTAATTTCTGCTCCAAATAAAATAAAAGCTTCCTCAGGATTTGATGCAATAGCACAAGCATTAGAGTCGTTAGTATCTAGGAGATCTGATAATAAAAGTTTGGAATATGCATCAAAATCACTGAAAATATCGATTAATAATTTTTTATCTTTTGTTGATAATCCTAGCATGATCAATGCTGCTGAAATGAGTATAGCTGCTAATTTAGCAGGAAAAGCCATTAGCATTTCGAAAACTACAGCTCCACATGCAACATCATATCCATTCACCTCTTTGTTTAATATTAGTCACGGACATGCAGTTAGTCTTTTTTTTGAAAAATTTTTTAAATTTAATTATGAAAACTTAGATAATTCAGAAACTTCTTTTAATTTAAAAAAAAGATTTGATCTTATCTTTAGCATATTTCAAGTTAAGGATATTGATGGATTTATTTCAAAAATATCTTTAATTAAAAAATCAGCAAATTTAGAAGATAATTTAACAAAGTTGGATATTGATATAAATAAAAGTTCAAAAGATATTTTAAACGGCATAAATCTTTTAAGACTTGGAAACAATCCTATAAAAATTTCGGAAAAAGATATAATCAAGATAATATCTAGTTAATGTAATTGAAAAATTACATAAAAATTTTTTTCAGTGCATAAATCAAGCCAATTGAGCTATTAGTACTGGTCAGCTGCACGCATTACTACGCTTCCACACCCAGCCTATCAACGTGGTGG
>MDTD01104700.1_pt1 | contig 38382 bp, 31 predicted proteins | sample 811221 | NCBI WGS metagenome assembly MDTD01 (sample SAMN05326646, study PRJNA326480) | marine metagenome | isolation source: seawater | place: Pacific Ocean: South West | collected 2011
AAATGTCACTTGACCAACCTTACGGTGACTGCCAAAGCAGCGAAGCGGCCTGTTGATCAAGCGACTTTGTGGTAATACCAGGATGAAAGATTCGACGTGCAGGAGTTTGGCTTTTAGGAACAGAGCAATCACCTTAGCCACTTCATTTGCTCGAACGCAACGAGGCCAAACATCGTGGCCTTTGGGCCAAACCAGGTTAAATCGACATCGTGCGATATTGTTTGCAACGCTTTTGTAAGCCATGTTTTACGTAAATTTGTCGCCATGTCACCGAATTCGGCACTCATGACCGATAAATCTCGTAACTCGCGTTTTGGTCAATTGATACGAACTGTCACACCCCGTTGCCAACGTGATTGTCGACGGTTCGAGTCCGTTCACCCGCTCTTTGCCAACGGTTGACAGGAAATGTCAGCCGTTGTTTATTTTGCGCACTGGGCGAGAGTTAGGGTGATTCTGGGGTTGATCTTGGGCGCGGTTCTTTTGTCAGTTATTGACAGCAAACGCCTATCCCAGACTGGCGTTTGGCACCATTTCTGGCCCCATGGCGGTTTTCCTGGCACCGAATTCGGCACCGGGGACTGATCTAGCTGCTGGCTTTGAAGGAATAGTTGAGGTGTTGTCGCATCGGTTTTTCCCGTTAACCGTAGGCCGCTCTGAATTCGAGTAATCTCTTCCACCGTGTGTGCGTAACGGTGTTCGTGCTGCAAAAAGTGTCATGTTGATATCTGGCCATAAGCTTGAAGCTGGTCGGGCAATTGCATTCCCGATGTTCAACACACGTTGCCCCTTATTTTTCGTAGATTACGACGAGGAATGCGGTGGTATCGGTTGAGCCGTTGTTTTCAATGGCATGCGTGACGTCTGCTGCATAATGTGCTGAATCACCGGGTTCCAATTTGGTGACTTCTTTACCTGAAGTGATCCGAAGTTGGCCTTGTTGGACTGTGATAAATTCGCGCGTGCCTTGGAAGTGGGCACTGCTTTTAAGTGACCCTTTGGCACGCAGGATGACCTCGTAAAACTCGACATCCTTTTCCAGATGTAAGGGTGAAAGCGTGCGGATGCGACATTGCCGGTCCGAGCGGAAGTGATAGGTGCGGTCATCTGCACGAATCACTTCAATGTTATTGGCAGCATGGTTGGCATCAAGCAATTGAGATAGTGACATGCCGAAGGCTTGAGCGATACGATGCGCCACCGCCAGCGTTGGATTCACTTTTGCATGCTCGATCTGGTTGAGCATGGATCGACTCACGCCACTGGCAGCGGACAGTTCGCCCAGGGACCAGCCGCGTTTTTTTCTGAGTTTGCCCACTTCCTCGCAGAGAGCTTGTGTGACTGGATCAAGTGCCGTGTTTTCGGCTGCGGGCTTGGGTTTAGCGGATCGTGCCATGGCTGACTCCAAATGATGCTGTAACAGTGTCCTAAATATTGTACAAAACATCTTGAAAAACGAACACGGCAAGTATAATATAAAGTTACTTTTGTATATTTTACCGTACAGCAAGGTGGAGTATTACCATGCAAAAAATCAAAGCACTGGTCAAATCATCATCCGGGACAGGCTTGTGGCTCGAAGATGTACCGATGCCAACAATCAGTATCAATGATGTGCTGATCAAAATCCTGCGCACGGGCATCTGTGGGACGGACATCCATATCTATAACTGGGACGCATGGGCTCAGAAGACGATCCTTGTCCCCATGGTGGTTGGCCATGAGTTTGTGGGCGAGATTGTCGATATGGGCGCCAACGTTCATGATTTTAAAATTGGCGATATCGTCAGTGGCGAAGGTCATGTGGTCTGTGGGCATTGCCGCAACTGCATGGCAGGGCGACGGCATTTGTGCAAGGACACCAAGGGAGTTGGCGTGAACCGCACGGGTGCCTTTGCCGAATATCTGAGTCTGCCACAGACCAATGTCTGGCTTCACGATAAATCCATTGCCCGTGATGTGCAGGCGATTTTCGATCCATTTGGTAACGCGGTCCACACAGCTTTGGAATTCAATGTGCTCGGTGAAGACGTTTTGATCACGGGCGCAGGTCCCATCGGGATCATGGCTGCGGCGGTTGTCCGTCATGCGGGCGCGCGGCATGTTGTGATCACTGATGTCAATCCCTAGCGACTGGAATTGGCCCGGAGAATGGGAGTGACGCATGCGGTCGATATTCGTGAGCAGACACTTGCTGATGTGCAAAGCCAATTGAAGATGAAGGAAGGGTTCGATGTCGGCCTGGAAATGTCAGGCAATTCCGCAGCTTTTCGTCAGATGCTCGACAACATGTGTCACGGTGGCAAGATTGCACTATTGGGCATCCCTGAACAGGACATGGCGATCGATTGGAACAAGGTAGTCTTCAACATGATTACCATTCGTGGCATTTACGGCCGGGAAATGTATGAGACCTGGTACAAGATGACATCGATGCTCCAGTCGGGTCTGGACATCACGCCGGTGATCACGCATCGATTGGATGTGGATGATTTTCAGGAAGGCTTTGATGCCATGCGCGGTGGGCAGTCTGGCAAAGTCGTACTCAAGTGGGCCCAAGGATAAGCAACATGTACACAACAGCAAAAGCCATCATCAATCAGCAACTCGCAGAGATTCAGGCAGGCGGACTCCACAAATCCGAACACGTCATCACCAGCGCCCAGCAGGCACATGTCCGTGTTACAGGTGGGCAGCAGGTGTTGAACATGTGTGCCAACAATTACCTGGGATTGGCCGACGATCCCCGCATCATTGAAGCCGTTAAGCAGTCACTGGATCATTGGGGGTTTGGTTGTGCATCGGTACGATTTATCTGTGGCACACAGCAACTGCACCGTCAGCTAGAAGCAGCCCTCACGCAATTTCTCGGTACTGAAGACACGATCCTGTATTCCTCCTGTTTCGATGCCAATGGCGGGTTGTTTGAAACGTTACTCACAGCCGACGATGCAGTGATTTCCGATGAGCTGAATCATGCGTCGATCATTGATGGCGTGCGCCTGTGCAAAGCCAAACGGTTCCGTTACCGCAACAATGACATGGTCGACCTCGAAGCAAAACTGCGCGAGGCAATACAGCAGGGATGTCGTTTGAAACTCATCGCCACCGACGGCGCCTTTTCCATGGATGGCACACTGGCCAATCTGCCTGCGGTGTGTGACCTGGCAGAGAAATATGATGCCATGGTGATGGTGGATGACTCACATGCCACGGGTTTCATGGGCAAGACCGGGCGCGGGACGCATGAGCATTTTAATGTCATGCAACGCATTGATATTCTCACCGGCACCCTGGGCAAGGCACTTGGCGGAGCCAGTGGTGGCTATACCAGCGGCCACAAGGAAATTATTGATCTGCTGCGCCAGCGTTCGCGACCATACCTGTTTTCCAATTCCGTTGCGCCGCCCGTGGTGGCAGGTACTTTAAAAGTGTTGGAAATACTCAGAGACTCTACAACTCTGCGCGACAAGCTGATGGACAATACGCAATACTTCCGCGCAGGTATGACACAGCGTGGCTTTGACATCGTGCCCGGTGAGCATCCCATATGCCCGATCATGCTCGGTGATGCAAGCATGGCGACGCGCATGGCCGATGCCATGTTGGACCAAGGTGTGTACGTGATCGGTTTTTCCTACCCAGTGGTTCCAAAAGGCAAGGCACGTATCCGTGTGCAGGTTTCAGCCGCGCACTCGCATGATGATCTGACTCATGCAATGGATGCTTTTGAAAAAGTGAAACAGGACATGGGGCTGTAGTGTTTCAGTTCTTTAGCAGCTTTAGCAATTCTGCTAACATGATGGCAACCGCTTTGAAACTGGAAGGATACATGCCACCGTCGCCAACGCAACAAGATATCGCTGATATGGCCCAGGTCTCACGATCCATGGTTTCCCATGTCTTACGCGGCAGAACCGATCTAGGGATCAGCGAGGAAACACGTCGTAAAGTACTCAAGGCCATGCAGCAGTTGGGGTATCGGCCGCGTCAACGTGTGGTGTTGCCACAAGCTCAAAATTTGCTGGCTGTCAGTATGGGGGATGGTGTGGTTGGTAGTTTCGAAAATCCGTTTTTTGCCTCGTCGCTCCGCGGTATGTATGACGCGGCTCAGAAGCACGATTACCATCTGATGCTTTTGGATACCATCCTCAAGGATCAGGAATTGGTTCCTGCTTTGGCTGAGCATCGAACGCAGGGTGCATTGCATTTGGGGTATATGGGCCCTGGAGAGTTGGAACGTTTTCACAGCATTGGCATGCCCATCTGCATCGTCAATGCCTGGTGTCGTGAAGGCAATGTGGATTGCTATGCATTCGATGGCAAAGAAGCAGGTTTCACCGCCGTTGATTATCTGCATCGACAGGGACATCGTCATATCATCCACTTTGCTGGGCCGCAGCGCAGCGTATTTTCCACATGGTTCCGTCAGGGATTTGAACAACGAGCCAAGGAATTGGAACTCAAGCCCGTGGTCTTGGATTTCCCAACGCAATTTGGTATGGAAATTGATCGACGAGCCGGTCAGGAAATGGCAAGGTTGTTTCTGTATGAGCGAAACCGTCGTTTTCGTTCAATCACAGCGATTCTTGGAACCAATGATCGCTTGACCATGGGTGTCATGGAATGGATGGGGTCTGAACAAATTAAGATTCCCGATGACCTGTCCATCATGGGCATGGGCGATATTACCGAGGCCCAATGCACCATCCCGCCGTTGACCACGCTGTCGGTTCCCACCTATGAAATGGGACGCATGAGCGTTGAGCGACTCATCGAGCGAATCAATGATCCGGGAAAGCTCAGTCAGCGCATCATGTTGCCAGTCAATCAGGTTTGCCAGCGGGATTCGGTCAGGCATCTTTGAGTGACTTCATGGCTGACTCAATTCAAAGTAATCACACAAGACAGCAACAAGCTTGCGACCATAGGTGATCCAATCCCAATGCAGCGGCGGACGATTGAACTTGGCAATGCGTTCGGCATTGTATTCAGCGACGATGGTATCTATTCCGTACCGTTCAATCAGACCACCACTAAAAACATCCGCTCCGCCACAACCCGGTGGCTGTGAGCCTTCAGTAAACCATGTATGCCGACGCAGCAGGTCTTCCAATCGCTTCATTTTGTATGCATAATCCGGTTTGTTGGTTAAGCCCGGGTGCAGTTGGCCTCCCGAGTCGTTGTGCAGGCACATTGCCAGATTGATCGGCTTGCCGCTTTGCAGATGATGTTCAATCCAGTATTCCAGAGCTGCATTTTCTGGGGCTAATTGTTCATCAGCAGGCCGATCCCAGTTGCGATTTAAATCCATCCCGCAAATATTAAAACGCGTCATGCCCCGATGGACACCATCCTTGTTGGCCATGGGCATTAACCAAAAGCACATCTTTTCAAGCAGATGGCGATGAGAGTCATTGGTGTTGAGTAACTGGTCAACCAGTCCATGCATGATCCAATTACCAGCCGTTTCCCACGGATGAGATCGAGCTCGCAGCAGAATATGGTGCGGTGCATTGGCGTCACCCACCTGAACCATTTCCAATGGTCTGTTTTCGACAGTCTGCCCGATGTGTTTGATATCAACCCATTGGCTTTGGGCTATCGTCGCAAGCCAGCTTTGCAGATGAGTCGGCGTGTAGGGCACCATGCGCGCCACATGCATGCACGGGGCAGTCACGGGGACATCAAAGGCCATAGCAAATTCCGGATCATCCAGAGGTTGACCGAGAATATTTTGCCAACTTTGGTCGTCACTGGAGACAGCCCATGACATGGGGCTGTGAGTGATGGCCGGTTGCCGTCTACCGTTCCAGCAGTTGGAAATGCGACGAATGACGAAGCGAACACTTTGCCGCTTTGCAGGATCATCTGTGAGCAATTTCAAGTTGATGTGTGATATCTGCATGTTGGGAGAAAAGCGTTGGTGATCCTGAATCGGATGCAGGGCGATGACGCCCGGTTGGATCTGTTCCCAACCCATGGGGGATGCATTTTCAAAAAATGTATCAATATAGATGTCATGGTTCATCAGGTCGCTAGGTGTCGCCAAAGCATGGGGCATCGTTACTTCCGTGTCTTGGCTTTGTAGCATGGTGGGTCAATTTGGCAAGGGTTAATGTTCGATGGGAATGTGTAAATAATATCCTAGCATAATAGGAAATCAAATCACATTTCATCTTGAAGTGTTAAAAAATTAGGCCTGTGCGATAAAAATATGAGTTTATACAGTGTATTTGACGGATGTTTTCTTGACTTGACGTGTATCACTCCTAGCATGTTAATATTATCTGGCTTTAAGTGGAGTATTTTGTGAGCGTAGCTCCGACACAACAGGATATTGCAGAACACGCCAAAGTGTCTCGATCAATGGTTTCGCATGTCCTGCGTGGCCGGACGGATCTTGGCATTAATGAACAAACCCGTCAGCGTGTTCTCAATGCCATGCGCGACTTGGGCTATCGTCCCCGGCAGCGTGTGACCCAACCGTCGGGTGAGCAGTTGCTGGCGGTGAGTCTGGGGCCGGGAATCATCGACAGTTTTGCCAATCCATTTCACGCTCAGGTGATGCGTGGTCTGCATGATGGGGCAAGTGCTTGCGGCTATCACTTGATGCTTATTGAGACGGCTTTTTCGGAAGGTGATCTACATCCGGTACTGGCAGAACGCCGCATCGAAGGTGTTTTGCAAATTGGTTTGATGGACGAAGTGAAATTGCAGCAACTGCATAATGTGGGATTACCAGTGTGTCTGATCAATACATGGTGCAGGCAGGGAGATGTGGATTGTGTGGTGATTGACGGACATGAGGCAGGACGTGTAGCCGTGGATTATCTGTTCGACCAGGGACACCGCCATATCGCACATTTGTCCGGCCCCGCCTTTAGTGTCGTTTCCAATTGGCTGCGGGAGGGGTACGAACAACGCATGGCAGAATTGGGGCTAGCCCCCATAGTGATTGAATTTCCCTGCCAAATGGGTAATGAAATCGACCGAGCGGCCGGCCAGGAAATGGCCCGGGAATATCTCACGCGTCGCAAGGCGGACTGTCATGCCGTGACAGCAATTTTCGGGACCAATGATCAGGTCGCTATGGGAGCGATGGAGCTATTGGTCGCCACAGGCCTGCGATTACCTGATGAACTGTCGATCATGGGGATGGGTGATATTGTCGGGGCCGATTGCTCCATTCCACCCTTGTCGACACTGATTGCGCCCAAATACGAAATGGGTCGCTTGAGTGTCGAGCGTTTGATTAGTCGTATCGGTCAACCCGATCAACTCCCCCAAAGAACAGTTTTGCCAATGAACAAAATTTGTCGGCGTCAGTCCGTATTGCAAATTTGAACCTGCATATTAAGAGTGAAATCAGCGGTGTCGTCAGGGTAAACACTACTTGTCAGTTGCTTTGAAATGGTGGCCAGAAAGGATGAGCTATGAAAAATGATGACTATAGAAATGCTTTTACACTGATCGAGTTATTGGTGGTTATCAGTATTATTGCGATCTTAATATCGATTCTATTGCCAGCTTTAAAAAGCGCAAGGCAATCAGCGATTTCAATACAGTGCCAATCAAATTTGCGCTCCTGTGGTTTGGGATTTCAGTTGTATAACGATGATTACGATGGCCACTATATCGTTTATACCGATCGGGGTGCCGCAAGTTCATGGGTTTATGCATTGGAGCCCTATATACGAAATGGTCTTCCCAAGGCAGGTGTTTCCAGTACAGGTAAAACCATGATCTCAGGTTGTGGTGCCATGGTGGCAGGATGGCGGTATCGCTATCAGCCGGAGGAAACAATGTATTGGGGGAAGCGTTTGAAGACGATGCGGATGGATGAAGCTTTTTTGCCTAAAAAACCAAAGCGATTCGGTTTGCTGCGCGATAATGCATCTTTTTCATCTATGAGTGCGGGGGACAATTTACACCTTTTAAAACATAATGTTTTATTTTTTGATTTGCATATCAAAATGAAAGAGGGTCCCTACAACGTAACATACGTTTACGATACGCTTGAGTATTATGATGAATAATTGCATCAAGCCAGACTGTTAATGGTTTGTTCCGGTTAGTGAATTGTGGATGGTTCAATGAGTATCACAATAAAAAAAACTAAGAGTATAATTATGTATGGTATGGTATTGTTTTTATTGTTGTTCTTTCCAGCACTGGGTACCGCTGCCGAAGAAGTGACATGGACAGTACAACGTAACAATGGTGTGTTGACAGTGTTTCGCAATGAAAAACCTGTCATACTCAACATCTTATACAACAATGATGCTGATAAGGTGGAGATGTCTGGCGAGGCAATGGTGCCAATTGCTCGGGAGACGGGGATACACGTCTATATGATGCAGGCAACATTCCCATGGCCTGGAGATAATCAAACATATGACAGTGTGGTGAATTCGTCTATCTATACCAGGCTTGATGCAAGAATCAATAAACTATTTGAGATGGACCCTGATGCACATATCTTGTGGCGGATCGCATTTTGGGCGCCACAGGACTGGCGGGAAAAATATCCGGATCAAATGCATCAGGACGAAAACGGGAAATTGCCTGAATCCTATTTCCCACCGGTGTCATATGGTTCAGATATGTATTTTGAAAAAGCCGCCATAGGAGTAAATCAAGTTGTAAGGTACTTGGAAAGCAGTAAGTACCAAGACCGATTTATTGGTTACACTCCAATGACGGGCTATACTGGCGAATGGAATCGAAAATCTACGTCTCCAAGCCGAATTGCAGATTATTCTCTAGTTAACCAGCAACGATTTCGTGAATATTTAAAGAATAAATATGTTGATGTTGCTGAGTTAAACCGTCAGTTGCAGTTGCAACTCAAATCATTTGATGAAGTAAGAATACCGTCTGAAGATCAATTTTTAGGTCAGGATGGCGATTTTGTCGGGTCAGTTGAACCATGTCTTTCACGTTTATATCTGCGCTATGATAATCACCGTGTGGCATATTTGATCAAAAAATTGTGTCATGAAGCGAAGTTGGTGGCACCGAAAAAATTGGTGGGTACGACTTTCGGGTATTGGTACGCAGAAGCCCAGGGAGGTATCCTTGGCTTGGCATTGAATATGCATTTGGCTTTTGACGAAGTGGCTTCGTCACCAGATTTGGATTTTTTTCTCAGTCCTCCCATTTACTGGTTGGCTGGGCCGGATGAGCCACATAGGTATCACACGTTGACAAAGTCCCAGGAGCTTTATGGGAAAGTCTACATTGCCGAATCCGATCAGCCGACCCATCTGCTGCTGAGGCTTGACGAAGTTGAATCAGTCCCGATTTTGTGGACCTACAAGATGGCAGAAAGCAATAAAAATTTGCTTGATCTTTACCGTCAGAGGGATAAAGGGAAATCCAAAAAGAGGCAATATGGTGCCGATTTAGGGAAAGATTTTCGCCCGTTGTTTGTGAAAGCAGAGCTTGATCAACAGCCGGTGCGTATCAATCCTTCATCACGTGTTGCCGGGAATATGGCTCAGTCCATTGGCAATATATACAGACAGGCTATGGGTTTGGTCGCGCAGCCCCTGGCAGGGATGTGGTGGTGGGACATGGAAGGTTGTGTACGTGGATCGACTGGCGGCGTGGCCTATAATCATCCGCAGATTACACATGCCATGTCCCGTGTTCAGGAATTGCTCAAGCAAGCCACACAATGGAATCGGACCTCGCAAGCACAGGTACTGGTGGTTCATAGCAGGGACTCTGTTCTGTATACCGCTGAATCCAGAAAAGGTTGGAAGGCCTTCCGAAGTTCAATTGTTGATCATTTGAGTCCGTTAGGAAAATTTGGTGCGCCTTACCAGGATATTTATCTTGAAGATTTAGAACGCCTCCCCCAAGAAGATATTAATAAGGCAAGGTTGGTATTGTTTGTCGATGCTTATTATGTCCCCTCCAAAACCCGAGCATGGATTAAGACCCATTTTAAGAATCAAGGACGTGTTCTGGTTTGGTTTTATGGGAGCGGTTTTTTGCAGGATTCTCCGGACAGAGGTGCCCAGGTCTGTTCAGATTTAATTGGCATTCAACTCAAACAAATGACTCATGAACAGGCTTTGGGATGTCAAGTAACCAACACCCAGCACGTATTGACCTCTTCGTGGTCGACTGAAAATCAAGCGTTTGGTGATGCTCAGTACATGGTTAAGCCTTCGCTGATTGTGACAGATCCACAGGCAACGATATTGGGCGTCAGTGCCCCAAACAATGAGCCGGTTTTTGCCTCCAAGCAGATGTCGGATTGGACATCGGTCTATTTGCCCGGCGGTCCTTTGCCGGTGGGACTGTTGCGTTCCTTACTCACCCAGGCGGGAGGGCATTTGTATACGGATCGTCCCGGCATGCAGGTATGGGCGACAGAAGATTGCATTGGCGTTTACAGCCTCACATCAACCAAGGGAACACTGTCGATCAATCTGCCTCAAGAATTTGCAGGTCAATCAATTAAGGAATGGTTTTCAGGTCGCGTGTTTCCCGTGAATCAAAAGGGTGGCATAGAAACGAGCACCACTGGCGATGAAGCATTCTTATTCATCCGAACGGATCGTTAAATGTTTTTAGCAGTGGTATGAAAAACGTCCGATTCATTACGTACAAATGGCGACAAAGGGAATTGGGATGAAGTATATCTATTTTTTGATGATGACAGTATGTCTAATTGTAGCGATGCCTGCTCGCGCACAGCATCAGGATCAGGCATGGGACTTTGCCAAAAACACTCAGCAATGGCAAGTCTGGGGCAGGCCACCCAAACCAAGCGAAGAACAAGAGAAAAGTATTAAAACAGCAGTAACATGGGATGGCCAGATGGGCTGCCAAGCCAAAGGCGCACTGAAAGTCACTGATGATGATGAGGCGATGGGCTGCTATGCCGTGAGTGCAATGCTACCGTTAGATGATGATCGAGCTGCTGTTTACACATTTGCAGGAAAAGCACATTGGGACAAGAGCAAACCTGAAGTGTTTGCCATGTTCGTAACCGCAAAAGGTGAATTTAAGGGAATCGTCGCTTCAACTGTGGGCAATTTTTCTAAAGTGGATGACAACGATTGGTCGTCATTTGAATTGACTGTACCCGCCTCGCGGATTCCACAGCAGGCTACGCATGTCCGTCTTGCGGTGCGACCTGCCTCGAATTATGAAAGTCGCAATCTCTTTACCGGGACCGTTTGGGTTGACGACGTTTCATGGGCAATAAACTCTGCCAAACCTTTGTCGCTTGAGTCGTTCATGAATCGTGGTTTGACGGATGATGCTCAAGGTAACGGAGGCTGGACCAATCAGGGTAATAACGACCTGCGCGGTCTGACGGTACGGGAAATTCAGGTTCAAGGCGTGACCTTTCAATTGGCTGATCCGTCGGATAACGCCAACCGTGCCGTGATTGCGTTGCGTCATGATGAACCATCGGTTTTCGCAGAGCAAGTACATATTCCAATTGCCACTACACGGTTTGACCGTCTGTGTCTTCTGCATACAGCTGCATGGGCTAGTGACACAAGTCAGCCGATGGGGTTTGTGGATTTTCACTATGACAATAATGATGTGATCAGCGTGCCACTGTATAACGGTAAACATCTCGCCGATTGGTGGGGGGGCGGGTCGGCGAGTCAGGCCTACGCCGTGCCGGTTGAAAATCCCAGTCCGGTTCGTTCGGAAGTGTTGTTGTATGCAACCGAGATAGCCAATCCTCGCCCTGACGCCATCGTCAAAGTGGTGACTTTTCGGGCTGGTGAGACTCGCAGTATCTGGTTGATTCTCGCCGCCAATCTCGCCAATGGCCCATCACAATTGCAATTAACTTTGATGTCGAAGCGCGATATCAGCAATTGGCTTCCCTTCATGCCTGCGGTTGCAAAGACGTCTGAAGATAGTGTGGACCTGTCCTTTCTACTTGATGCCCCCGCTGGCAAACATGGTGCGGTGCAGGTCAATGATGCTGGACATTTCCAGTTCGAGGACGGCACACCGGCCCGTTTCTGGGCCACCAATATTCACAGTAATCTAGGCCTTTTTCCAACACATCAACAAGCCCAAATGATTGCTCAGACGCTTGCACGCATCGGTTGCAATCTTGTACGTTTGCACCTGCTCGAAAGCGCACTGTTGCGGACAGACCTGCCCACTTCCAACACATGGGTTGGCGATGAGCAACTCGATCGCTTCGACTACTTGATCAAATCCCTGAAAGATCAGGGCGTTTATGTGATGCTCGATTCCATTACGGGATTGTCGAGCCATCATTTCAAAGAGGCTGATGGTATCGCCAATTTTGATCAATATTACAGCCATAAATCATGGGCTTTTTACGATCCAGCCTTGCGAAAAATGGGTCATGCTTTTATGCACAAGCTCCTCACTCATACCAATCGTTACACCGGCAACACCTTGGCCACCGAACCCGCCATTGCCATGGCATTATTAATCAACGAGCAGTCGGTTTTCTGGGATTGGCGTTTGGACAGTCAGCCCGAATACTACAAACAGGAACTTAAAAAACAATACAACCAGTGGCTCGTCGATCGGTATAACAATAAAGACGGGCTGGCCAAGGCATGGCGATTGGCTGATGGCAAGACCGCACTTAAAGATGATGAAGACCCGGCAAAGGGGACCGTCGCTTTGAGCTGTGATTACGTCGGCGGGAAAATGCAACAGACATTAGGACAAGCCATTGATCCGAGTGCTTCACCTGCTAAGGCAATGCGAGCTGCGGAAAACGTGCGTTTTTTTCAGTATTTACAGACCCATTTTGCTTCAGAATTTATCGGCAAAGCACGGCAGTTGGGGACACGTTATCCGATCATGTGTACCAATATCTACTACGACATGGCCGAATTGCAAACGGCTTTGCCCACGCGCGTCGTGTCGCAGAATGCTTACTGGGATCACCCCCATTTCAATCAAAATGAAAATACTGTGGGTATGCGGAACAAGCCTGAGGTTTCCGTGAATCCTTTAGCTCGTGAAAAATTAACCGAGTCCGTGATCTATGCAAGTCGCATTGCCAACACCGCCCTCATCAGCACGGAGACAGATACCATGTGGCCTCATGAATGGCGCAGTAGTCACATGATGCTCAACGCAGCTTATGGCGCGTTGGGCAAAGTCGACGGTGTGTTCATGTATGCCTATGCCGGAGGCTGGGGGTTTGACTGGGACAAGTTTATCCCGGCTAACGCGATTCTTAAGACGTCGATTCAGTACAACGACCCAGCAGTGATCTCTTCATTTATGGCAGGTGCATTCTTGTATTTGCGTGGTGATGTCGCCCCTGCCAAGAGTGTGGTGCGACTTCAAGTTTCCGATCAGATGACACTGGCTGCTGATGGTGTTGAGCGAGCAAGGAATGCTTCCTTTCCCGCCAATTATCTGCCCTATGTCAGCCGCATGGAGCTGACCTTCCCCGGCCAGCAGGTTTCAAGTCTGGAGCAACCTGGCCTTGTCCTTAAGGATACCCTGGCCAGTCGCAGTCGTGATGCTGTGGCGCAGGCTGTGGATCTGGATAAGCAACTCAAGGCCCATGGCATAATCCCACCAAACACAGGACTTGCCGACGGCAGACTCACCAGTGATACCGGACAATTGGTTCGCGATTGGCAAAACCAGTACGCAACAGTCAATACCCCTCTGAGTCAAGGATGTACAGGTTTTGTAGGCAAGCAGAAACTGACATTCGATGATTTGACAATCTCATGCCAGACCCCGTTTGCCACTTTGATGCTCAGTTCACTGGACAATGAACCCTTGTCAACAGCCAAGCGGATGTTTCTCATTGCCATCGCTCGGGCGGACAACGCGGATAACCAACTCCAGTTCGGGACACTCAAGACCACCCCCCAAAGTACTCAACGCGGCGAGTACATGACCTTTGACGATGTGATGCACCAAGGACCAGTCCGGATTGAACCGGTCATGGCTGACATCACGCTCAAGGCCGAGGGCCTGATGCTGACGCCGTTGAAATCGGACATGACTGCCAACCATCAAGCGAAGCAAGTTTTTGCATCACATGACGGGCTGACCACGCTGCAGATCGGCAAGCAAGGCGTTTCGGCATGGTATCTGGTTCAACGCATCTCCACACAGAAATAAAGGAAAGCGCCATGATTCAACGATCAAATACCTCAAGTGGTTTTACACTCATCGAACTTTTGGTGGTTATCAGCATTATTTCCATTCTGATTGCCATTTTATTGCCTGCCTTGTCTGCTGCACGTAAGGTGGCTCGACAAACGCAATGTACGAGTTTGGTTCGCCAATATCTGGTGGCAACGAGTATCTACACGGATCAGTACAACAACTGGATTTTACCGTCAGCTCAGTATGTTCCTACGGATGCTTACAACACCGCTCAGACTTGGCAACGCAATTATGCATGGTTTAGCTTATTAGGTATCAAACCCACCGCAAGCGATGGAAAGTCCATGAACTTTGTAGGCTGGAAGGCTCAATGGCTATGCCCCGAAGCGCAATGGGCCATCCAGAAAGGCAATGTCTTTCACTATTCCTATGGCATGAATCTCAGCGATCTGCCTGGCTTTAATTGGTCTGATCCCGCTTCGACACCTACTAACACCATTCGTCGCGATGAAATCCTTAAGCCCAGTTCCAAGCTGTTTCTTGCTGATGCTATGGATTACGGTTTATATACGAGCGCAGCAAATCCCAATACCGCTTATTCATACTTTAAATATCCGGAATTTCGCGGACCAACACCTGACGGGACAGCCGGCAATTCTGCTGTGGCTTATCGACACTTAAAAAATGCCGTGGTTGGATTTCATGATAGCCATGCACGTGTATTGTCTGCCAATGAAATTTACAAAACTCAGCCTACCGGTGACGTCTACAAAGACAATAAGACGCTTTGGTATGTCAAAGCGAATTAATCGCTATATACAAACAATAATCGAGACCGTCAGCTATGTCAGATTTTAGTAAATTATCGAAAAAACGCACCATCAGTGTTCAGAAGGTGCGTCTGTACTTTTTGCCTGTCCATACACGTGTGCCATTGAAGTTCGGCAATGAGGTTTTGACTGAGGTGACGTGTGTGCGGGTGTGTCTGTCTGTCATTGACCAGCAGGGTAACCGTGCGGAAGGTTGGGGCGAAACACCATTGAGTGTACAGTGGGTCTGGCCCGATGTGTTGCCTTATCAACAACGTCTTGATGCCCTCAAGCAATTGTGCATTGATCTGGCTGCTGACTGGCATGACTTTGATCGTATGGGACATCCCATCGAACTGGGGCATCACCTGATTCATCACCAGCTCAAGGAACGACATGCCCAGAGCAATATGCCATGGCTGGCGGCCTTGGTCTGTAATTCTGCATTCGACATCGCCCTGCATGATGCCTACGGCAATTTGCATGGTTGTGATGTATACCAGACCTACAACGATCAATATATGCAACATGATTTGTCATATTATCTTGAGCCCGCTTCTGACAGTCATGTCAATTTTACCGGTCTTTACCCGCAGGATTTTCTGTTGTCCATGCCAATCCGCAAGCTTCCAGTCTGGCATATGGTCGGTGGTAAGGATCCTTTAGAGGCTTTAGAGCTACGTAGTGATGAGCCTGATGATGGCTACCCCGTGTTACTCACCGACTGGATACAACGTGATGGCTTAACGTGCCTGAAGATCAAACTCTCTGGCCATGACTCGGTGTTGGATTACCAACGCATTGTTCGCGTGGGCAAACTGGGGATAGAAAACGGCGTCAAGTTCCTGACCACCGACTTTAACTGTACCGTCACCGACCCCCAATACGTGGTGGACATTCTTGATCGATTGGCACAGGAAGAACCTGCAATCAACGACATGTTGTTATATGTCGAGCAGCCTTTCCCCTACGACCTGGAAGCGAATCTGATTGATGTTCATGCGGTATCTCAACGCAAGCCATTGTTCATGGATGAAAGCTGCCACGATTGGGAACTTATTCGATTGGGCCGTGAGCTAGGCTGGACGGGCGTGGCGCTTAAAACCTGCAAGACGCAGACCGGTGCAATCCTGAGTTATTGCTGGGCCAAGGCTCATGGTATGGCCATCATGGTGCAGGATCTGACCAACCCGATGTTGGCGCAGATTTCGCATTGTCAATTGGCCTCGCATGTGGACACCATTATGGGATTTGAAAGCAATGCGATGCAGTTTTATCCAGATGCCTCATTGCCTGAAGCGGCCATTCATCCGAGCGTGTATCAGCGGCGTGAAGGTGTCATTGACTTGTCAACATTAAGCGCGACGGGCATGGGTTATGCGATTGAAAAAATCAACCGCCAACTTCCACCTGCAACTGTGAATCTTGATTAATTTTTTTGTAGTGAGTTTTTTATGTCATTTACTGTTTTTACCAAACCATGGAATGAACCAATCCCGCAACTGGCGCAGCGAATAGCCGCAATGGGATTTGATGGTGTGGAGTTACCCATTCGTCCTGGCTTTGCGGTGACTCCTGAAAATATGGCTAGCAAATTGCCCGTTGCAGCAAAGATTTTTGCTGACCATGGCCTGCATATCGGCAGTGTTGCGGTAGAAGAAAATCAGCAGGCTATTGAAGCGTGTGCAGCAGCTGGAGTAAAACTCATTCGCACGTTGGTTAAAGTCTCCAACAATCAATCGTATATGGATTGCATGGATACCAGCCTGCGTCGGTTTGAATCATTGATCCCATGTCTTGAACAATGTGGCGTGACAATTGGCATACAAAATCACTGTCACCGTGAAGTGTCTAGTGTGATGGGCATTCACTATTTGGTGCAGCGGTTTGATCCGAAACATATTGCTGCGGTGTTGGATGTTGGTCATTGCGGCCTGGCGGGAGATTTGCCGGATTTATCGGTGAATATTCTGCAATCACATCTCGTGTTGGTTAATTTAAAAAATGCATATTGGCAGCGCACCGCTGATGAACCAGTTGCCAGATACAAACCCGTGTTTACCACTGGCAAAGATGGCATGGGCGATTGGCCAGCCTTTTTCAATGAACTTAACAAAATGAATTACAGCGGCAATTTTTGTCTGACCGCTGAATACCACAAACCAGAATCAGTCAACGAACTGATCGTTGCGGATCTTGCGTTTGCCAAGTCCCTTTTATCAGAAATGAAGATGGAGATGAAATCATGAGTCATAAACGTTTTGTCGCGGCATTAATGGGTAATGGGCATATTGATGTGATTGAACAGGAAGTCCCACCGGTCACGCAAGGAACGATCCTGCTTGAAGTACACAACTCCCTGGTGAGTCCTGGTACCGAGTTGGGTGGTTGGGCGCAATTACGTGCTCAGGCTCAATCGCCGGTGACACCTTCCGTGCCCAAGCCGTTTGGGTATTCCAATGCAGGTATCGTCAAAGAAATTGGCACAGGTGTCACCCGTTTAAAAGTCGGCGATCGTGTGGCATGCGTTGGAGCAGGATATGCACTGCATACGAACTATGCGGTCGTTCCTCATCATCTTTGTGCCGTGTTACCTGAGAAAGTAACTTATGCTCAAGGTAGTTATGCAATGCTTGCCGCAACAGCGATGAATGCACTACGGCGTGGTGAACCGCAGTTTGGTGAAACAGTGGCTGTCGTTGGGATGGGATTGCTTGGACAGTTGACCAGTCAGCTTTATCAATTGGCAGGGAACTATGTCATCGGGTGGGATACCAATTCATATGCGTTGGAGCAGGCAAAACTTTTAGGTATTGATGCAACTGCGCTCGTCGGGCAGGATGATGTCGAAGCGATGACGGATCAGTTCACGAAAAATACAGGCTTGGATGCAGCAGTTTTTGCCTTTGGCGGTGATGCCAACCAAGCCTATCAGTGCGTGATGAAATGCATGAAGTGTTCACCGGATGGCCATCGTATGGGACGGATCATTGTGGTGGGGGGTGCGAAGTTTAGTGTGAGTTGGATGCCTGCCAATGTCGATGTACGCATCGCTGCACGAACTGGCCCTGGCTATCACGATGCCGACTGGGAGATGGGAGCGGATTATCCTGCAACGTTTATGCGCTGGACCACGCGAACGAACCTGGAACTTTGTTTACGCCTGATCGCGGAGGGAAAATTGCAGGTCGATCCCTTGACCACCCACACCGTACCGCTATCAAACGTTGATCACGAAATTCAGAATATGCTTGCCAATCCGCAGCAAGTTCAAGGTGTTATTTTTGATATGACCTCCTGAATATAATTTCCCCAATAGGCAATTCATGATGATAACTATCCACCTTATCAATCAAGGTTGGGGATGACTATCGTCTGTTCAGATTGGTCGGTTGTTTTTTACTTTAATTTAAATCATGGCTGGAGTATTGATCGTGTCTTTTTTACATCATCAAAGTAGTGTTCTGGACTTTCAGGACGAAGTATCAGGTTTTCCGGTTTGTTCGGCACAAATGGTTTTCGATCCTGGTGAAAAGTCATTGATTCTGCAAGCCGGACACTATTCGGCAAAGGGCGGATCGTTGACGATCCGAACACAAGCAGGAAGCTTCGTGCTTGGTCATGCAGGCCGTTGTGAAACAATGCAAGACGATTCGCTGCGGATTGACTGGCATGGGTTGCAAGCGATCTTGCGTTGGGATAAGGATCAGTGTCTGCTCATCGAATTGACCAACACCGATATCAACAGGGCTTTAGATGTGCAGCAGATCGAGCTAACTTTCCCTCCGGAGAGTTGGGCACAATGCGACACCGCGCCCGCCTATCGGCAATGGATTCACAGCCGTGATGCCACGCTTGATACCGGACGCAGTGGTGTTAAGCAACTGTCCGATCCGGTCGACTGGTCAATGAACAAAACCATCAATCCGCCAAGTTACATGTACACGCTTTACCAACATGAAAGCACCGGCCATGCACTGTTTTTAGGGGCTTTACCGCCCTGGGGAAGTAGCTTTACGATTTTTCAAACGACTCACCAAGAACCTCACGGCCATGGTGCATGGGGGATTGAAATTCATTACGAAGCTCAGCAGCAGTTATTGCCGGGAAAATCACTGTTAACAAGCCCTGTGATGATGCAGTATGGTCAAGTGACCGACGATGCCCAGCCATTAATCAATACTTACGCTGACATGATGAAAAAACGTCTGCCGCGAAAACAAAAACCACGTGCCACCGGCTGGAATTCGTGGGACTATTATCTGGGTGCGATTCAGCGCAAAGACATGGATGAAAACACACGCGTCGCATGCAAGCTCTTTGGTGACCGGCTTAAGTACATCACCATCGACGAAGGCTATGAATGCATGTGGGGTGTCTGGGAGGCCAACTGGAAATTCCCGGAAGGATTGGCAGATTATTGCAAGTTCGTTAAGTCCCAAGGTTATACGCCGGGTATCTGGACGGCACCGCTGATGGTCAATGCGTATACCCCGCTTTACCGCGAAAATCCCGATTGGTTTATCAGTAATAGCGATGGATCACCTTTGTGGATGAGTCTTTCTTATGGTTCGATGGCTCAACTGGATATTACACATCCGCAGGTTCGTGAACATTTGCGCGGGATATACAAGCGTCTGGTGGCCGATGGGTTTGAATATTTCAAGTGTGATTTTACGCAGCTGTGTTTGAATGGGAAAAAATTTCACGACCCGACGGTAGGGCGTGCGGATTTGATTCGCAAGACCTTCGAGTTAATCCGTGAATGCATTGGTGATGAACGATACCTTCTCTCGTGCCTGGCACCCTACGAGTCGGTCATTGGGATCGCTGATGCTCATCGAACGACCAACGATATCCATAATTACTGGTCGCATGTCCGAAATAACGTTATCAATATGTTCCAACGGCTGTGGATGCAAAACACCATCGGCAATACCGATCCGGATTTTGTGATTGTGCGAAGTGCGCAGACAAGTGATGACAAGCAACTCAATCGCCGTGGGGTGAGTAAGCCGTTGAGTGTCGATGGCTTCTGGCTCATGGGCCCGGAAATGACGCTTGAGCAGGCTAAAGTACTGGCTTTAGCTGTTCACTTGAGTGGTGGTGACATGATCCTCAGTGATGCGCTTGCCAAGCTTAATGAGAAGGGGATTGACATATTGCGACATGTACTTGATGCTCCGCGAGTCACTGATCGAGCGAATTGTGTCAACCTGCTTTGCCCAAGTGGCGAGTTGATGCCGGTGGTGCAAAGTCCGATTGACGGAGGATATATCCTGGGCTTGTTCAACCTGGATGACCATGCATGTGTTCACCGCGTGAAACTTGAAGCTGGCGTGATCGTCACCGATTTCTGGAAGGGTGAGTCTGTCGATGTTGTTGAAGAAATGACCATCGATTTACCGCCTCGTTCAGCCATCGGCTTGGTTGTTCATTCCGGTGCAAAGTAGTTAACAAAGCAGCATGCAAGCAATTTGAAAGGACGCTTTGTTGCCCGGTCAGACAATCAATCCGATTACACCCAGCGATATCTATGCGGCACGAAATGTCATGAGACATCAAGTTGTCTTCACGCCTTGTCCGCGATCATTTCTGCTTTCTGAATTGCTCGGATGCAATGTGTACTGCAAGCTTGATTACCTACAGCACACTGGAAGTTTCAAAGAACGTGGCGTGGCCAATGCTCTTGCCCATCTAGGTAAAGAAAGCAGACAGCGGGGCGTTATTGCAGCATCAGCAGGTAATCATGCTTTGGCACTGGCGTATCGCGGCCACCTGATGCAGATCCCTGTCACTGTGGTGATGCCTGTTTTCGCTCCGTTGATTAAGGTCGATACCTGCCGGCGATTCGGTGCACAGGTGGTGCAGGAAGGTATGCTCGCTACACCGATCATGCTGGCAACGATAAACGCATCTCCACCGGCTGTCGCGATGAGCAGGCTGCCCAGCGCGTGCTCTCCGATGTTCTGGCCGAACAGGAAAAGATTCGTGCCGGCTTCATCACACCGCAAGAGATCGAAGTCGCCGAACACAGTAAGGCTGCCATCACCGATCACATCGAAAAGTACCTGGAACACCTGAAGATCAAGCGCGTCCGTGGGCGCAAGGTGTCGGAGAACTATCGCAAAAACGTCAAGAGCCGACTCAATATTCTGGTACAGGACTTGAAGATCAAGAAACTGGCCGACATTACCAGCGACGCCATGAACCGTTGGTTAAGCAAGGCCGAAGACAAGGACATGGCCGCTGCCACACGAAACGAATACGTCATCTCGATGCACGCCTTCTGCAACTGGCTTGTCAGAGAACAACGCATCGTCGCCAATCCGTTGACGATGGTGCAGAAGGCAGATCGTGCCAGTGACCGTCGGCACATCCGCAGAGCTCTGACGATTGAGGAAGTCGGCAACCTGCTTCGGGCGACGGCGCTGCGTCCCATTGCCGAGTGGGGCCGAGGTAAAATCGAGATTCCCAAGTCCAAACGCAAAGGCCGTCAAACCTGGAAATACGAATCCATCACGCAGCAGAATCTGGACGCATGCTACGAACGTGGGTTGGCCAAACTCAAGCAACCCCACATCAAGAAGCTCGAACGCCTTGGCCGGGAACGCGCCCTGTTTTACCTGTTGGCCGTCTCGACAGGGCTGCGCCACAAAGAACTGCGCAGCCTGACGCTTGGTCAGTTGTTCCTGGATGCCAAACCCGCGCCGTATTTTGAACTCTACGCCAATCAGTCCAAGAGCGGTAAGGAGAGCCGGTTGCCGCTCCGCACCGACGTGGTTGAGAAAATCAAACAGCACCTGGAGCATCGCAGCAAACAGGGATACAAGGCGCTGCTGTTCGATAACCCGCCCGGTATCCGCGTCTTTGATGCCGATTGTCAGGCAGCCGGGATTGCGAAGAATGACATGCGTGGCCGAGTCGTTGACATCCACGCCCTCCGCACCACCTTCGGCACGCACCTGGCCGTCGCAGGTGTCCATCCCCGCGTCGCTCAAGCCGCCATGCGGCATAGCCGGATCGAATTGACCACCAACTTCTACACCGATCCGGCCTTGCTGGATGTCAATGGGGCGGTTAATGCGCTGCCGGATTTTGCTCTCAAGGGGTGAGGGTATGGGGGCTGGATTCGATTTGAATCAATCTGGTGTTGAGTGTCGTAGACCTTACTGATGTTGAATTGTCACATCGACACCATACGACGTGTTAAGTCAGTTATTTGTATTGGAATAGCCGCACGATTCTGGTAAACTCCGACTGTCTTGCCTGGGATATGATGGGAATCGAAACAGAGATTCGAAAAGAAGCATTCGGAGCGACAGCATTGGGTGAAGACGTTCCGTATGCCTGAAGGCGAACACGTGTTTTCACACACTCGCTTCTGTACATGCAAGCTGCTACGACCATTGCTTTTCTAGTCCTAGTGGTCTGTCTGTCTTAAAATTACGGGCTTGATCATTAAGCTTGTTATGCTCGTCATTCCCGCGCAGGGACTTTATGCACGAAGCATTTGTCAATTGAGCATCGGATGTTAATCCGATGCCCGCTGTGCGTACGTTCATCCAAGGGGCATCGGGTTGACACCCGATGCTCAACCCAAGTGCATTTTTCTTTGAGTAAGTCCGACTGCTCAAATCACGCCAAAACACGGGGGATAATAGACATACAGATACCACGTGCATAAAGTCCCTGCGCGGGAGTGACGGAATTTTTAAACCCGTAAATTTCGGATGGACAAACCACTAGTCCTGGGGATACTGCAATTGATATGATGATGCCAGCTATAGTTATGCTCCAACAATCGCTCGAGTACTACGCCGGTTCCGCTGTCGCTATACCGGCTAGGCTTATGCCTGACGTTAGGTTTAGATTAACGAGAGGTATTTTATGGATATGATTTCTTATTGGAAAAGTACCAAGGAAATATACACTGACGATGGGTTGACGCTGATCACGGGGTATTACGACCATAAGAATCAGCAGCACGGCGGTGAGAAAGCCCTCGGAATTCACTGGGAGAGCTATCCGCAGTCTAGAGGCATACTCAGCCCGTGTGTTATTCCCGGTGCCACACGTAGCGCAATTCTGGCGGGTCTCCTTCACCAAGCCGTTATAAATGGAGATATGAAACGGGTTGCCTCACTTACTGAGGCTATTGGTTTTTTGAGTCGGAAACCTAACCTCTATATGGCTCCGGTTGTCAAGTAACGTGGTTGTCGCTTTTAGTAGAACTGCTGCCAAACTAAGTTAGGGATGCTATTGCGTAGTGAAAAGCGTTCCAATTTGGCTCATTTGTCATATGGCACCACGAAATGCGAATAGCGGAATGAATGCGGTCATCGGGCAATCCCATAGCTTTTAGGACGTAACTTGACTCGTAGCTTTGCGATGTGCAGGCAGAACCATTTGAAATGGCAGCGATTCCTTTTAGTGTAAGCATGAGGGCTTCTGAATTAATACCCGGAAAAGACAAACTCACGGCATTGGGGACAGACAGAGAATCGTCGCCGTTTAATTTATAGTCCAGACCTTCTAAAACTTTGAAGAGCGTTTGGCGGAAAGCCAGATTGGTGTCGTTCCGTGAGGAATAGTTTTGTTGGCAGAGTTCGGCAGCCTTGCCGAGGCCGCAGATTAGCGATACCGGCAGCGTTCCAGGGCGTAGTCCGCGTTCTTGGCCACCACCAAAAAGGATGGGTTCCAGCGGTGCCCGTTTGAATTTTCGGCGACGCATGATGAGAGCACCTATTCCTTTGGGAGCATAGATTTTGTGCCCGCTAATGCTAATCAGGTCAATGCGGGATTGTGCGAGCTTCTCAATTTCCTTGCCATATCCTTGGGCAGCATCCACATGAAGGTAACATCCGGCTTGAGGCAATGCGTCGGCGATCTCGTCAATGGGTTGGATAATTCCGGTTTCGTTGTTCACATGCATGACTGAGATCAAGAATGTGTCATCACGTATAGCCTTAGATACAGCAGAAGCATCAATCGCACCAGATCCAGATGGCGAGATACGAGTTACTTCAAACCCCCGTGATTCTGCAAAAGCAATGGGCTCTAGCACAGCCTTGTGTTCGATAGCCGTGGTAATGATGTGCCTTCTGCCATTCTTTTGGGCCCAGTTCAACAAACCCAAAATGGCAATGTTGTTGGACTCGGTAGCTCCAGATGTAAAAACGACATCAGAGGAATCAATACCGGGTATGAGCGCTGCGACTTTCTGGCGAGCTTCCAAGACTGCTTGTTTGGCTCTTACCCCGAATTCATGTGTTCGGCTTCCAGCGTTGCCGAACTCTTGTTCGGTGTAAAACCTTACAATTTCAGCCACTTCTGGTTCAACCGGCGTTGTTGCATTGCAGTCTAGATATACAGTCACATTAAAACCTGTTTGGATGTTTTTACAAACTGTTTGGTTGCAGAAAAGCAAACAATACTATATTCTACATGACGCTTAGCAATAAGGAAAGTCGGATGGTTGACGATTATTCATTTGAGTACGTATTCCCCGCCATTAAAGGTGTTCAAGCGAAACAGGAATACTATATTTCCATGTGCCCAATCCGCCTATTACCGCGCATGTTCCTTTTTGATGAAGCCGATATCCCTGCAGAAATGCGAGCCCAAAGAAGGCTGAATGCAAACCGCATTCCAGAAATGAAGCGTTACATTCTGGATAATTTGGACACCTATGTTTTTTCGGCGATTACAGCATCAATTGACGGGGAAGTGCATTTTCAGCCATACACTGAAGCTGAGAATCGTATGGGAATTTTACGAATTTCCATGGATGCGACGTTTGTGATCAACGATGGGCAGCATCGTCGAGCTGCTATTGAAGAAGCACTCAAAGAAAATCCGGATTTTGCCAATGAGACGATTGCGGTCGTCTTTTTTGTCGATGCTGATTTGAAAAGGTGCCAGCAAATGTTTTCTGACTTAAACCGATATGCTATTCGTCCATCCAAATCCTTGGGGATTCTCTATGACTACCGGGATGATTTCTCTCTACTCACGAAAGAGATAATTGCACGTTCTGATTTCTTCAAAAATGTTGTTGAAATGGAAAAAAGCTCTCTGTCTCCACGTTCAAGGAAGTTGTTTACACTGAGTGCTCTGTATTCGGCAACAAAAGCTCTTTTGAAAAATGTTGAGGGTGATGGGGAATCGCTTGTTGAGCTTGGCGTTAAGTTTTGGGAATCAATTGCCAATCAACTTAAGGAGTGGAAGCTCGTTAATGAAAACAGGCTTAGTTCCGGCGAGGTGAGAGGAGATTATATTCATTCTCACAGTATCGCACTTCACGCATTGGGAATTGCTGGAAATGCGTTAATCAAGAACCACCCCAAAAGATGGCAAACTAAACTTAAAAAGCTTAGTTCAATTGACTGGGCGCGATCCAATAGTTCGGTTTGGGAAGGACGGACTTTGGTAGGGGGAATGATTCACAAAGCTTCTAATAACGTGGTGCTCACGTCAAATTACATAAAGACGAATCTCGGGCTTGATCTCACGCCTGAAGAGCTAAAAGCTGAAAAAGCATTTCTGAAGGGTCACAATGGCAACTAAGAATAAAAAAAATTCTGATTCTGCATTTGCTGTATCAGGAATTAAAAAGCATATATCAACTTTGCTTTCTGAAATATCTAGTCTGTACTTGGCGGATGATGTTCCATGGGTCATTGGGTATAGTGGAGGAAAAGATTCCACGGCTGTTCTTCAGTTAGTTTGGATGGCAGTTGCTGCCTTGCCAAAATCACAACAGAATAAGACTGTCCATGTAATAACTACCGATACATTAGTCGAAAACCCAATTGTAGCGCAGTGGGTGGCAGGTTCACTTGCATGTATGAAAAAGCAGGCGAAGGAAGATCAGCTTCCATTCCAGCCCCATCAGCTCAAGCCAAAACCAGAAAATAGTTTTTGGACCAACCTTATAGGAAAAGGCTATCCTGCTCCCCGCCCCAAATTCCGATGGTGTACTGAACGACTTAAAATTTGGCCATCAAATGAATTTATTCTGAATACGACACAGAAACACGGGAATGTTCTTCTTTGTCTTGGCACGCGTAAAAAAGAAAGCGCCAAACGTGCTGCTACCATGCAGCATTACGAAGAGGAGCGATCAAAAGAACATCGGTATGGGGATCTTGAAGCTAGGGATAAGGTTAGTCCAAATAGCCAACTGCCCAACACATGGGTTTATACCCCTGTTCAAGACTGGGCTAATGATGATGTGTGGCTTTTTTTGAATCAATACTCCAATCCATGGGGGTACAGCAATCAGGAATTGCTAGGCTTGTATTCGGGGGCAACTGAGGGAGGGGAATGTCCTCTGGTTGTTGATACAAGCACACCTAGCTGTGGTGATAGTCGATTTGGTTGTTGGACATGTACATTGGTTGACGAAGACAAATCAATGACAGCCATGATACAAAACGACGTGGACAAGGAGTGGATGCTTCCTTTGCTCGAGATACGAAAAGCGATTGACTACCGTCAATTCGATATGGAAGAGAGTGACCGAAGCCTTCGTGATTTTCGCCGCATGAATGGACGTGTTCAATTGTTTGGCGACAAAATGAAATATATTCCAGGGCCATACAAGAAGGAAGTGCGTGAGCGATTTCTTCGAATGTTGCTTGCTGCACAACGGTTCATTCATGATGAAGGACCGGATCACGTTAGGCAGATCAATTTGATCACATTGGATGAGCTGGAAGAAATTAGACGAATCTGGGTTATGGATAAGCATGAAATAGAAGATTCTTTGCCGGGAATCTATGAAGAAGAAATTGGTGAGTCATATCCTGGAAAAGAAATTCGAGGCAACCAGCCATTTGACCGTGATGATCTGAAGATTTTAGAAGAAGTTTGTGGAAATCACTACCAACTAGTCAGAGACTTGATCAATGTGGAGTTGAAAGAATCCACACAGGTTCGTCGAAGCAATCTGATGAAGAATCTGGAAAACTCAATTAAACGCAACTTCTATGAGGATGAAGAGGATGCACTTAACTATGCGCGGTCACAACAGCAGTTCAAGCAGGACAAAGTTGATGAATGGGATCGTACTGCCGACGAATATATTCAATTGAAAATAGAAATTGACTAAGTTCCATGATTTTTCATCAATTAACACTGCAAAATTTCGGGCAGTATAAAGGTACTCACGATATTGATTTGAGTACCAATAAAACAAAGCCTATTTTATTAATCGGTGGCCATAACGGTGGAGGAAAAACCACGATTCTCGATGCCATGCAGATTTGCTTGTATGGTAAACGTTCGAATAGCTATCGTCGAGCAGATCAACGTTGGGATGAATATCTCAGGGCATGGATAAGTCGCGACTCATCTTCTAAAGAAGAGGCACGTATTAAGCTTAGTTTTCAGCATCCCTATAACGGAAATGATGCAAATTTCCGAGTAGAGTTTTGCTGGCGTTCAACTGGCAAAGGTATCCAAGAGCGGAAAGATGTATTCGTCAATGACATCTTGGATCAAACAATTACTGCGACTTGGGACAAATTTATCGATTCAATACTGCCAGCTCGTCTTTCCACATTGTTCTTTTTTGATGGAGAGCAGATAGAGAATCTTGTACGTCCAGAAACTGCACAAGAATTTCTGGAATCCGCCATTACTGGGTTATTGGGAATTGGAATCATTGATCAGTTGCAAAGAGATCTAATTGCTCTGAACAGAAATAAATCTCTTCAAAATAAGACGCAAGCAGAAACTCAGAAATTAGAAGAATGCGAAGACGAATATTCAACTGTTAAAAAGCAGGTTTGCCATACAGAAGAGCATTTAATTATGCTTCGCAAGCAGATAAAGGAAGAACAAAAACGACTGGAAATAGTCACTTCTGAATATGAGTCTAAGGGAGGCAACTTACTCGATGAACAAGCTACTAATGAGGCTCTAAAAAGAGAATTAGAAAAGCAGCTTGAGGAAATTAAGAAACAAATCATTAAGGAAGAATCTGGCATACTTCCTCTGCATTTGGTAAAAGATCAACTCAGACAGGTCGGAAAACAAGCCAGTAAAGAAAAAGTCGCTTTGGCATGTATTCAGCAAAAGCAACAAATGGAACGCCTCCATGGGAAATACGTCAAAGCTGCTGAAAAAACAGGTGCTTCTGATCAGGTTTTAGAGGCTTTGTTTCAACTTGCGGTTTCAGAAAACAAACGAATCGACAAGAAGCTTCACGGGGTCTCAGTTTATTTAGATATGCCATCTAGTGTAATCCCACTGTTAGAAGCAACACTGAAATCGATCCCTAAGACAGAAGCCCATTACAAACATCTGAAAAAGCAGCAGACGGAGATAGATAAACGTCTGAAATCATTAAATGCACAGCTTGACGCGACTCCAGAAAAGGGTGATCTGAAGTCATTGTTTGTCCAGAGGCGCGATTCGTTCTCAATTTTATCTAAACTTGATCTGGAAGTTCAGACTAAACAAGATATGCTTGATCAATTGCGATCAAAATCAGATCAGCTCAAAGACCGTGTGGTTCGGCTACTCGGAGAATCAGCACAGGAAACGGCTCAATATGAAGACGAACAACGAACAGTGCTCTATAGCCTCAAATCGCAACAATATCTCAAAGAATTCCGAGCTAAGCTTCTTTCAAAACACCTAGGAAGGCTCGAAGCATATATTCTTGAGAGCTTTCAACATCTCATCAAGAAACAGTCACTCATTCATCGTCTGAACATTGAAGCATCATCGTTCGCGATCATTCTGACAAACAGAGAAGGCAAAGTGATTCCGGCTGAAAAGCTATCGGCAGGAGAGCGCCAACTCTTAGCCATCGCCATTTTCTGGGGATTACAGAAAGCATCGAGCCGTCCTATTCCCGTCATAATTGACACGCCAATGGGACGTCTTGACTCGAACCATCGGGATCACTTGGTTCGCCGCTATTTCCCTTACGCAGCTCATCAGGTCATTCTACTCTCCACCGATGAAGAAATAGTAGGCGATTATTATACGCAGATAAACAAACATACCTGCAATGAATACACGATCTCGTACGATGAAGAAAGCAGGAGCACACAGATCAAGGAAGGATATTTTCAATGAGTATTGAAACCGTACGTATCTCGGAAAAAGCAAAACGTCAGCTGATAGCGGTGAAACAGCGAACTGGTATTGAACACTGGAATGTTTTGTGCCGGTGGGCTTTCTGTTTGTCGTTAGCCGATGACACCTTACCATCTGAAGCAACGATTCCGTTAGATAGTAATGTAGAAATGACTTGGCGAACATTTGGCGGGGAACATCATGAAATGTACCTAGCTTTACTTAAGCATCGTACATATGTTGAAAAAAAGGGAACTACCCAAGACAGTCTTGGGACGCAATTTAAACTCCACTTACACAGAGGTATTGGAATGCTTGCTACCTCTAAAGATTTAATCGAATAACAGTTTATGAGGGATATAAATTGAGCAATAGTACTCTTACTCCTGGCGAACAACTTGCAAACATGATTTTAGATATAGTCCATTCTGAATGTCCTGAAGCTGGGTTCCTGAAGAATATGGACAAACTCCTTTTAGCAGATGGTGATTTTCTTGAGTTTCAAAAAAGGAGTATTTTGTACTACACCTTACGCCGATTGATTCATGGAGCATCGTATGCCTTAGAAAAGGCTCTGGTTCAATATGCCGATTCAGCCCATGCGATCCCCATAATTAAAGACTACATCAACAATAATTTTTCGTTTTCCTTGCCTCTTGAGCAAATGAACCGACTTCATGCATTGGTTTATAGCTGTGTGGATGCTTCACATAAAAATCTAACAAAAGCGGCACGCGCTTATACCCTTGAATCTTTTAAAAAGTCAGGGATAACCACTTGTTATATGTGTGGAGTAGAAATTGATTTTAATTCTGTAGAAGCCTCTAATTCAGCATCAGTTGAGCATTTATTTCCAAAAGAATATGGAGGAGATTCTAGACAGGAAAACTTGGCCTTATCATGCAAGGACTGCAATAAGCACAAAGACGATCATATGCATCCCTCCGACTTTCATTTTGAAAAGATATCAACCAAACATGATAAGACGCACAAAAAATTTGCAAAGCAGTTGTTTGTCAGCAGGCACGTGGTTGCTATGTGGCTTAAGGAAAACTGCGAATGTACAATATGTGGGAAACATGCAAGTAGTGCAGGAAGGCTTGAGGTATTCCAAAAGGAGCCTCAGGATTCTTGGCACTTTCTTAATATTGGGGTACAGTGTTCTGATCATAATGAAGGATGAATCATAATGAATGCACTTGTTTATTCAGGAATTCGTATTAGGCAGAGATCTGACACCTCATGCCCCTATTTCTTTACTTTTTATGCAAGCGTAAGTGAAATCGTTCAATGGGCGGGTGTCAGACGAACTCAAGACCATGAACATGGAACACAAAGAGTTACTAAACCAGCTCGGTTGGCTGCAATAACACAATTTCTTCGAATTCGTCAAGATAACACTTTGCCGGGATGCATTATCATTGGTTTTCGTGAAGATTCTGTTTCTTTCACTCCTAACACAGAAATAGATATTTCGAACCGTTGTGCAAATGAAGCACAAATAGGATTGCTCAAAATAAACTATGATTTGACGGCCCAACCATACGAAAAACCTGGATTAATTGTCGATGGCCAGCATCGTGTATTTGGATGTGAAAAATATCCTGATGAGGATATTCCCCTCCTGATTGTTGGCATATTAGATGCAGATATTGAAGAACAAGCATTTCAGTTTATTGTGATTAACCAAAAATCATCAAAAGTTCCAACAACTAACGTCAAATCAATCATTTCAGATATCGCAAGTATTGAAACCGATCTCGTGAATAGACTTGAGGCTGCTGGAATAAGATATGGCGAAAATACGCCAACACTCAAACGCTTTAATAATGACCCCGAGAGCCCCTTTTATAAATTGCTCGATTGGGAGATCAATGACAGAGACCCAGAAGCAAAACGATTGATTACAATAACGGCCATTGAATCTTGCATTAAACAATTACAGTCATCATTCGAATCATTATTAGAAGATATTGAGTCAGCAGAAGCTGTATTCTTGACAATATGGTCTACCTTGAAGAGTCATTATCCAGCGTTGTGGAACACTGATGGAAATAACAAATTCCTCAAGAAAGTTAATATGGTAGCCATTAATGAATATCTAACGCATGAGTTATTAATGGAATGGGCTAAGGGTAAAATGGATCCGCTTGAAGAAGAGGAACTTCAAGAGTTTGTATTACGTATATTTTCATCTATTCCGGGTGAATTTTGGACGTGTGAATGGAAAATCAAAGTCCAAGACAATGCCAATGTTCGTGAACTTATTAAGAAGGACTTGGAATCCATTATCGTCAACGTCAAACTCAAGCGTGATTGGACGAAAAAATTGACTTTGCTAAATCAATGAAATTCTTACCAGTATTCTGATTTATTAGCCGCGTGGGAATCTGAAAGAGAACTTGTCGGGGTTGGATTTTCATCAGAATATCCCAACCAAACTCTCAACATCGTCACCTGTAGTCTGATTATTTTTCATCATCAGCAGAAGTGATTGTGTATACTTCACCTCACCCTTGAGTTTATTCTCTAACAAAGCAAGTCCGCTATTGGCGAACTCTTCAAAGATGGTCGCTCGAAGGTCTTCCATTTCATCGCTACGTGCCAAAACCTTGGGGTCTCCCGTATGGGTAATCGTGAGCAGATTGATTAAAGTGTCTAGCTTTTCTCCCACAAAAACACTATGACGAATTGGTTCACCAGTCTTGGAAAAAGGTAGCCGCTCCCCATATTTAGAACCGTATGCGGCGGCAAATCCAAGAACCTGCGCTTTTAATTCAAATGGTCCCTTTGCCGTTTTCAGCATGGACTCGATAAAATCGACTTTGTCGGCTGGAACCCTAATACGCCGTTCAGGCATTTTCCACCTCAATTATTTCTGTATATTCAAATTCATTGGAGCTTTTCCGAACCAAGTCATAAGTTTGGCCATTCAATTCAGTTGTCACCTTCTCATCAAGGTCCTCGTTTGGTGTGTGATAGGAAAGCACGTATGATTGTCCTACTTTGCCTAAAGAAGCACCACTTACTTCACCTCGCCACTGAGTCGATGAAACCATCATAACAACTTGGTCTGCAATGCGGTTAATGTGTTCGGTAACATGTCTGCGGTTGGTTGTGTCCAAAGCGCCAAACGGTGAATCCATAACAATCGGATATTCCACATTCTCAGGTCCCACTATATTGCCTTGGCTTTTGGCACTCCATTCCTTTGCCAAGTCAACAAATCCGGCAATAAACGATAGACATAGCACTTGGCTTTCTCCTTGGGAACGGGCAACTGGAATCGGAGCATTTATGGACTGATCGTATAGTTCTAAAGAATAAGCAGAATCCAGTTTAGTTACATAGGGTGATACTGAAATCTGGTGGAAGTACTTATTGATACCAACCTCAAACTTTTTCCGAAGTTGCTCGTTCACATTTTCATACACTTGCTTAATTCGATTTCGAGCATCTACCGCTGCGTTTACTCGACGGTTGGCCAATTTCTGCTGCTCTTCCAACCCTTCGTGCCGAGAGATTTGATTTTGCAAGTCTTCGATTTTTGCAGAGACATCCTTGATTTCCATATTGGTTCCACCAATAGATTGATTGCTCTGTGTGATATCAGTTTCCAACTGAGACAGACGGGATTGCAATGCACTTACTTCTTCAAGGGGACTGCCGACCAGTTTATTTCTAATCTCATCAAGCTCGCTTTCGATATCGGCAATTTCAGAGCGATCTGTATCTTCTTTTGATTGGCAGGTTACAACAGTTTCCCAAAAAACAGGGACTTTATCTTGCAGATTATCGATAAGGATCCCCATCTCGTAGGCAGCCTTCTCAACGTCGTCACTTCCTGCCTTCTGCATCCACGCTTTAACTGCTGCTCGGGCAGATGAGTCTTTAGCGTCATCCAGGCCTCGGTCACAAATGCATGAACCACGATCCAGAATGTCCTGTACAAATTTCTTTTTGATGCCAACGGGAAGTTCGCCTTTTTGTCTAAGTGATTCGATCAAGTCCCGAAATTCATTTGCACTATCTTCGACAAATACAGCAAAGCCGTCCTTGGCAATAGCCTGTTTGAGTTTTTCCTGAGTTTGGTTGCGCGATGACTTGCGGCTCTCAAGATCTTCATTCAGTTGGTCGCGACGCTTTTGGAGGTCTTTTACACCTTCAAGCGCACGTAGTCGATTTTCGACTTCAGCTTTGTTTTCCTTAAATCCATCACGATTGTTCTGGAGCTGATCCAGCTTGTTCTTTAGTCCCGCAAGTTCTTTCTCCTTATTTTCTTTTTCCTCAAGAAGTCTCTGGGTCTCAGGATCACCAATACGCTTGAGCTCTTTTTCCAGAACAATACGGGCATCATTAAGATGGTTTATGGAGCGATCCAATACTTCAACACCAAGGAGTTTTTTAGTCGCAGCAGCTAAATCATCTTTCTCTTTTTTACTCGGCTGAACAATTCGCTCAATACGCTCACCGTCAAAAAAGAAATAGTAATGGAGATCCTTGGGAAGAATTCGCCCGATAGTTTCTGACACTTTATCCTGTGTATGCCATTCACCCTTCTCGTCGGCATACATCAGTTCTGCTGCCCTTTCTGGTTTATAATTCCACTCTTCTTCACTGACTTTTACCACATCAGCTTGGCGCTGAATTTGGTACAGCGTTCCGCTATGTTCAAAAGTCAGTTTTACCCAGGCGTTAACTGTTGCACCAATTTCTGCCTCCGCGATTGCCCATTTGTTCACTTTTTCTTCAGAAGATCCAAAACCTTTAGTGTATGAATCATATAAGAGCCACGTAAAAGCATTGAGTAATGCAGTTTTACCTGCACCATTCTCGGCATGAAAAACTGTTACATTCGCGGTGTCTGAGGCAAATTTAATCAAAGGAGTCGTTCCGTAGAACTGACGAAAGTTATGCATCTGGAGATTGACAAGTTTCATTGAATCTCCTTTTTAATAATATCGATCACGTCATCTTTGATTCCACGTTTGACATTCATGTTACGCTTCTCATGATCAATGACTTTGGTAATAATGTTTCGGATTTCATCCGGTGCATCCTTAATTGGTTTAAGTTCATCTGGCATATCACGGCTCCTATATATCCATTAGTTCATATTTTTTTTGCAGTTCTAAAATCACTTTGCGAGCTACACCCGCATTTTGTGAAAGTTTCGCAAATTCAGCAAAGCGAACAAGCTCTTTGCGTAACATTGAACGTTCGGAATCGGTAACGACCGAATCCAGCGGAGGGATAGTAATCATGTCGTAGATTTCAGCAACCTTTTTTGAGTCTTTAGTAGGTTTCCGAAGAACCCGACCGCGTCGCTGAATAAACTGACGCGGATTGGTACTGCTTGCCAGAATTACAGCCTTCTCCGTTGAAGGAATGTCCACGCCTTCATCAAGGCATCGTATCGCAACCAATCCCTGAAGCTCGCCCGTATCCAGCTTTTTAGAGATTTCTTGGCGGGTATCCCGAGGCGTCTCCGCAGTGAAGGATGCGATTTTCATATGCAACTCACGTCCAAGGATACGGCAAACGGATTCAATTTGACGCATTTCTTCCTGACTTGACTGATCCTCAACCCGGTCATCACCGCAATAAAACAACCAGTGCTTCGAACCAGCCTTATCCCCCATAAGGTCTTTCAGAATCGGCAATTTGTTTTCAGCACTCGCCATCAACCTTGCGCGCTTAAACAGCAGGAAAGAAAGGGCCTTGTCGTCCTTATCAAATCCATTATTGGAATACTTTTCTGCGATCTTCTTGCTAAGTGCTAAATATTCATCTTGCTCATCTTCCGTAAGTTCAACGAGTATGGGATAGTATCTGTAAGGGGCAAGTGCACCACATTTTAGTGCATCTTCTAGAGTGAATTCTGGCTCTAATACTTTCCCGAAATAATCGAAGATTGCATCCGTGCCTTCATCGTCAAACCATCGTTCTGGCGTTGCTGAAAGAGCCAGACGCCAACGAATTGAATCTGGAAGTTTGGTTCTCAAATCTTTTGCCCCCAGATTGTGCGCTTCGTCTGCAACCAAAACCGTATTTTTAGGAAAATGAAGCAATTTTCGTTGGAAAAAATTGTCAGCAAACGAACGGTTTGTCGTTAAAACCAGAAGCATCTGATCCTCATCATTCTGAAGTGCAAGTAGCTTGCGGTTAAGATCTTCAGACCAGATGGTTCGGGAAGTGTGGATGATCAATGGATTGATACTGAAATTTTGGGATTCCTTGGCCCATTGATCCACCAAGTGTTTATACGGGCAAAGTACTAAAGCCGCTTTCAGTCCTGCTTTTTGATATAGGTGCGTGATAATAGAAAGTGCTGTAATGGTTTTTCCACTACCTGTAGCCATTTTAAGTGTACCTTGCCCATCATTATCAAACCAGTTTCTGACAGCTAATTCTTGATAGCCACGTAGTTTCAACCAAGAAGGAAAGTCGGGCTTGCACCCTGCAGAAGGAGTATTAGTACTATTATTCGAGGTTGGGTTGGCATTAGCGAGGGGAGGATGTTTGGGTGTGTAAGGACGAAGGATATCGGCGGTCACTTCAGTAAAATCAATGACATCAAGGCCGGGTGTTCCATTTGACCAAAGATCAGAGAACATTTCGGTTTTCTCAGTGACCCGGTTCTGAGGATCTTCCCAAGAGCAATATACATCAATTGCTTCAAAATTCTCAAATAAAGCTGAACCTGTTTCATTTGCAGAGCCAGCAAAAGCAACCCTGTTTAAATTGCTATCTGAAAACAGCCCCAATTTCTCATGGTAAATGCCAAGAGACGGAACACCATTAGGTGACATCCGAATTGCAAGTTTTACCTTAAGATCTCCGGTTGATACCATCCAAGCCAAGGCTTCCAGCCGTTCCTTTATCAGCAAATCCTGAATTTCAATAAAATTCCTCTGAACAGCCTGGATCACAACGTCTTTATGAGTGGAATGTCCCTTTTGTATTGCATCAATATCTTCTTGGGTCAGTTGGGGTGATGCCAAAAGTTCAATTTTACCGCCAGCAGCGATTAAATGCGCAATTCCGGACGCAGCTAGTGACAACCCAGTACTGTTAAAATACCCAACGGCTCTCTGATATAAAATGGAGCGATTGAGACAAGGAATATAGAAGTCGTTGATTAAGTCATCCCTGCCAGTGCGGTAGGAGATTTTTAAATTCAGATCGGATAGTGGCCTGTTCATAACTCAAACAGCTCCTGCATTAGATCGGCTGCCAACCCCTCAGAATAACTATACTTTTCAGCTTCAGCCAACCTTGTACCACTGTTACAAATTGCACGCTTAATAACTTCCCGTGAAGCACAAACTCTCTGTTGCACCCAAGCAATCAAGTCCTCCCCCTGTACATCTGAGGCATCACGCACAACATCAGATAATCCGGTCCATTCGAAAGGTTTTTTTGCTACTAAATAACCGCGCGTACACCATTTTTCCTGCTTGGCGTAAGCAGTAATTAATGACTTGCATAATCTTGGAGACAAATCAACTTTGGTTCCCCGATTAATCTGTGAAGAAAGAACACCTATATGATGAACTCTACTGTCTCCTGCCAAGATGGAGTGAATAATCTCTATAATTTTTTCTGTATTGATGCCAGAGAATGCGATGGAGGGAGCAGCAAATGTACTATCGTCTAACCGAACAACACGACCTTCGGAAATGAGGGCACACAGGTATGCCCAAGCATGTCCCTCACTCTGGCTGTGAATATGCCCGGCAACCGCTCCGATTGTCATCGGTTGCACTTCTAAGATTCTGGCTATAGCTTCCATTTGGGAAACTAGTGAAACGACAGGTTCAAGAGAAACCGTATCGGTTTGTGAATGTCCATTAAAATAGATTTTCGCTTGAACACCGAAATTACGGACCACATGTCGAATGCGGTAGTAATCGGGTTTAGGGCTATCGCACGTTTCGTAATATTCTGCACGCAAATTCATAGCACTATATGCTGATTGCTCAAGAGCTGTCCGAATTTTTGCAAGCCAGTGTCTAATATTTTCCTTGGAAAGTCCAAAGTAGCACATGTGGCTGTACTGACTTCGTCCTGACTGGAAAATGTATGAAGAAGTATGGAGAATACTGTCCGGCCGTTCAATTGACAGTTGACTTCGACAAAGCCCAAGCTGGTTGACTTTTCTGGCGACCTCGATCCAATCTAATCCATCTGGATGCTTGGCCAGTAGATATGCAATTGCGACTTCTTTTTTTGCATTTTGAGGGTATACAATCTGTCCTTCTATGCCAAGTTGCCCCTGTTTTTGGAGCATCGTGAGTGCCTGTTTTGCAACATTCACCTCAAGATTGAATTCTTCTTGCAAAAACAACTGAGCATCATACTTACTAAAAGGTGGCCGTGTAGAACAGAAAAAGTCATCTAATGCAGTCTGCGAAATGGGTGGTACATGTTGTTGAAAAAGTTTTTTGGAATCAATTCCTGCAAGACGCGCAAGCATCCTAATACAAGCAACGTCTGTTGAAAAAGCACGACGGAAATCAACCATTTCTGCAATAACAGAAGTTATTGGAGTTTCGTGGATTTTTGCATTCAATACGCCTGGCGCGACTCTTATTGAATTATGCAAATCTAGCAATAGACGTTGCTCTTTCTGGCGAATTCGTTCCCGAGTCACTCCAAACTGATTTCCAAGTTCTTCCAGCGTTAGCTGATCTTCCCCCAATCCGCTACGCTTTAAAAAAATACATTTTTCTTTGGGAGGTTGCGTATTTGCAAAAAACTCAATGTCTTCTAAAAGGTCTTGGCCGATTTCCAATAAGCTCATATTGTGGCCATGTGTTTCAGACATTAAAAATCGTGAAAGCTCAGGGACTCCATCGAAAAAATCTCTGATTTTATGCTGCAAAGATGTCAGCGTAGCATCACTATTTCGCCCGAATCTTGCAGATGAAATTAGCTTATTTGGCAATTGCTCCATTAAAAACCGGGGCGTGATTTCTTCTATATGAATTTTCTGACGGACAAACTTTTTGATAAGCTTTCGCTCATTTTTTGTTAAGCGAGAAAAGTTAAGTCGGTAACCATTCAATTTATCCAACTCAATTATTCGAAATCGATTGGTGAGAATTTTCCCTTGACATTTCAAAAGTTGGTCGTATCCCATGGGGCCAACACCTCATATCCCTTTAGATCGCTCCGGAACTATAGTAATTAGGGTATCAGCACATGTCGGTACTTCGCAAACGTAGTTTGGATTTATACATAGAGATGAGTCTTCTGGAGCAGCATTTATTGTCACGGCGATGGGTTTAAAACCCTCGCCTTCAGGCGAAACCTTTAGGTTTTACAATTTTTGTCCATTTGAGGTTTGGAATACGTTTTGGTT